>Ga0134124_10001985_pt1 | contig 16471 bp, 17 predicted proteins | sample KB304_FD_96880 | JGI IMG/M metagenome (GOLD analysis project Ga0134124, IMG submission 96880) | Terrestrial soil microbial communities without Nitrogen fertilizer from Kellogg Biological Station, Michigan, USA - KB3-0-4 | ecosystem: Environmental > Terrestrial > Soil > Unclassified ...
AGCTCGGCCTTGAGAAAGCGCTCCAGATTGCCGTTATCGGCAGCTTTGACCAGCTTTGCAGATACCGGCGGTTGAAAGGAGGAGAGGGAATTTCCGCTGTTGCTGCATGCGGAAATGATTGAGAATGCAAACAGGATACAGAGTGAGGAGAGACAGCGCCTGCCATGAGATCGGAACATGATTCGCCTCCGCAACTGCAGGGTTAAGGTAAACAAGCAATTTAATTTTACTCCGTCTACGGCAAAAGCGCAACAAAGCGGGCCACCCGGTAGTAATGGTTTTTCTGGTGCCGATATGCCATAATATGAGCATGAAAAGGGGGTGTGAACGATGAAATGCGAATATAATGATGGCTTCAAGGTCAACTATTCAGGACCGCTCCAGATCACAAAAGGGCAGGAAGTAAATGTCTTTATCAAGGAAGAGTTGATACCCGGCGATATCAAGAACGACCTGGAGATGGCTCTATATAAGAACAGTTGTAGCGACATGAGGTCGGTTGCCGAAACGGTAACGAAGACCTACGGCAACAGAGCATGTATTCATGAGTAATTAAATCCAGCGGGCTATTCGGGCTGGTCGATGCTGTCAGACAAGTTGTCGATCTCTTTCTTTTGCCTGTCATAGCATTCGGGGCAGACACCATGACTGAAATCGGCATCCGAATGTTCGCTGATATAATGCTCCAGCTGATCCCAGTAACCGCTGTCGTTGCGGATTTTTTTGCACCAGGCGCAAATTGGTATGATGCCGGATAGAACATTGACTTTTTCGAGGGCTTTTTCCAATTCAACGGTCTGTTGCTTGAGAAGGTCCCGCTGGCTGACAAGGTCGATTTCCTTGTCTGCCAGCTTTGTGAGGAGGTCGTTGAACGTTGTTGCCAGCAGGCCGACCTCGTCCGGGCTGTCTATGGTGATCTTGTAGGATTCTGAAGTACTCTCCCCGATAAACGCCACCTGGTCGGTAAGGTTTTTGAGGTTGAAGGTTATCCTTGACGTGAGGATCCAGATCAGGAGTATCGAAAGTACGATAATAATGGCCGATATGGAAATCAGGTATGAACGCATTCGATCCACCGGCGCGTAGGCTTCGTCCCGCGGGAAGACGCAGCCGAGTACCCAGTCAACGGTTTTCAAACTCTTGAATGAGGCCAGTTGTTTTATACCGCGTGAATTGACGGTTTCTCCGCTGCCCTCGAATCCAAGAAGAGCCTTGTCCAGCAGCAAGTTGCGGCCGATCGGCACATCGTTTTTCATGATCCGGTTCTTGTCGGGATGAAGAATCAAGGTGCGCTCTTTACTCATCAGATAGAGGTACCCCTTCTTGCCGATTTTGAACCCCATGATTTCTTCGATGAAATAATCATTGGTCAGATTGATGCTTCCTGCAAGAAAACCGAGAAGCTTGTCATTGCTGTCACTTACAGGCACAGCCATGACGATGGCCGGAGCACTCGAATTGGGACTTGGATAGGGATTGGATATGTCAGGCAGGCCGTTTGTTTCGACACTTCTCAGGAATGATTCCAGCTCCGTGGCTTTTGTACCTACTCTACCGGCTATGTGGGGGTTTTCTGCTATAACCACGAGATTATTGTCCAGCAGCATGATGCCATTTGAGAACATACTCCGGATGCCGCTTATCTGGTCCAGATAATGCCATGCTTTCGAATGGTCATGAAAGACATCATCGGGCACGGCATTGCCAATATCGGCGAGTGCAACAAGCCAGGTTCCCAGTTTGTCATCGATGCTGCGGGCAATGATCTCGGTCATTGCATACTGTTGTTTCTGGATATTTTCGCGGGTAAGAGCCGATGTGTAAGAAACAATTCCCCAGCAACTCAAAGAAAAGACACAGAGCAGAAACACACTGATATTCAGGGCATATTTTTTTTGAATTCCAAACTTCATGCCGACACCGTAAAAATTCTCATTTAATAATTGTAGCAAATAAGTACAAGAACGCATAGAAATAACTACAGATTCTGTCATGCTCGCCCTGACCAATTGATACAATATTTTGAGTGATTTATGCAATTACATCGGTATCACCACCCCACCTGAGACCACGAACTTGACCGCATCCTCAACCGTCATGCCGCTCTCGTAAACTTCGCACTCGCGAAACCAGAGCGCAAATCCGGAAGTCGGGTTTGGCATTGTCGGTATATAAACCACGATAAAGCGTTCGCCCCCCCGTTCCACTTCGGCCGTTACAAACCCGACGGCGCGCACCCCGGGACGGGGCCACTCGACAAAGACCGCACGCCGGTAAGATGAGCCCCCTTCCCTGAATACCTTGGTCAGCTGCTTGCTTGAGGTGTAGATCGACTTGACCAGCGGTATGCGCGTCAGCAGATCATCGCCCAGCTTCAGCAGGCGTTTCCCGAGCACGTTGGTAGCCACCAGACCGGTCAGGTAAACCACCACGGCGGCGGTAATCATGCCGATGCCGGGGATATGCCCCCCGCTCCGGCCGTAAAGCGCCATAAGACTGTCCAGGTGGCTGCCAAGAATTCCGTCAGCGAAATTAAAGAGAAACTTGAGGATAAAGATTGTGATTCCGAACGGAATGACTATGAAAATCCCGGCCAGGAAGGTTCCCTTGAGATGTTTGACCACAGTATTCATGTGACTGCTCCTTTGTTCTTCTCTGCAGGTATGCACGAAAACAGCCCGCCATGATGTACCGACGGGCCGTCGTACCGAACTTTTCCGGAAAAAGCCGCATGCCCGCAGTTTTCAAACGGAGCGGTCAGTGTGCATCGTGGGCAGCTGAGCAATGAAATATGAACAGGGCGATCTCGTCAGGTAAGCGCTTGTACGCCAACCACGGCAACCGCCAGGCCTATGGCTGCCATTGCCATCACAAAGGCCAGCCACCCAAGAAGGCTCTTCCCTCTGCCCTGCCCTGATCCTGACTCATGCACCTTCCCGATCAACAGCACTATGCCGGCGAAGAACAGGGCGCTGCAGATAGTGACGCAGAGAGGACACCAACTGCCGATGATGTATTTCTGTATCCAGAGCAGGCGGAATTCAGCGCCGATACCGGAAAACAGCAGTGCCGTCAGCGCCCAGTCCAACAAATAATTCTTTGGGCGCAGCCACAGCACCAGCAGAATGAGGCTGAAATAGGCAATGCCAAGCCACGCCATGCCGATCCCGAAGAAGGTAAAACTGGCTGCATCACTGCATGCGGTCGCCAGGCACAATTCCTCTATCAGTGAAAATATGGAGACGGCCAAACCCGTGGATACGGCAAGCCACAACAATATCGTCAAAGTGCGACTATACTGAACAGGCGCAACCTTCCTGCCGGGCACATGATTCATAACAACTCCTGCTTGACGGTAATAGCGATGTAATTCTGCGGTTTTTCATATTATAGACCGGATTTTTGCCATTGTCATGAAGGATGTTATACTTGCTCCAATAGCTCATTTGGGTTTGGAAGTAACTTCCTTCAGGGCATTTTGCAGTTTTTCCTTGTTAAATCCCTGAATCCTGATCCTGTTATCGATGACAAAGAGCGGTACTCCCCGGTTCTTATCAGGGACACCCATAGAATCGTAGATCTTCAACAGGGTTGACATATGTTCTTCATTCGTATCGATCTCACGATTAATAAAAGGTATATTGTTGTTTTTCAGGTATTCCTTGGCCTCCCTGCAGTGAGGGCACGTTGAAAGGGTGTAGATGACTACCAGAGGGGCTTTCGCTCCCGGCGGTTGATTGGGGGTGATCAGTGTCTGATTGTCCGGAGCTTTGGTCGTTTCACCTGCAAAAGAAGCTGCAGAAACTGCCGCCAACAGTGACCATATTAAAAAAAGGGTTATTCTGGGCATCATTGATTCCTTTTCTTGATTGTGGCTGTTCTGATTAGAAACATATCTCACATAGCATACCCTGGCAGTGCCTGGCAAATGTCAGTTGGAATTTGTGCCGTAAACGGGGGTTCATCACAGGAGGAAATTTCATGAAACCAGGATTTGTAATAGCCACATGCGTATTAGCGATGTTGACTGCGTCGGGATTCCGGACACCCCATGCCTGTGCAGAGGGTGAAAAACGCACTCCCTGGATAATGGAGCACAAAAAGCCGCCCGTAATAGTCGGCAAGCCGGCTCCCGACTTCAGGCTGGAGGGAGTTGTCGGTACAGAACCGGGGAAAGAATTCAAGACCCTGGCGCTGAAGGATTTCAAGGACAAGTGGCTGGTATTTTTTTTCTATCCGGCGGACTTCACTTTCGTCTGCCCAACCGAGATAAAAGGATTCAACGACAATCTGGACTCGTTCAAAAAATTGAACGCAGAGGTTGTCGCGGCCTCAACCGACAGCAAGTGGTCGCACCTTGCCTGGATAAAGAGAGGGGATCTGGGAAATCTCAGGTATCCGCTCCTTGCCGACTTCACCAAGGAGACTGCCCGCGCTTACGGAGTGCTCGATTCAGAGCAGGGGGTTGCATTGCGGGGGCTTTTTATCATTGATCCCAAGGGGACAATCCAGTATCAGGTTATCCATAATCTGGACGTTGGCCGGAGTGTTGAAGAAACCCTCCGGGTACTTGAGGCTCTCCAAACCGGCGGCCTCTGCCCGCTGGGATGGAAGCCGGGCCAAAAGACCCTGGGGAAATAGGAGCACAGGGAAATCCGGAAACTGCCGGTCCCCGTCAATCGGGGACTGCAACCGGTTTTGCAAGGCAAACCTGATTTTTCCCCTGATTCTTTGCCCTGTACATCCCCATATCGACCCGTTCAAGAAAAGAGGATTCCTTTTCATTGGAAGCGTACTGTCCAACCCCGACACTGATTGTCTTATGGACTTCCGATTCCTTCAGAGGGTGCAATATCGAATTTTCAAAACTCTTCCGTATTCTTTCGGCAACTATCAAGGCATCCCTGCATTCAGTCTCGGGGAGAAGTATGGTGAACTCCTCTCCACCATATCGATAGGCAGAATCGATATGCCTGAGATTTTCTCTTATCGCATCCGCCAGAACCGTTAACACCTTATCCCCCTCCAGATGCCCGTACGTGTCATTGTATTTCTTGAAATCGTCAATATCCAGAAGGATAAGCGAAAGTGGATGACCGTAACGTTCCGTGCGTTCGATCTCATACCTGAGTTGGTTGAAGAAGTGGCGGGAATTAAACAGCTTTGTCAAGGAGTCTGTAATGCTGAGTGCTCTATACCGGTTTTCGCTTTCAATCAGATCTTTCTCCGTCCTTTTCCGCTCGGTGATATTATCAAATACGGCAACAAAATATTCCCTTTCAGTGCTGTAAACAGAGATGGAAAGCCACGTGCCGGCAGGTTTGAATTCCAGGATAAATTTTTCCGCCTTGCCCGTCAATGACACCCTGCCATAAACCTCAAATAATTCCGGATGTGCCTCCCTGATCCCTGGAAACACTTCAGTGGCTTTTTTACCAACCACATTATCTGCGCCGATAGAACTGACGAAGGCACTATTGACATCCAGATAGACAAAATCGACCGGAAGACCGTCATCGTCAAACAGCATTTTGCAATATGCAAACCCTTCCATCATATTTTCAAATAGAGAGCGATATCGTTTTTCGCTCTCCTGCAATTCTTTCTCAACCAGCTTGTGACCGGTAATATCTTCCTTCATGGCAATAAAATGGGTAATTTTACCATCTTCATTTATTAAAGGCGAAATGGATGCCGCCTCCCAATATAGTTCGCCGTTCTTCTTCTTGTTCAGAAATTCACCACGCCACGTCAACCCGGAGGTTATCGTGTTCCAGAGCTTAATATAAGCATCGGGCGAGGCTGCGTCTGTTTTTAATATCCGCGAATTTTGTCCAAGAGCCTCAGCCGGCGAATATCCGGTAAGTTCCGTAAATCTGGGGTTTACATATTCGATGTTTCCTTCGAAATCGGTGATTACGATTGTGCTGGGACTCTGTTCGACGACATGGGATAGTCTGCGGATGTATTCGTTCTGTTTTTTGACCTGCATTTCAAGGCCAACCCGAACCACACAATCTTCAATGGCCTCCAGCAGCAATTTGAAGTCTATCGGCTTAAGCACATAACGGTTTATGCCGATTCTGACTCCGTCCAACAGGTACTGAATGTTTTTGAGGGCCGTTATGACGATGATATGCGTTGAAGGGTTCAACGCCCTGATCTCACTTGCCATCTGGATGCCATCTTTATCAGGCATTTTGATATCGGAAATGACTATTTGTGGAGCATGCTTTTTGTACAGTTCAAGACCCGTGTTGCCATTTTCCGCGACAAAAATTTTAATTTCAGGAAAATTATCCTGAATAATCGTGTGGACAACATTCCTTGTGCTCAAATCATCATCAACCAAAAGCATTGATATAATTGGGCTTGTATCTCCGATCATGTTCATTGCAATCCTTATATTCTGTATTTCAAGCGGTCAAAAATGAAGGTATAACTAAATACACGAAACTCAACCTTGAGAATAGTCATATTACTCGAAAAACCGTTCCTAAACTGCTCTCTCTGCTCTACCGTCTCTTAATTTTGTTAAGCTGCGACACTCTGATAGTCATGCCCAAGAGTCAATCCGAGCCCCATTCAGCTCTACCCCTTGCGCCCTTTGCGCCCTGCGACCACCTTGCCATGCGGAGTGATGATATGTGCATTCCGATTGGTGGTACGACGCATAATCAGTTTATGCCGGTCGAGCATGGTAATCACCACCGTCTGTCGCGGCTTCGGCGTCTTGCGACTCAAGTCTCTCATTTTCGCCACCTCCTTTCCTTCTTGTACCTGCTTCATTATATCACGATTGAAGCTGCGCGGAAGCACGCTATGTCAACTCACGAACTACACCGGTCAATGCGGTGTTTCAGGCTTATTTTTGATGACGAAACGTCAATCCGGCCGCGGATGGTTACCCAAATATCTGCTTTTAAAGAGTGAATGAAATGTGATATTGAAAAATTGCATTTTCAATTCCCCGCGTTACAGAATCGGGATATTATGTTCGGGTAACCCTGGCAGCATCAGTATATCAAATTCAATATTGAGGTTCTGCATGAAGATCGAGTGGCAAGACTATCTTTCAGTTGGGGTGAAGGAAATTGATCACCAGCACAAGCTCCTTATCGACAAGTACAACGCTTTTTTTGCGGCCTACTCCGAGGGGCGGGCGGATAAAGAGGTGCTCAAACTGTTAGGTTTTCTCGATGACTATGTGATAGTCCACTTTGCCGACGAAGAGAAACTGCAGCAACGGATCGGTTTTCCGGATTTCGAAAAGCATCGTAAGCTGCACATGGAGCTTGCCCGCAAGGTTACCTATTTCAGGAAGCGTCTCGAAGACGAGGGGCCCGACCCGAACCTGATAGCATCAACGGGCCTGATGATGACCGGTTGGCTTATCGAGCATATTTCCGTCATGGATCGCGCCATCGGCCGCTTCATGAAGGAAACGCAAAGTCAATGTGCCGAGAGTAAGCCGTAGGTACAACCTCCGCCTCCCTTCACCTCCCGCAACAACGTCCGTTTCTCCTCTCGTACAAATTTCCCGGCATCAATACCACTGCCTGCCCTGTTTACTATTTGTGAATATTAATTTTTACTTTTTATGATTATAAATTGCTTTATGGTAAACTATGGCTATGCAGTGGTATGTAATCAAATGCATGGATTCGGAGTGTAACTGATGGACGTGTTGGTTTTCCACCAATGGAGGTGTCCAATGACAACGACCAAGATCGACGAGGCTATCGAACGCTATGTAAACGAACGAAAAAAGAGTGAACGGAAAGTGGCAGAAACCAAGTTCCTGAGATACACGTATCTTGCCTGTGGCGAGAGCGATATTGCGTCATTCATGCGCCGAAGCCGCAGCCTGATACGCTACTACATAGATTATCTGACAGTCCTGGAAAATCCGCTGCATGGACCGCAGGCAGCCTGGCTGGCCCTGATGGCGATAGTATTTTCATTCGGGATCTACATGCTGACGGACGAGGATATGCGCGTCGCCGGTATTTTCATCTCTTCGGGAACCCTGGTTAATGGCATTTCCCTGGCCCGCGCCGTGATTGATAAATGGGTTGAGACCTCCGTTACTATAGCACTGTACCGTGAAATCATAGAACTCATAGACAACTCGCTGCCGTCCGAATGCCGATGACATCACTTCAATGGTTTCATTTATCCCAGATGAAGTTCAGGCTTGAGATTGTCAGGTCTGAAACTCTTGGCGATATGCCATCCCTTCCTGCTGTTCAGCACCGGATCCAGACGACAGTCGATATAGCCGACCAAGCTGGCATCTTCCGGCAGTTCCGTGGCAAACCTGACAATGCGGAAGGCCACCAGATCACCTACTTCCGGATATGCAGGAGCGGCGGGCAGGGTCGGGCCCCAGACATCGAGCACTGCGTCCTGGCCGGCAAGATGCAGAAGATACCAATGTTCCCCTTCCGCTCCGCGCCGTCCTTCCTTCATAACCAGAGCCGGTATGCGCGCATTAAGAAGCAGTGGATACCGTAAGGTACAGGCATGGGCAAACGCGGACTCATTATCCGGGAACCGGGTTTCCGTTTCTTCCCTCTCTCGTAACCAGTCAAACATGCAATTCCGCCTTTCCTCATCCCGCCTGACATTTGTCAATATTCCACCCTCAAAACCTGACCTGAACGGAAAGTGTAGCACTATTGAGCCCTTTATCAACACCGGAGGGGAATATCTTAATCGCCCAGGCGGAAGTGGTTCTGGCAGGCGAATGAAATAGCTTCCTTTCCCTATCCGGAACGTATTCGCGGCAAACATCAGAAATACGTTACCTCCAGTAACGGCGCAAGCGTATTCCGATTTGCCCCGGCTGTATCATTGATTTCGATCAACCCGGGTGTAACAATCCCCAGGTCTTCCAGTATGCGCAGCTGAAAATCCAGTAGCCCCAGTCGCTGTGCCTCCTCCATCAAAGGGGTTACATCAATAGATACGTGACTGCCGAAATCCGCCTGGGAAATAGGAGGGATGAGCGTCATGGTCGCCAGCGCCGGCTGGATCGTTCGGTCAAAATCCGACCCGATCAGGTTTGGCGGTTGGAAGGACACAAGGTCGATGCGCAGTGGAATCGTACCGATCAGCGGCTGAGGAGAGATATTGTTGATTACTATATCGAGGAACGCCGAATCAATGATTGCATTATCCGGGACACCGCCCGCACCGGTCAGATGAAAAACCAGAAACGACCGGATTTCCACCCCGCTGGTCGGATCGATACCGGCAAACGTACTCTGGATATTTCCCTGCGTTACGGTAAACGCCCCCGTGGCGGGAGCCTTCTGAATTTCGCCGTCAAACACCGGATCACTGAGGATCGTGGTGACAAACACTGGTTGTGAACTACTGCCGCACCCGGTCAGAGCCAGGATCATGAACACTGATAATACCGCGCGTACTATCTTTTTCATGGCCGCCTCCCTCTTACCTTTAAAAGCCTCATAATAATTATCCGACCTTTGCGAAAAGGTTACAAGGTATAGATTGAGGTAATAAAGGGCAGCAAATTGTGGCTTTCTTTTTTTCTGGTACAGTTTCCTTACGAATCAAAACTCTACGCTGGGAGGAATAAGTTATGAATATCTTCGAGTTTGCCATGAAAATGGAGCTGGACGGCAAGGCATATTACGAAAAGCTTGCGGCGGAGGCCGCAGTGGCCGGACTGAAAACGATCTTTGTCAGGTTGGCAGCCGATGAACAGAAGCACTACGACACCATCCTGGCCTTAAAATCGGGCACTTCCGAGACAATGGCCGACACAACTGTCCTGGAAGATGCGAAAAACCTTTTTGCGGATCTGATGGGAGACAAGAACACCGTCGGCAGTCTGAAGAAATCCCTGGATGGTTACGAACATGCCAGGAAAATAGAGGCGGACAGCGTCCGGTTCTATGAGGATGCGGCAGGGAAGGAAAGCAATCCCGATACTGCAAGGCTCCTGCTACGGATTGCCAATGAAGAGAGGAAGCATTACAACATCATGGACAATCTGTACGATTTCACATTGGCGCCGCAAAACTTCCTGGCCTGGGGAGAATTCAGCAATCTCAAGGAATTGTAGCTGAAGAAGATTAAGGCCATCATTCCCGGCGCTTGCCGCACAACGTGGGTAGCAGAAGCGTGGAATCCTCCTCTTGTTTGTGTCGTTTTTTTTGTTGCACGTTTGTGCTGCACGTGCAGATGGTCTTGGAAAGTTCTTCGAGGTTAATCGGCTTAGGTAGGGAACGAGTGATACCGATGGAGATGCATTTCAGCAGGTATTCGGTATCGTTGAAGGCCGTCAGGATGATGATTTCGGTTTCGGAAGAGAGCTACTTGATTCCCCGGGCCATGTCCAGACCGCTCATGCCCGGCATGGAAATGTCGGTGACCACGATATCGGGCAGATGGGCACGGAAAAGCTCAATTCCTGGCCGTTGGAGGCAGTGATGAGTTTTGAGGCACATCGCTTGAGTATGATGCTGACGTTATGCCGGGTCATTGCATCATCTTCAACATACAGCACGGAAATGTGTTCGAAACTGTCCATGGTCTGTTCCAATAATGTTTGGCACAGTAAAGCATAGTGTAGTCAAATTTGACCAAAGTGCAAGCAGCTGAAATAACGCGATCTTGTTATAAACAAAACTCATTTTCCTGGAATTGCGCTTCTGCAGACTACATCGCCCCCTTGCCGGTCAGCACCGTTCGGATCGTACGCAGGAAGATGATCGTATCAAGCATGGCACTGCGATTTTTTATGTAGTACAAATCTAACATCAGCTTCTGACGGGCATCTTCTATCGAATTGCCATAGCGGTAATTGATCTGAGCCCAGCCGGTAATACCAGGTGTAACCATATGGCGTTCAAGATAGTAGGGAATTGTATCCGCATACTTCTCTACCAGGCTGACCGCCTCGGGTCGCGGCCCGACCAGAGTCATTTCGCCTTTCAACATGTTTATCAGTTGGGGAACTTCATCAAATCTCAGCTTGCGCAGCCATTTTCCCACCCGGGTAATACGATTGTCATTATCCAGAGTCCAATGAACATTGTTCCTGTCGGCGCCATCTATCATGGTTCGAAGTTTCCAGGCACGGAAGGGTTTGTTGTCGCGTCCAATGCGAAGCTGAGAATAAAAAACCGGACCGGAAGATTCAAGCTTGATCAAAAGTGCAGCCAGCAGAAGCAGTGGAAACGTCAGGCCAATTCCGACCACCGCAATAACGATATCCAGATAGTGTTTGGCCGACCAGAAATGGCGTTTATTACGGATACCCAACTCGAGAATGAACCAGCTGTCATCGAGTTGTTCGACCGGAACCTGACCTGAAATATCCTCAATAAAATGGGTAAAACTTGAGACCTCCACTTTCTTATGCATGCAGTTGACCAGCAGTCGCGCTAATTCATGGTCTATCGACTCGGCAGCCACGATAACATGGTTTATGTTTTGATGATCCACGATCGGAATCAGTTCGGAAATAGTGCCAAGACAGGGACAACTCGGGCGTTGTTGCGAAACAGGGTCATCAGACAACAGTCCGACAACCTTCGAGCGGAGATAGTCCCTGGAATCAATCATCTCCTCAATAATTTTACTGCGCTCTCCGTTGCCGACAATCAACACGCTCCAGACCGGCGTTGGTGTCATCAAGGTGAAAAAATAACGGAGTGCGACAATCAGAACGGCTGAGAACAGATAAAACAAAATAAAAACCGCGCGAGGTACTACATCACGAAAGAAAAAAAACGTGAACGTCGTAAAGATAGCGCTCAGAAAAAGCCCAAAAACAATAAGAAGGGCTTGACGCATAAAACGCATGGAAACCCGATCAAGGGAATAAGTGTCGATAACAAAGAAAATGAGAAGAGATGAGATGGAAAGCGTCAGCATGCTCATGCTATAGTTCAAAACAAGCTGGAACGAAAAAACAACCTTATGGCCTAGAGCCAGCGCAGAAAGAAACGCGATGACCATAACCACACAGTCACCCGCAGCCAACAATGCTATTTTGTCTTTGATATGCGACCACATCTTTGAGTCCGCCCTGGATATTTACGGGATCTGACTGAAGACACAGCAATGAATTTGATTATTTTTGATTTGAATAGATAAGTGCGTACATATTAAGAATATATCAGAATGGGTGAAAAGCAAGGAGGCGGCTGTATAATTTTACGGATGAGATTAGTATCTACGTGGTTAGGGGCGAAAAGCAGCGGCGTTGATCGGTATCGATACAAACTGCGGCACTGTAGGCGGCAGGATCCTGCAGCAGATTAGGGTGCAATTTCAAGCCATGTTTATTAATATGGAGGCAAACAGTCAATCTATACGTTTACGAAATTCATCGACAAAAATTCCTATTTTTTCCATTGGAATACGCTTGAAACCCAGCTTAAAGGCAGGTGAACTATCCTTCAGCTGAAAGTTATTACGGCTAGTATTTACAAACCCAGGATCAACACCGATCAAATTCCCTTCAATTTTGAGAATCCTCTCTGATGCTCCTTTCTTGAGATCCAGCCATTTTGTGCCATAAGCGATGTTGTTAACAATTGAATTCCCTACAGGTTCAGCCGGATCCCCATCGTAAAGAGTAACGAGATCAGGATACTTGGCGCTGTAAGGAAGGTCTTTAAATCTGACTGCTGCCAATCGGTCAGTCAGCGAAGTATCTTTACCGTTAAAGTATTTTTGTGAGTCGCCACCTTTGCCACGGGCATCTATATGTATTGCAATATTGCATTGTATGAAAATATTGTTTCTCACATCATTATTTCTTCCTCCTCCAATCATCAAGCCACGTCCAGCCTTGTGGACCACATTGCCATAAACATTGGTGCCACTAGCAAAATCATCCAGATAAATGGCCTGCACATCTCCCATGTTCAGATCATGGAAATAGTTATAGCGAATAAAGTTACCACGCTCCGAATAATCCCGCCCCATGTAAAAGGCACCGGCATCGCTGGTCTCCAAGCATACATGATGAATCTCGTTGTATTCGATAACGTGTTCATTGCCATGCAGAAGAATGGCGGTGTGCGGGGCATTGTAAATCTGATTGTTGGCTATAAGGTTACCCACACCATTAATGGCAATACCAGGGTTATAGGTTCTTCCCCACTGACTGAAATCGTGGATGCGATTGTTGACGGCAAAGTTACCAGCGGCGGTCAACGTTTTACGATCACCGCCGGATAATGTGACGCCGCTTTCACCGCACTGGTAGATTTCACAGCTCTGCACGCCGTTCTTAATCCCGCCATCAATTTTTACGGCATCGTTCCCAACATTGCGAATTGTGCAACCGGCAATGCGGTTGTTTGATCCACCGGCAACAGTAACAGCAGTACCGCGACAGTATTCTATGGTCATTCCCTGGATGGTAACGTGTGAGGCATTACGTAAGGTGATTATGGTGGGAAGAATGGAGACAAAGGTTTTGCTCTGCAAAATCGGTTCGGGCGGCCAGAAATAGAGGATGCCTGTTTTACGGTCCAGATACCACTCACCCGGTTCGTCCAGCTCTTCCATAATATTCAACGCGTAATAGCGCCCACCGGTTTTATAGCCGTACACCCCATGCGGTTCTCGAGTAATTATCTCGCGCGTTGCCGAATTGAGCGCCGCAACCTTGACATACGAATCGGCCCAATTCCACGTCCAATAGCCGTGAAGCCAGATATCATCTGCCTTTGACCAGCGAGTAGGCCGGTCGCCATTATAGATGAAGCGCCCACCCTTTTGACCAGCAGGGGTGGCGGCAATCTTTTCCCAACCGTTGTTAGGCCATCTGGCCAAAGTCAGCGGTTTGCTATTGAAAAACAACTCCAACGCCGACGGGATGCCTGATTTGCCCATGCCACGCGGCTTAATCTCGCCAAAATCGGTAATACCCAGTGACTTCAGACTCACCTGTACAACCTTGCCACGGGCAGCAGCGTCTAGCCTTTTCAGAATTGCGAGATCAGTAATCGGAGAAAAACCGGACAGTTCTTTTCCGCCAATCAGGTGAACATCTTCGTTATTAAAAGGTCGATAAATGATAGGTGCTTTTTCAGAGCCGGAATCCTTCTCTGTGAGTTCAAATGTTTTTGCCAGACTGTAAGTGCCACCAAGGATTAAGACGGTGACCCCACCAGAGGGGAGGGCTCTATTTTGCTTGAGGCTCCGGATTGCATCGCGGGCATGCTCAAGTGAAGCAAACGGTTTTAATTTTGTACCTGGGTTTGCATCACTGCCATTTGTGGCTACAAAAAGACTGATCTGTTCACTGGCCGCCTCGATGGGAGAAGACAACCACATGAAGAATCCAACGGCAATTGCAAAGAGTACAAAACTTTTATGCTCGATATTTTTCCTGTGAGGGGGGATTATATGGGTCATGGTTTGGCAAACCACTGGGGTATTTTGCGAAGAGGTTTAAAGAGGAGTGTCCACGGATAAGGTTTCAACCCATTTACGTCCCAGGCTTTTCGATCCATTTTGTTCGCCAGTATCCGGTTATTCAGATTTGCGTTACTCGCCCCACCTGTGCGCATCTTCACGAGTATTTCAGGAATATAAGCTGTGCGGATCTTGTGCTTCAGAAGGAAGCGCAGCATCAATTCATAATCAGCAGCTGAACCAAGGCTAAGGTTGAAAAGACCATACTTATCATATATCCGACGACGCACAAAAAAAGTTGGGTGCGGCGGCATCCAGCCCCAGTAAAATCGCGCCGGTTTGAATGAGCCTGATTTCCAATAGCGGATTGTTTTGAATAATGAGGTGTATTGAGAAAGGGTTTCGGCTACATACAACAAATTGCCATAACAGGCATCTATTTCAGGGTTTTCAAAGACTTTAACAACTTTTGCTATAACATCAGGAGAAGCATAAAAGTCATCGGCGTTTAGGATGCCGATAATTTCTCCAGAGGCAATCTTGATGCCTTTATTCATTGCATCGTAAATACCGAAGTCTGATTCGGAGTATATTTTTGATTGTGGACTTTGTTGTCTCACCATCTCAAGGGTACTGTCTGTAGAAGCGCCATCTATGACTAAATGCTCAACCGATATGGTCTGTGAATTAACGCTATTTAGACACTCACTAAGTATCGACGCGCCATTATAGACTGCAGTAATTATTGAAACAGAAGTTTTCACGGAATAATTCCAGGCACATAAACCTGCCCTTTTTTTTGTCTGTCAATAATATCCTTGTACAAAGACACATACTTCGCAAAACATTTATTTTTGCCATATAAGTCATTCGCACGTTTTACGCTGTATGCAGAATAATGCTCTCTGCCGTTTTTTCTGATCGCTTCAACAGCTGATATGATTCCTTTTAATTCGCCGCGTTCGACCGCAATTCCGCACCCCTCATCCAGACTTTCCGAACTGCCACCTGAGTCAAAAGTAACAACAGGAATACCACAAGCGATTGCTTCAATGTTTGTAGTAGGAAAATTATCTTCCAATGTAAAATTCAAATAGATATCTGCTGCACTGTATATTTCAGCAAGTTCACGGGTATTGTTTGTTTTGGCTATGCAGATTATTTCCTGCGGCAGCTTTTTTATTTGCTTCTCGGTAACCCCAACCAGAACAATTTTTTCATCGGCGTGCAGTTTTCCGGCAAGTTCAATAAAATATTGGAGCCCCTTTCGATCTGTCCAATGTGATGCGACTCCTAATATCATATACTTATCATTCAAATTGTAACGGCAGCGAAAATCACTTGGTGTCGGTTTAAACATCTGCAGATCGATACCATTATTGACTACTGCAACCGGATATTCCTGAAGAAACGATTTTTTCACCAACGCAGATAGCCATTTGGATGGAGTAACAATTGTAAGATGTGAAACGCCTGTAAACAGCTCTTTTTTTTGTCTGAAGTTCAGCTGTGAGCGATCATAAAATAAGCTTTTAGGATACTCTCGCGTTAAGGGACATTGATGACACTCCGTCATCCATTTGTTACAACCTTCAAAGTCAAAATGCGCACAATGTCCTGTAAACGTCCAGCAATCATGCAGTGTCCAAATGACCGGCTTATTTGCCTGTTTCAAATAGTCAAAAAGCAAGCCGATGTGAAGATAATACCCATGTACATTGTGCAGATGGATTAAATCCGGATTTATCTCAATTATTTGGGCAATTAACTCTTTTGTAGCAGATGCAGAGCCAAACCCATGCTTGTCAAAGAGACGTGTTTGTGCAACATGCAGATAGTTATCAACGCGATTTCCAATTCGAATTGTGTGGTCACAATTAATAGCAGCGTAGCGGCTATACGCCACTGTACTCGTGTGCCCTTGTGACAACAATATTGAGTGCAAATCGGTTGCAATCCGCCCCGTACTGCCGACACCACAAACTGTATTAATTTGTAATATTTTCATTTAACTCACGAGCAGAATATGCTGAGTGGATTGTTGTAATATTGACCACCT
>Ga0134124_10001986_pt1 | contig 16465 bp, 17 predicted proteins | sample KB304_FD_96880 | JGI IMG/M metagenome (GOLD analysis project Ga0134124, IMG submission 96880) | Terrestrial soil microbial communities without Nitrogen fertilizer from Kellogg Biological Station, Michigan, USA - KB3-0-4 | ecosystem: Environmental > Terrestrial > Soil > Unclassified ...
GGGCTGCCGGACGGCCTGCTCAACGTCGTCACCGGCACGGGTCCCGACGTGGGCACCCCGCTCGCGGCCCACCCGGCGGTCCGCAAGGTGGCGTTCACCGGCTCGGTCCCGACCGGGCGCCACCTGGCGAGGACGGCCGGAGACCGGCTGATCCCGCTGACCCTTGAGCTCGGCGGGAAGTCCCCGGTGGTCGTCTTCGCCGACGCCGATCTCGAGAAGGCCGCGGCGGCGGCCGCCGCCGCCATCCAGACAAACTCCGGTCAGGTGTGCTCGGCCACCACCCGTCTGATCGTCGAGGACTCGGTCCATGACGAGGTGGTCGCGAAGGTCGTCGAGCGTCTGGAGCGCCTGCGACCCGGCGTCGATTTCGGCCCGATCATCACCGAGGCCCAGTTCCAGAAGGTGCTCGCCGCGTTCGAGGACGCGCGCCGCGACGGCCTCACCCCGGTGACCGGCGGTGACGCGTTCACCGAGGGCCCGGGCGCTGTCGGCCAGTACATCCGCCCGACCGTGTACGCGGACGTCCCGGTGACCCACCGGCTCGCCCGCGAGGAGGTCTTCGGCCCGGTGCTGGTGACCCACCGGTTCGCCGGCGAGGACGAGGCGCTGGCCGTCGCCAACGACACCGACTACGGCCTGGTCGGCAGCGTCTGGAGCGGCGACGTGGCCCGCGGGCTGCGGGTGGCGGAGCGGATCGACGCCGGCCAGATCGCCGTCAACGGCGGCCCACTGAACAACGAGACCCCGTTCGGCGGCTTCAAGAAAAGTGGGTACGGCCGGGAGAAGGGCCTGGAGGCCCTGCACGACTACGCCCAGACCAAGACCATCAGCCTGTCGCTGGGCTGAGCGGCCCCGACCCTCGTGGAGTTCGGGAGTGGTCGGCGGCCGCCTCGGCGCCCAGGGTCCGGTTGGGGTCGAGGAGGAAGACGAGTCGCTCCCGACCGAGCTCGGTGGCGGTGTCGAACTCCAGCTCCGTGTAGGAGACGTCGTCGCGGCCGCGTACTGGCATGCCGTACCGGAACCCGATGATGCCCAGGTAGATCGGGCAGTCGCCGACCCGGCGCCGGCACATCTCGGCCGGGTCGTTGTCCTCGGGCTCGAAGCCGGACATGTCGACGGGAACGTGACCCGAGTCGATGATCGCGCGCTTGGCGGCCTCGACAAACGGTAGACGCCCGGGATGTCGGGCAAGCTCGCTGGTGTGGCTGATGAAGATCCGCCACGGCGGACTCGGCCCGGAGCCCTCGACGGCATCTCGATCTCCACCGAAGAGATCCATCTACGCGCTCCTTGATGACCGGACCCATCACGCTACTCGCATCGGCCATCAACGATGTCGTACCAGGACGAGCGGAACGCGCCAGGATGATTGCGTACAGGCAAGGCAGCACGTCGATCCACAGCCGACCAGCACGGTGCGCAAGGAGAGGATGGGACGGGTCCCCCGGCGCGGCTTCCCGTCTTCTGATGGGACTCGAGCAATCTGGCCGGGAGTCGGCGGGCCGCGGACAGGCAGGCACGAGCACCGGAAGCCGCCCGGGCCGGTGACCTGGGCGGCTTCCGAAGGTGCGAGTGGCGCGTGGGTGTGTTTCTCCGACGCGGGCTTCGTCCGCCGGGAGTGCGAGGAAGGCACCCGATACGGTAGGGCGGGCTGACGGTCTACTGCGTGCCGGAAGCGCCCGGCGACACTGGTCTTGGCGCTCGGAGCCCTATGGACCTGCCTCGGCCATGACGGCATAGATTCGCACGAAGCCATCGGCGCAGCCGAAGGCCAGCAGCTCAGGCTCGCCGTCCCGGGCCGGGGCGAAGGCCGCCGCGAGAACCTTGCCGCCGAGTCCTTCGATGACCGTGCTGGGCGTCGGCATCCGCGGGTCATGGACATCCCAGAGGCGCGCGCGGCCACCGTTGCCGGCGATGGCGAGCAGCCTGCCGTCGGCGGAGAACGTCACCGCCCGGACCCAGCGGTGGTGGTTGTCGATGGCCGCCACCCGGGCGGGCCGGCCGTCGGTGGAAAGCTCCCAGAGCCTGACACTGCCATCGTCGCTGCCCGTCGCCAGGAGGTCCCCGGACGGCGAAAGCGCGACCGCCCACACGCCCTCGCGGTGATCTGTGAGCAGGAGCGGCTCGTCATCGATGGACAGGTCCCCCGTCGCCTGGTCGGGTCCGCGCAGCCGCCAGAGGCGGACGATGCCGTCGGCGACGCCCGTGACGAGGGTGCGCCCGTCAGGCGAGAAGACCAGCGCGCCGATCTGCAGCCCCCGCACCCGAATCGCGCCCACCTGTCGTGGCGCTGTGGCTGGCTCGATGACGCTCCACAGCAGCACGGTTCCCTCGTCGTCGGCAGTCGCGAGCAGTCCACCGTCCGGCGAGAACGCGGCGGCCCAGACCATCGCGCGGTGTCCGCCCAGTCGTCGGGGCACGCCGGGTACCGAGGGCAGGCGGACGTCGCGTGCCACCATCACACCGCCCGCTCCACCCGCTACGAGTTGCTGGCCATCGGGCGAGAAGGCCACCGCGCGAACCCAACCATCATGATCGGCAAGCTGGGCGAGCTGGACCGGATGACGTGGATCGGAAAGGTTCCACAACCTGGTCAGGCTGTCATCGGACCCGCTCGCGAGGAGTCGCGGAGTCGGGCCGAAGGACAGCGCGCCCACCCAGGTCGACCGAGAGAGCCGGCCGATGCGGTCGCCGTGTGGTAACCGCGCGACCTGCTCGGTCCTGAGCCGCCGCGGCGACGGTCGCGGCGAAATAAGTTCCTGGTTCAATCCCGACGGTTCTGGAAATTCAACACGAGGCAATGCGGGAAATTCTGGTGCCGAGGCCGGCCTGGCCCGGCCGGCCCGCAGCACGGCCATTTCACGCACCAGTTTCTCCCGGGCGCTGCTCTCGTCGAGGCCGAACAGGTCGCACGGCACTATCGCGCCGAGGAGACCGCTCGCCTGGCAGGCTGCCACTCGGATGGGTACGAGCCTGCGTGCCGCGCCGTCGACGTCCGTCACCCAGACCGCGGACCATTCCCGGGCAGCACTCGAGGAACTCAGATAGTCCGGGGAGAGCAGCGCGATAGTCCGATCGGCGAGCTGGACCGCCTCGTGCACCTGGCGGTGCCAGTTGCTGCCCGGCACGGAGTCCCATTCCTGGAGAAGGACCCGGTAGCCAGCGGTTTCGAGCGCCCAGCCGATCCAGCGAGCCCAGGGGGCGTCGGCGGGCACGTACGACAGGAAGAAGTCGAGGTGCGGGCGCCGCGGCGCGTCGGGCGCCGGCCCCCCGTGCTCGGTCATGCCGTGAGGGTCCCAGGCGATTGGCGGCCGGACGCCATCCCACGCCGGCTTTCCTGTGGATCGGCCTGTCGGTCCACTGACACGGCCGCCTCGGCGGGGCGCCCGCGCCGGGCGCGCGGCGCGCGAACGCAGACTGCGAACTGGCCACGCGCGTCGAGGCAGAAAGGAAGAGTGCGCGTTGCGGAACGCGCCCCGTCAGTCGCCGCGCGGCCAGGCATCATTCTGCCAATAACGAGCCAGAGAATCACGTGACAGCCTGACGATAAATGAGACCCGGGGTGCCGGTCCGGGTAAGCTGTGCGAACCCGCCGACACAAGTCGTCGCCTTTGTCGACCCTGAACTCCGCGCCGCCCGCCGGCGCGGATTTCGACTGGTCACGGTTCACGAAAGAGGAATGCGGCATGGACCAGAAGAACATGTCCGAGCTTGCCTGGCGCAAGAGCAGCGCGAGCGGCGACTCCAACTGCGTCGAGGTGGCCTTCGGAGCGGACCAGGTGCTGGTCCGGGACTCCAAGGACCGGGACGGCACCGTCCTGCGCTTCACCTTCGCCGAGTGGTCCGCCTTCGTGATCGGAGTCCGCGACGGCCAGTTCGAGCTCGGCGAGGGCTGACCAGTACGCGTCGGCAGGCACCGACGCCTCCCAGTGGCGGAGGGTTGTGTGAGCTGTCACGTCGCCGCCAGCACTTCGGCATGAGGCAGTGCGCACGAAGCGGTGCGCACCAGGCCATCCGCTCTACCCAGAGAGGCGCCCTTCCGAACGCCGCACCACAGTCTGCTCTAGTCTTGGCGCCGGGCAGCCGGCCGCTGCCTCCCTCATCGGTGCCTGCCCTATCGCCAGGAACCGACCTGCGGGACGCGAAAGGCCGGCTGCAGGTTGCAAGGTGGCATATCGGCGTACGACTATGGTGTCGAGTTGACGGAGGAGTACACATGGCGGGCGCACAGGAGCCAGCGGCCCAGCGGAGAAGGCTGCGCGCGGAGCTGCGTCGCGCCAGGTCGGACGCGAACATCACTCAGCGGGATGCCGCTCGGGCGATGGACTGGTCCCCCTCGAAGCTGATCCGCATCGAGAGTGGCGCCGTCGGCATCACCCCGGTCGATCTACGAGCCCTGCTGAGCCACTACGGGGTCACCGATCAGGGCGCCATCGAGGAACTCGTCGAGATGGCTCGCGCCAGCCGCAAGCCCGGCTGGACCGCCTATCGCTCGGTTCTGAGTCGCGACTTCCTGATCTACCTGGACTACGAGGCCTCAGCCGCCGCGATTCGCCAGGCCGAGCCGCTCCTCATCCCCGGCCTCCTACAGGTCGAGGAATACGCACGGTCGATCCTGCGGGACACGTACCGTGTCGAGCCGAGTCGCGAGGACCTGCTGTGGGAGGTTCGGCGGGAACGACAGGAACTGTTCGAGCGCGACCCTCGGGCCGACATGTCCTTCCTGCTGGACGAGGCCGCGGTGCGGCGCTGGGTCGGCGGGCCAGGCGTCATGCGCCGCCAGTTGCAGAACCTGAGGCGAATTGTCGAGGAAGGGGTCGCGGACATCCGGATCCTGCCTTTCCGAATCGGCGCGCATCCGGGCATGCGGGGTCCGTTCACGGTTCTTGAGTTTGCCGATCCGGCGGACGATGACGTGCTTTACCTCGAGAACACTCGAGGTGACGTGTTCCAGCGGGACGACCCCGAGATCACGGCTCCGTACAAGGAGATCTTCTTCGAGCTACAGGACGAGGCCACAGGGGGAGACGACTTCATCAAGATGGTTGACAGCATGATCGCCGCGCTGCCGGCGGGAAGCGGCGACAGGCCATGACCGGCCGGCTTTCGCCAGCCCACGGCTAGGTAAGAGCGCGTTAGTCGAGCGCCAGTGAGACCGCCGCAGATCCGGGCCGTGTGTCCGCCCCTGGCCACCTCGTCGCCAGGGGCGGACACGGCGCGCGGCCCAGAACCGGCCCGAGCGAGGGGCGGGAGGCGGCATGCCCGCTGATGACCCCGTTCCGGGCCCGCCGGAGCCAGGCTGCGCACCGGGACCGACCCCGCTGGAGCAGATCGTCGCTCTGCTCACCCACGTGATCTCCGGCTGGGGTTTCACGCTGCGCCTCGCCGTGCTCGTCAGCGTGCCGATCGTCTCCGTCACGGCGGGAATTTACGCCTGCGTCCGGCTCGCCGCCCATCCCGGTGAGTGGTGGATGCCAGTGGCCCTTGGAGCTGCCTGCTACGTCGGCGTCCGCGCCCTGCAACTCATCCGTCGGCGGATCAGAAGGTCGGGACACAACAGGCGCTGAGACCGCCGATCAATCCACCTTTTCCGTCTGTGCGCCCCCGGCAGGGGTGGGCCGATCGCGAGCGGCGGCGAAAAAGGTTCAGTCGCGGCGCTGGCCACCCAGGTGGCTCAGAATCGTGCTGGCACCGGCCACCGCCAGAATGAGCGAGACCAGTACCGCGACGGCGGTCACGGTGTATTGGAACAGCGGATCGAGGACACTTGCGGTGATCAGGCTGGTGAAGGAGCCGACGCCAAAGGAAACAACGCCGGCAATTGCACTGTAGGCGACCAGGGGCCCTTCCGACCCTGCCGCCGGGAACCGCTGCGATATGGATCGAGAAATGAAGGATCGACCGGCACCCACCCGCAGGCTCACCTCCGCTCCCCATGTGGCCGCCGACATTTTACCGCCCGAGCAGTGGTCCGGTCAGTTTCATACGGCCAATGCGCGGATGCCGCCCGGTCTGCCCTGTGGCGGTCGGCCGAGCGCATGACCTGGCGAGCGCCGCGGCGGGGCCGGTCGCGGCGGGCGACCGTGACGAAGATCATCATCGCCACGGATCTCGGCCTGTAACGCGGCCGGGGCCTCGCCGTACAAGCGCTCAACGCCCTGGTCGTGCTTGATCGGCTTCGTCCGGCGGGCCGCCCCGTGCCAGGATCATCAGCGGCGATCGAACGGGCGCCCGCCTGGGAGCGATACCGACCGGGCGGGGGGACCGGCGGCGGAACCAGTTCGTCGAGGTGCAGCATCGGCATAAGCTCGGCGAGTACTGGATGGTCACCGACGGCATGCGCGGGCTGGCTCACCGCCAACGCGTGCTCGACGTCACCCTGCCGCCAGGAGGGGCTCACCAGGACGGCGGCGGCGCCCAAGCGCCAGATCGCACCGACGGCGATGATGAACTCGGGCCGCGTCGAGGACATAAGGGCGACGCGACCGCCGGCACGGACGCCGCGGGTGGCCGGCGTGGCGGCGAGTCCGCCCGTCAGAGTGTCCAGTCTGGCCTGGGTGTACGTCTGTTCCTCGAAGACGAGGATCGCCATGGGAGGCTCCCGTCTCGTCCGTGGAAACTATATTCTCACCTGACTAGAATCTTAATACCATAGGATGCCGTCACATGCCGAGACCTCCGCTCTTCCAGCGTGCGACCGTCACCCGGGTGATCGAGGAGACGGCCGACGCCCGCACGTTCGCGCTCGCGCCGCTCGGCGGCCCCTGGGAATACCGTGCCGGGCAGTTCTGCACCTTCAAGGTCAGAATCAACGGCGAGGAACTGCTGCGCAGCTACTCCATGTCCAGCGCCCCGGAGACGGACGGCGAGCTCGCCGTGACCGTCAAGCGGGTGCCCGGCGGCGCGGTCTCGAACTGGTTGATCGACAACCTGGCCAAGGGCGACGAGGTCGAGCTCACCAGGCCGCACGGCGTCTTCTGCCTCCGCGAGACCGACGTCCCGCTGCTCGGCCTCTGCGGCGGCAGCGGGATCACTCCCATCCTCTCGCTGGCCAAAAGCGTGCTCGCGTCGACGAACCGCCAGGTCCGGCTGCTGTGCGCGGACCGCGACCAGCCGTCGGCGATCTTCTGGCAGGCCCTGACCGACCTGGCCGAGCGCTATCCCGACCGCCTCACGGTGACCCGGCACCTGGACGACGCGGCCGGCTATCTGGACGCCGCCGCGATCCGCGCCTTCATCGGCGACGACGTGGCCGCGGACGTCTACATCTGCGGACCCACGCCGTTCATGGACTTGGTCGAGGCCGCGGTCCCCGGGCCCGGGAAGGTCTTCATCGAGCGGTTCGGCGGCACGGCGCCGCTGCCTCCCCAGGAGGAGGAGCCCGCCGCGCCCGTCGGCTCCGAGGCCAGCAAGGTCCTGGAAGGCACGGTCACGATCATCCTGGGCCGCAAGAACGCCACCGTGCCGCGCCGGCCGAGCGAGACCCTGTTGGAGAGCGCGCGGCGCGCGGGCCTCGCCCCGCCGTTCTCCTGCGAGTCCGGCACCTGCGCGACCTGCATGGCACACGTCGAGCAGGGCGAGGTCACCATGCGGGTGAACGACGCGCTCACCGAGGACGAGGTCGCGGACGGCTACGTGCTGACCTGCCAGGGCCTCCCCCAGTCCGAGAAGGTCATCGTCAAGTACGAGTAGGGTTGCGCGCCTTGGCGGGGGCGCTGAGCGCTCCCGGCTGCCCCTGCCAGGGGCAGAACCAAGAACTTGGGGGTCATCCGCACGCAGTGCGAACGCGACGGTCACGTCCCAGCCGACCGTCGCCACCGCTACACACCGAGGGCGCCGAGCATCTCGGGCCGATCTTCCCGATCGTGGTCGACGCGGGCGTTGAGACTGGCGGCTCGCGAAGACGGGCCGCCAGCCCCGATGGGGGGTGACCTGGGCCTAACTGCGCAGGTCGGCGGCGATCTGGGCGTAGACCTCGCGGGTGCGGCGCTTGGACGCGACCAGTTCGTCGCGGTTGTCCCCGAGCGGCAGCAACCGGGCTGAGATGTCGGTGACGCCGGCGTCGATGAACTGCCGGATCCGGGCAGCGATCATCTCCTCGTCACCGGCCACGGCCAGGTCGCCGACGTCCTTGGCGTCCCCCTTGTCGAGCAACCGCTGGAAGTTCGGGGGGACCTCCGCCCCGCCGAGGATCCGGTTGACGCAGGCCCTGGCCTCGTCGATCTCGTCCGGGCGGCACAGGCAGACGGGGAGCCCGGCGACGATCCGCGGCGCCGGCCGGCCCGCCTCCTCGGCCGCCCTGGTGATCTTCGGTGCGATGTGCTCCCCGACGGCGCGCTCGTCGGCGAGCCAGAGCACGGTGCCGTCGGCCCGCTCCCCCGCGATCCGCAGCATCACCGGGCCGAGCGCGGCCACCAGGACGGGCAGCGGCGCGATCGGGGTGAGACCCAGCGGGTTGTGCACCTTGAAGGTGTCGTTCTCGACGTCGGCGCTGCCCGTGCCGGCGAACGCGGCGTTCAGCACCTCCAGGTAATCGCGGGTGAACGCCGCCGGCCTGTCGTAGGGCAGGCCGAGCATGTCCTTGACGATCGAGTGGTGCGACGGCCCGACCCCGAGCGCGAGCCGGCCGTTCGTCGCCGCATGCGCCGACATCGCCGAGCGGGCCAGCGCGATCGGGTGCTGCGGCTGTAGCGGCACGGCGGCAGTGCCAAGCTCGATGCGCTCAGTCACCGTCCCCAGAAGAGCCACCGTGATCAACGCGTCGAAGTCCGTCGGGATCTGCGGAATCCACGCGGTGTCCAGGCCCGCGGCCTCGGCCCAGCGGACGTCGTCGAGCATCCGGGCGGCCTTGCGCGCGGAGTCCCCGCGCTCGGGGCCGATCCTTACGCCGAACCGCGCCATATCTCCACCTAACTCTTCGGGCAAACCAACTCTTCAGGCGAGCGGCAGTCTTTCCAGCTCACCACACCGGCCGGTCGGCCGCCGGGACCCGCGGACGCGGCACCGCGCGGATCGCGACCCGCTCTCAGCACGCAGCCGAACGCGGCGTCGGGGGGCGGCCGCGAGACCAGCCGCCAGCAGGTCACCTAACGTCTCGGGCTTCCACCATCCCGCCGCCTCATAGCGCTTCACCAACTCCTCGGGGATCGTTCGCGTGCCCGGACACGATCCGTTCGTTCACCAGCGATCTTGGATCAACAGCGGTATTCGATCAACAGCAAAGTCATAGTCGAGGTCCTGAGCCGCATCAAAAGCAAGTAGCCGCGCGACGCCGGACAGGTGCCGGCCCCGCGAAGGTCGCCCTCGAGCGTGATCGCCGTTTCGGCCGTCAACTGGTCGTGATCTGGCTGGGGAAGTACAGCCACTTGAGGGCATTACCGACGATCATCCGCCTGGCCGCCTGGCCGCCTGGCCGACGTTGGCGTCCTTGCCCGCCTTGGCCTCGTCGTAGACGTAGAGGCCGACCAGCTCGGGCTGGGGATGGTTGATGACGTGGGTGAGCGACCGCAGCCCGATGTTCCCGGTGGCCCACTGCACCACGCGTAACGGGGCGTCGGCGTTTCCCGCGCCCGACGGCGCGGCCTGGGACGGTGTCATGAGTCAGCCCTTCGTAGCAGGAGCGCGCCCCCGGGGGCGCCCCCTCCGGTGGACACGACGGCGGTACGGGCGCCCGCGACCTGGCGCTCGCCGGCGTCGTGACGCAGCTGCTTGATCGCCTCGTGGACGAAGCCGAAGCCGTGCAGCCGGCCCTCGGACAGCTGACCGCCGTGCGGGTTGAGCGGCAGGTCGCCGTCCAGCGCGATCCGCCGGCCCTTGTCCAGCCAGTCCTGCGCCTCGCCAAAGCCGCAGAACCCCAGCGCCTCGATCCAGGAGATCGCGTTGAAGGTGAAACCGTCGTACAGGCAGGCGAGGTCGACGTCGGCCGGGGTCAGGTCGGTCCGGGTCCACAGGTGCCTGCCCGGGCCGAGCGTCAGCGGCTCGTGCGTCATCGTGCCCTCGTCCCAGGAGACCCGCTCCAGGATCTGGGTGCCGACGGCCTCGACCCTGATCCCCGGGTGCGGCAGGTCGCCCGCGACGTCCGCGGCCGAGACGATGACGGCGACGGCGCCGTCGCAGGGGACGTCGCAGTCGTAGAGACCGAACGGCGTGGAGACGAGCCGGGCCGACAGGTAGTCGTCGAGCGTCATCGGCGACCGGTAGATCGCCTCCGGGTTGCGCCCGGCGTTGGCCCGGGCGTTGAGCGCGATCGCGGCGAGCATCTCCCGGTTCGCGCCGTAGCGGTGCATGTACTGGCTGGCGTGCATGGCGATCCAGCTGGCCGCCGAGATGGCGCCGTACGGGTGGCGCCACTCGCTGTGGAGGCCGGTGACCCGGCTCGGCATCCCGCCGAGGCGCAGCTCCCGGTAGGTCGACTCCCAGACGGTGCGGAAGCACAGCACGTGGCGGCACAGGCCGGCGGAGACCGCGAGCATCGCCTGGACGATGGCGCCGGCCTGGCCCGGCAGATCGCCGGCGCCGTTGATCCACGTCGGGCGGATCCGCAGCGCCTCCTCGACTGTGGAGATCCCGCCCTCGCTCATGCCCATCGCGGAAATGCCCGGGTACGTCGACAGGCCGTCGATGTCCTCGACCGTCAGGCCGGCGTCCGCGATCGCCTTCAGGCAGGCCTCGGTCGTCAGCGACAAGGGGTCGACCATAAGGCGGCGGCCGATCCTGGACCGGCCGATGCCGGACAGGACCGAGTCGTGCTCGAAGCGCCGGGCCGACAGCGGCGCCCGCGGGGCGGGCAGGTTGGGCTCGCCGACGAGGTCGCGGGTCTCGTCCGGCTCTCCGGACGGGCTGAAGACCGGGAGCCAGACGTCCTCGTGGTGGGAGAAGCTCACCTGGACCCGCTGTCCGATGTGGACTTCGGACGGCTCGACGCCGACGATGTTCGCCGTCACCCGCACGTCGTCGCTCTCGTCGAGCGCCACGACGGCGATCACATAGGGCGGCTCCATGTCCGGCAGCCACTGCTGCACGTTGACGGTGTAGCCGATCACCGTCCCTTTGCCGGAAACCGCCTTCGGCGCCCAGGCGGTGCTGCGGCACCTGGGACAGACCGGCACCGGGGGATGCACCAGCGTGCCGCAGTCCTCGCAGCCCTGGATACGCAGTGTGCCGTCGGCGCCGGACTTCCAGTACCACTCGCTGGCCGGTGTCAGCGCGGGAAGTGGCCGCATCGCAGCTCCTTGTCGCCTCGTGAGTGATCGAGCGGTCGATCGCCCGACGGCTGGGTCTCCTTGGTCGCGACGCGCACCGCGGTGGTCCCGGCGCCGGGACATGCGGGAGAATCCGCAGTCAACGCCTCGTGAGTGGTACCACGTTTCAACGTCGACGTCGAAGTGAGGCGGCCGGGACGCGCCACCGGCCACGACAACATCGCGCGCGCAACGGCCGTCGGTACACTCGCGGGAGTGACGCTACCCACAGAGGCGTGACAGTCTGTAGTTCTACAAGCCCTGCGGATCCGGCGGCCCTGTGGTTCTCATGGACCTGTCGTTCCGGAGAGCTTGTAACACGCAGGATCGTCTGTCACCCCGCGCAGACTGGTGGACAGGAGCAGGCATTGACGACGGCGCCGCCAGTCGACCGGGACAAGCCGAACGGCCCGCGATCACGCAAGGGCGCCGCGACCAGGGCACGGCTACTGGAGGCGGCGAAGGCGGTCTTCGAGGAGGACGGCTTCCTCGAGGCGCGGATCTCGGACATCGCCGAGCGCGCCGGGCTGTCCCACGGCTCCTTCTACCACTACTTCGATTCCAAGGAGCAGATCTTCCGTGAGGTCGCGATGGACCTCTCGGACCTGCTGCACGCCCCGCTGAGCACTGTCATCTTCGACCCGGCGTCCAACGCGTCGCCGCAGGAGCGGATTCGCGCCGGCAACCGCCGCTTCCTGGAGAGCTACCAGCAGGAGGCCCGGATCATCGGCGTCATCGAGCAGGTCTCCCGGTACGACACCCTCCTGGACACGATCCGCTTTGAGCACCAGCAGCGCGACCGGGAGCGGATCTCGAACTCGATCGCCGGGCTGCAGCGGCGCGGCTGGGTCGACCCCAGCCTCAATCCGACGATCGCCGCGTCCGCCCTCGGCGCGATGGTCACCAGGTTCGCCGAGATGTGGCTCGTGCAGCGCCTGTTCGACATGGACTTCGAGGAGGGCGTCGAGCAGCTCACCCGGCTGTTCCTCAACGCCCTGCATCTGCGAGAGAAGCCAGCGAGCCCCGACGTCGACCGGTGAGCGTGACGGCGCTGCTGGCCATGCTGCCCCCGGAGTGCAGCCGCCGTACCTCTACGTCGAGCGGGAGGTCCGGCCGGCCGGCCCGGGCGAAGACGGTGTACAGGGTCGTGACCGCCTTGCCGTCCTGACCGAGCAGCGCCGCCGCGATTTACTGAGCGAGCAGCTGTCCGCCGAAGACGACCGGGTTCGGCGAGGCGACGCTGCCGGCCCGGTAGCGGTCCTCGCCGACGGGCTCCAGCGCCAGGGTGCCGACGACGGCGTCAACGGTGAACACGGCCGGCTACTTCGCCGGGAAGCGCAGCGCGCCGTCGAGCCGGATGTTCTCGCCGTTGAGGTACGGGTTGCGCGCGATCGACTCGACGAGCAGGGCAAACTCCTCCGGCCGGCCGAGCCGCTTCGGGAAGATGATGTCCTTCGTCAGGTTCTCGAGCAATGCGGGCGGGACGCCCAGCATCTTCGAGGTGCCCATGGTGCCGGGGGCGATCGCGCACACGCGGACGCCGAGGACGGCGAGGTCTCGGGCCATCGGCAGCGTCATGCCGAGGATGGCGGCCTTGGCCGAGCCGTAGGCGATCTGGCCGGTCTGGCCCTCGAGGCCGGCGAGCGAGCCGACGTTGACGATCACGCCGCGCTGGCCGAACTCGTCGGGCTCGTTGTCGGCGAAGGCGCCCGCGGCGACGAGCCGGGACATGTTGAAGGTGCCGGTGGCGTTCATCTCCAGCGTCAGGATGAACGAGTCCTTGTCGTGGGGCTTGTTGCCCTTGCCGACGGTCCGCCCGCCGCCGACGCCGCCGCCGGCGACGTTGACCAGCAGCGACACGGTGCCCAGCGCCTTGCCGGCGTCGATCGCGGCCTGCACGTCGTCGTCGACAGTGGTGTCGCCGCCGACCGCGACCGCGACGCCCTCCTCGAGCTCCTTGGCGACCGACTCGGCGGCGTCCGCGAACTTGTCGAAGATGATGACCTTCATGCCGAGCCCGGCGAGGTGGCGCACCGTCGCCGCGCCCAGACCGCCGCCGCCGCCGGTCACAATCGCCACGCGTCCGTTCAGGTCCAACGTCCTGCACCCTTCTGCTCGCTTGCCGACCCTCGGCTAACAGACAACATCACTAACACCGACGTCAATGGTGGTACGGTCGCCCGCCGTGACGACCGTTCAATGTGACGGCCACCACAGCGGGGACGGCTTGATAACGATCTCCACGAGCCGTCCCGACGTCCACGGCCTCCCGTTCGACGGGACAGCCGGTGGAACGCCACGAGGCCACCCTGGAGCCGGCCCTGGGCGACCTGACGAGGTTCCCTGACATCAGGAGAGTCGGGAACATCGCGGGTCGGACGACGGGCGCCTCCCCAGGCCCTTCACTATGGCCGCGACGGGGGCCGGGCGCACCCAAAAGGTGCACCCCTGCTCGAGGCGCCGCTCCGCGCCCCGCCCCGCCCTGCCGGGAGAGCCTCGGCGCCGGTGGACGACGGGTGTCACGGCGCCGTTCGCGGGCTTACCCAATCGAGTCGCTAGATTGCCGGGCGTGGGACGCTTCGTGGCATTGCTCCGGGGGATCAACGTCGGTGGCAGGAACCTGATCAGGATGCCGGAGCTGGCCGCCTGCTTCACCGCCGCGGGATTTGGCGACGTCCGCACCTACATCCAGAGCGGCAACGTCCTCTTCACGGCGGACCGGGCCACCGACTCCGCCACCCGCCCCGAACTCGAAGGGGAGATCGAGGGCATCCTGACCGCCACCTTCGCCCTGCCGCTGAAGGTCGTGGTCCGATCCCACGCGGACCTCGCGGCCACGGTCGTGTCCGCCCCCGACGGCTTCGGCTGGCCCGACCACCGCTGCGACGTCATCTTCCTCAAGCATCCGGCGACCGCCGACCAGGCCCTCGCCGCGCTGCCCGCCCTCGCGGAGGGAGTGGACCGGGTCTGGCCCGGCCCAGGCGCCCTCTACTTCGCCCGACTGACCGCCCAGGCCACCCGGAGCCGGCTGAACCGAGTCATCAGCGCGCCGATCTACCAGGAGATGACGATCCGCAACTGGAACACCACGTCCAGGCTGCTCGCCCTCCTCGACGAACCGTCCTGAGCAGGTCACCCAGCCGGCATCGCTGGGAGATCGGCGGCGCGGGCGCCCGAGGATGGCGGCGGCTACTCTGGCGCCGTGGCCGACCCGTCCCCAATGCCCGTCACCGTGCCGACCGAACCGGCCGCCGATGCCATTCCCGCGCCGGATGACCAGTCCCCCGTCCCGCCCGCCGCGGCGCCGGGGACGACCCGCGTCGGCTGGATCGGCGCCGGGGTCATGGGCGCGGCGATGGCGGGCCACCTGCTGGCCGGGGGCTACACGCTGACGGTCACCACGCGGACGAAGGACCGGGCCGAGGAACTGCTCGACGCCGGCGCCGCCTGGGCGGACACCCCGGCGGACGTCGCCGCCACCAGCGACATCGTGTTCTCGATGGTCGGCTTCCCCGAGGACGTGCGCGAGGTGCTGCTCGGCCCGGCCGGCGCCCTCACGGCGGCGCGGGCCGGGACCGTCCTGGTCGACATGACGACGAGCGAGCCGGCGCTCGCCGTCGAGATCGCCGCCGCGGCCGCGGCTCGTGGCGTGCACGCGCTCGACGCCCCGGTCTCCGGCGGCGACGTCGGCGCCCGCGCGGGCATCTTGTCGATCATGGTTGGGGGCCGCGCGGACGTGCTGGAGTCGGTGCGGCCGTGCCTGGAGGCGATGGGGAAGACGATCGTCCGCCAGGGCGGCCCGGGCGCCGGACAGCACACGAAGATGGTCAACCAGATCCTGATCGCCTCCACCATGGTCGCGATCAGCGAGGCGCTTCTCTACGCCTACCGCAACGGGCTGGACGTGGAGCGGGTGCTGGCGTCGGTGAGCGGCGGGGCGGCGGGCAGCTGGTCGCTGACGAACCTCGCGCCGCGGGTGATGGCCGGGAACTTCGCGCCAGGCTTTTACGTGGATCACATGGTCAAGGACCTCGGCATCGCCCTGGCCGAGGCGCGGCGCGCGCGCCTCGCGCTGCCCGGCCTGGCGCTGGCCCACCAGCTCTACGTCGCCCTGCAGGCGCACGGCCGGGGCCGGGACGGCGCCCAGGCCCTCGTCCACGCGCTGGCGTCGCTGTCCGGCGAACAGTTCCCGCCGACGCCGGTCGAGCCGTGAGCGGTCGCCGCGGCCGTAGGCCTACGGCGACCGCGGCGCCGCTCACCCGCCTGATTACTGTGGCCGTCGCCCCGCCCGAGCGGCTTGCGCCGGCGCCGCGGACGCTGGTATCTGTCGCCCGGTGACCCGTCGCGGCTGTCCGGCAGGACACCGCCGACCTGCCATGTGAGGTCACGTGACGCCGAGCAGCGGCAGGCCGGCTCGCAGAACAAGGAAGGAACCGGCGCCGACGACCGCGAGGGCGCTGACGACCGGTCCGACGAGCAGGACCGTCGACGACAGCCGCGGCGCCGTCCGATGGAGCCGGCGCAGCAGCGGGCGCAGCGAGCGGTCGAGCAGGTAGCCGACACCCACCAGCGTCGCGGCCATGCCGAGACCGTAGGCGATCACCAGCAGTATCCCGAACGACGCACGGCCGAGAGTCAACGCGCCGAGCAGCACCACCACGGCCGACGGCGTTGGCACCATGCCGCCGGCGAGGCCGGTCAGCAGCAGAGTGCGCAGCCTGGGCCGGTTCCCGTCCACGGCCGGCAGCGGCGCGTGGCTGTGCCACCGTCCGCCATGCCGATGACCATGCGCCGGGTCGCGGTGCCGCTCGTGCCCATGGCCGTGATCGCCGTGGCTGTGGTCAAGATGACCGTGATCGCTATGGCTACTGTCGTCGTGGCCGTGGTCGTCCGGCGGGTGGTCGTGGCCGCCGGCATGGTCGAGCACCATGATCGCGGCTCGGGCCGCTCCTACCTGCCTCGCGGCAGCCGTGACGTGGCTCGGCGTCCTCCCGGGGCCGCGCCGGGCCTCGCGGCCGTGATCAGGTTCGCGCTCGGTCGGCTCGCACGCTCGGCGACAAGGTCGACAAGAACGACAAGCCGTTCCCCGGCACGTTCCCCTACGTCGCGCCGCCCACCCCAGGCTCCCGCTGACCGCGGCGAGCCGCGATATCTAGCACACTCAGGACCCGGCCCTGACCATGTCCTGGTCCCATGACGCACCGATCCGGTGGCCGACCAATGAC
>Ga0134124_10001989_pt1 | contig 16433 bp, 16 predicted proteins | sample KB304_FD_96880 | JGI IMG/M metagenome (GOLD analysis project Ga0134124, IMG submission 96880) | Terrestrial soil microbial communities without Nitrogen fertilizer from Kellogg Biological Station, Michigan, USA - KB3-0-4 | ecosystem: Environmental > Terrestrial > Soil > Unclassified ...
ATCGTTTAACTTCGAAGAACGCTGCGCGTTTTCCGAAGTTGTCTGATCGGATGAACAAGTCCGGGGGACCCGGACTTGTTCATGGAGGCGGCTCTGCGCGTTGCTCCGTGCCGCCGGTGCCCCTGCGGGGATTTGGGATACGCTTGCGGCTCCAATTTGTTTGAGGATCGCCTGAATGAGCAGCACCAATCCAAAGTCCTACGAATCCACTTCACCGCGCAAAGTGGCCTTCCTCGGCCTGGGCGTGATGGGCTTTCCGATGGCCGGGCACCTCGCGCTGGCCGGGCACGACGTGACGGTCTACAACCGCACCGCGGCCAAGGCCCAGGCCTGGACGGCCGAATTCAAGGGCGCCTTTGCGCCGACACCGCGCGAGGCGTGCGCCGGGCGCGATCTCGTGTTCTGCTGTGTCGGCAACGACGACGACCTGCGGTCCGTGGTGCTCGGCAGCGATGGCGCTTTCGCCGGCATGAAGCGCGGCGCGGTCCTGGTCGACCACACGACCGCGTCTGCCAATATCGCGCGCGAACTGTTCGGCGAGGCCGGCAAGTGCGGGGTGCAGTTCATCGATGCACCCGTTTCCGGCGGGCAGGCGGGCGCGCAGAACGGGCTGCTCACGGTCATGTGCGGCGGCGACGCGGCGGCATTCGAAGCGGCCCGGCCCGTGGCCATGGCGTTTTCGCGCGCGTTCACCCTGCTCGGGCCGGCGGGTTCGGGCCAATTGGCCAAGATGGTCAACCAGATCGCCATCGCCGGCCTGGTGCAAGGCCTCGCCGAAGCGATTGCCTTCGGCCAGAAGGCGGGGCTGGACATGGTGCAGGTGCTGGACGTGATCGGCAAGGGCGCGGCTCAAAGCTGGCAGATGGACAACCGCGGCAAGACCATGATCGAAGGCAAGTTCGACTTCGGCTTCGCGGTCGACTGGATGCGCAAGGACCTGGGCCTGTGCGTCGACGAGGCCAAACGCAACGGGGCGCGCTTGCCGGTGGCCGCGCTGGTCGACCAGTTCTATGCCGATATCCAGGTCATGGGCGGCCGGCGCTGGGACACGTCGAGCCTTATACGGCGCCTGAAGTAGGCGCCGTCGAGGAGAAAACAAGGGGCCGCAAAGCGACCCCTTGGACTTCGGTGGCTTCGCCGTTCAGCGGGCCGCGCTGGCCGGCGCGGCGGCGGGCGCAGCAGCCGGTGGCGTGGTGGGCGCTGCGGCAGGTGCGGCGGCCGGCTGAACCGACAGGCGCTGCAGTTCCTGGTCGCTGATGATCTCGAAGACCCGCACGACCTTCTGCACGCCGCTGATGGTGCGCGTCATCTGCGTCGCGCGCTCGGCTTCGCGCTGCGTCACCCGTCCCATCAGGTAGACGGTGCTGCGCTCGGTCACGACCTTGAACGCGCCGACGGCCAAATCCTTGGCATCGACCAGTGAAGCCTTGACCTTGCCGGTGATGAGCGTGTCGTTGGAGCGCTGGGCCAGCGTCGTGTTGGGCATCACCGCCAGGTCGTTGACGACGCCCTTCACGTTGTCCACCTTAGCCACCACCTGCTCGGCGGTCTGCTTGGCCTGCTCGTTGGGGACTTCGCCTGTCAGCAGGACCTGGCGGTTGTAGCTGGCGAGATTGACGTGGGCGCGGTCGCCCATCGCATCGCGCATCCGGCTGCCGGCCCGCAGTTCGATCGTTTCGTCTTCGAGCTGCGCGCCCGAGGTGCGCCGGTCGAAGGTGACCATCGCGCCCACGGCGGCGCCGCCGACGACGAGCGGCGCGCAGCCCGACAAGGCGCCGGCCAGGACGGCGGCGGCCAATGCCGGCAGCAGGATGGATGTGCGGTTTCTTTTCATGTCGGGGGTTCCTGTTCTCCGAGAAGTTGGGCGTCCACGCCGTCGCAGATGCAATGCAGGGCCAGGATATGGACTTCCTGGATGCGCGCCGTGCGATCGTGCGGCACGCAAATGTGCACGTCGGTTTCGCGCAGGGCGGCGGTCATTTTTCCGCCGCCGCGGCCGGTCAGCGCGACCACGGTCATCTCGCGCTCGTGCGCGGCTTCGACTGCCGCCAGCACGTTGGCCGAGTTCCCGCTGGTCGACAGCACCAGCAGCACGTCGCCGGCCTGGCCGAGTGCGCGCACCTGTTTGGCGAACACGCGCTCGAAGTCGTAGTCGTTGGCAATGGCGGTGAGGATGGAACTGTCGGTGGTGAGCGCGATCGCGCCCAGCTCAGGCCGCTCGCGCTCGAAGCGCCCGACGAATTCGGCCGAGAAATGCTGCGCGTCGGCCGCCGATCCGCCATTGCCGCAGGCCAGCACCTTGCCGCCGCTGGTGACGCACGCCAGCACCGCCTGCACTGCGGCGGCGATCGGCTTGCTCAAGGATTGCGCGGCCTGGTACTTCAGGTCCGCGCTGTCGATGAAATGCTGTTGGATGCGTTGTTCGAGCATGGCTCGCGATGATACCCGGCTGGGTGGGCAATGGCCGAGTTGGCCGAGCGTCCGATTGGCGCGACCGGACACTCGCCTGAATCCAGTCGGCACCCTCCCTGCGTATTGAGCGGGCGTTCCAACGCCACCACCGACTCACTACTCAACAGGAGAGCGCTATGCGAATGAGAAAACTTGGACTATTTCAGCTCAGCTTGCTGGGTGTCGCTGCGGCCTGTGCCGCCGGACCCGGCCTGGCATCCAGCCACCGCGAGGCGCCCTTCATCACCACCAGCCCCAAGGTCGACGGCACCGACTTCTACATGTTCCGCAGCTACGAGGGCGTGGCGGCCAACGGCACCGGCGGGCGCAGCGACTTCGTGACGATGATCGCCAATTACCAGCCGCTGCAAGGCCCCTACGGCGGGCCCAACTACTTTTCGATGGACCCGAACGCGCTGTACGAGATCCACATCGACAACAACGGCGACGCGGCCGAAGACATCACCTTCCAGTTCCGCTTCAACAACAAGCTCAACAATGTAGCGCTGCCGATCGGCAACAAGAGCGTTGCCATCCCGCTGATCCAGGCCGGCCCCGTCGCCAGCGTCACCGACCCCAACCTCAATGTGAACGAAACCTACACGGTCAACGTCGTGCGCGGCGACCGGCGCAAGGGCGGGGCGCAGGCCGTGACCAAGGTGGCCGGCGGATCCACTTTCGAGAAACCGGTCGACTACATCGGCGTCAAGACGCTGGGCAACAGCGCTGCCTACGCCGCCTATGCGGCCAAACACATCCACGACATCAAGATCCCGGGCTGCCCCGCCGGCAAGGACACCGGCCGCGTGTTCGTCGGCCAGCGCCAGGAAGGCTTCGCCGTCAACCTGGGCCCGATCTTCGACCTGGTGAACGCGCCGCTGGCCGTGATTACCAATCCGGCCAACATCAACGTCGCGGCAGCCAATTCGATCCAGGACCTCAACATCACTTCGATTGCGCTGGAGGTGCACAAGGATTGCCTGACCTCCGGCAGCGAAACGGTGATCGGCGGCTGGACCACGGCCAGCCTGCGCCAGGCACGCCTGCTGTCCGGCTCGCCCTCGTCCGGCCATCAGTCCAGCGAAAAACCCGGCGGCGCCTGGACCCAGGTATCGCGCCTGGGCCAGCCGCTGGTCAACGAGGTCGTGATCGGCCTGAAGGACAAGGACAAGTTCAATGGTTCGAAGCCCAAGGACGACGGCCAGTTTCTCGACTACGTCACCAACCCGACGCTGCCGGCCCTGCTCGGCCTCGTGCTGACCGGCAACCCCGCCGGTCTGGCGCCGACCAACCTGCCGCGCACCGACCTGGCGACGGTGTTCCTGACCGGCATCACCGGTGTGAACAAGCCCGCCACCGTGACGCCTTCGGAAATGTTGCGTCTGAACACGGCGATCGCGCCGGTGCCGTTCGCCAGCCAGAACCGCCTGGCCATCGTCGGCAGCCTGAAGACCTCGCCGGCCGGTACCGATTTCGCCGGGTTCCCCAATGGCCGCCGTCCCAAGGACGACGTCGTGGACATCGCGCTGGTGGCGATGCTCGGGGGCCTGTGCATGGCCAACGGCGACGGCGATACGCTCAAGCTCAATAGCATTCCGGGCGTGGCCGGAGTGACCTCGGCCTGCAAGCCTTCCAGCGTCCCGGCCGGCGCCGCCTCGCTGGACGTACACGATGGCGTGGACCAGGCGGTGGTGCCGTTCCTGCCCGGCTTCCCGTACCTGAACACCCCGCTGCCGGGGTCGCAGTGAACCGGGACGGAAAGGAGCGACCATCATGATGCCCATCAAGTTGAAGCGCACGGCCACCAGCGTGGCGGCCAGCGCCCTGTTGCTGGCCGCCTGCGGCGGTGGCGGCGGCGGTGTTGAAACGCCCGTCGTCACCGACCCGCTGATTGCCGGCACCGAAGTGCCGCAGTCGGCCACCACCAGTTCGGCCGGCGCAGTCGCATTCGTCAAGAGCGTGGCGGCCTCGAGCGACAACAGCGCATCGCCGATCGCCGTCGGCGACGCGACGCTCGCGACCAGCGACAGCGACGAGCCCGACACGGGAGTCTGAAGTGAAGCCTGGGGTCTGGCGCGCCGCAATGTTCGCGGCGCTTTGCCTGGCAGCCTCGCACGGGTGGGGCCACGACAGCTGGCTCAGCCCGGCGCGGGGCGCTTCGCCGCCAGGCCAGGTCACGCTGGAGCTGGCGACCGGCAACCGCTATCCGTTGCAGGAGTTCAGCCAGAGCGCCGCGAGCGTGGCGCAGGCGCGCTGCACCGACGGCGCGGCCGCGACGCCGTTGCGCCCGATGACGCAGCAACCGAAATGGCTGGAGCTGGCCGCCACTGTGCGCGAGGCCGGTAGACCGGCGCTGTCGTGTTGGGCCGAGCTGGGCCTGGCCGAAATCGAAATCCCGCCCCGGCTGGTCCAGGTCTATTTCGCCGATATCCGTACCCCGGCCGCCAATCGGCAAGCCTGGGCGGCGTTGCAGGAGCGCGGCCTGCCGTGGCGCGAGACTTATCGCAAGTACGCACGCATCGAGCTGGCCCAGGGTGCGGATGTGCCCCCTGCGCGCCTGGCGGCGGCGCGCCGTCCCGCCGGACTGGACCTGGAGATCGTGGTGCTCGGCGACCAGCCCATCGCAGTCGGCCGGCCGCTGGCGTTCCAGGTGCTGCGCGATGGCCAGCCGCTGGCCGGCTTCCCGGTGCAGTTGGTGAGCGAGCGCAGCCCGCTGGGCGTCTGGCGCGAGACCGATGCCCAGGGGATGCTGCACCACACCTTGCCTTTTGCCGGCGGCTGGCTGCTCCGCGGCACCGACCTGCGGCCGTCCGCGCAGCGTGCCGATACCTGGGACAGCCGCTTCGTGACGCTCGCGATCGAGGCGCGCTAAGCTACATGTTTTCAGCGCCCATGGACCCGAACCTGCTTGACCAGCACCTGATCGCGCTCATCGACCGCGTCGCGGCCGGTGGCGGGCAGCGCCATTCGGATGCCGAGGCGGCGTTGCGCGAGCTGTATGACCTCACCTCGTCCCGTCTGTACGGCGTGGCGCTGCGGGTGGTGACCAACCGCGAGTGGGCCGAGGACGTGCTGCAGGAAGCGTACCTGAACGTCTGGCGCATCGCCGGCAACTATCACGAGGCGCTCAGCCCGCCGCTGGCCTGGATGGGCGTGATCGTGCGCAGCCGGGCGCTCGACTTCCTGCGCCGCCGCGCCAGCGAGCGTGCCGACACCGCGGTGGAACTCGACGCCGTCATCAGCGACAGCGTCGCCGGCGATTCGCCCAACCCGATGGACGTCAGCGAGGCCAGCGAACAGGCCTGGGCTTTGCACGAGTGCCTGCGCCAGCTCGAGGCGCGCCAGCGCGAAGTCCTGAGCCTCGCGTACCTGCGCGACCTGAGCCACGGCGAGCTGGCCGAACAACTGAAGCTGCCGCTGGGCACGGTGAAGACCTGGATCCGGCGCGGCATCGAGCAATTGCGCGGCTGCATGGCGCGTTTTGCCTGAACACCCGAAGCGCAGCGATGAACCTGATCGATCACCCCGAACTGGCCGACCGGCTGGCCGCCGCGTACGGGCTGGGGACCTTGCGCGGCGGCGCACGCCGGCGCTTCGAAGCGCAGGCCCGCCGCAGCCCGGCCTTGCGGGCGGCCGCTTTGGCATGGCAGGAACGGTTCGCCTCGATGACAGAACTGCAGCCGGGCGAGGCGCCCAGCCCGAATGTGTGGAAGCGCATCGAGATCGAGCTGGCAAACCAGCCCCGGGCCGCAGCGGCCGCGCCGCCGGCGCAACCATGGGCGCGCGCGCTGGGCTGGTGGCGCGGTGCCGCCGTTGCCGGCGGCCTGACTACTGCCGCGGCAATTGGCGTCGTGGTGTACCTGGCGGGTGAAGTGGACCAGCGCGAATCGCAGCTGGCGCAGGTCAATGGCAGCCGCGAAACCTTGGCCCGGCAGAACGTGCAACTGGCCGCCCAGCTGCAGGCCCAACCGGCGATTCAATACGTGGCGGTCTTGTCAGACGAAAAGTCCGCCCCTTCGATCCTCGTCACCTTCGACCCGGCTCACAACACGCTGACGCTCAAGCGCGTGGGCGCCTTCCAGGAGGGGCCGGAGAAGTCGCTGCAGCTGTGGGCGCTGCCGCCGTCGGGCAGCCCGCGCTCACTGGGGGTGCTGGGCGCGGAGCCCGTCATCAAGCTCACGGCGGCGGAGAGCCAGGTGAGGCAGGTGCCGGCGCTGGCCGTGAGCCTGGAGCCCAAGGGCGGTGTGCCGGGCGAGCGCGGCCCCACCGGGCCGGTGCTGTTCAAGGGCGCGCTGCTGCAAACGCCCTAGAGGCCAGGGGCCAGGGGCCGTCAGGCGTGCCGTTGCCCCGGCGGCACCTGTGATGCTTGCGGCGCCGCCGCCTCGTCGGTGCTGACGCCGACCCTGGCCAGGTAGACCATCTTGCCGCCCAGCCAGCCCGACACCAGCAGCATCGCGATGGCCAGGATCGACAGCATCAAGGTGACATTGCCGGTCACGGAGGCTTGCCAGCGCATCCAGGCGTTGACGGCGTACAAGGCCACGATGGTCAGGTTCAGGCCCATGTGAACGAGCGCGGTCTTCTTGATCGCGGCGTCCTTCAGGGACAACAGGTCGATCAGACCCGGCAACGCAGCCGCGAGGGCGCCGACGATACCGCCGACCATTGTGTAGAAAGCGACGAGCGCCCAGGATTGGGGCGTACCGGAGCGCAGCGCAACCAGATCGGCAACCAGCGAAAAAACCCAAAGGCCGATCGGAATCGTCACCAACATGGGATGGATCGGATGGCCTGCGATGTTGGCAGGAGTGCGCATGGAAACCTCCTTGTGGGAAAGTGGCTGATCCAGTCTAGGAACGGCAAATCAGCGCCTTTGTAGGAAAAACGCGCTGATTTCGCGCCGCAAATGCGCCTTTCCAAGACCGCGCTCATCCGTGCATTGCGTCAATAGCTGCAATGCTCGACAGCAAACGGACCAGTGGTGCCGGCGCGACGTGGCGATTCACGACGCGTCGAAGGCGCCGCGCAGCCATTCGATGGCGCCGGCTTCGACGCTGACCACGTCGAAGCGACAGGGCGGCTGCTGCGCCAGGCGCATCAGGAAGTGCCGCGCCGCGAAGATGATGCGGCGCTGCTTGAAATGGCTCACGCTCGCCGCGGCGCCGCCGTAGGCGCGGCTGGCGCGCTTGCGCACCTCGATGAAGACCACGGTGCCGCCCGGCTCGCGCATCACCAGGTCGATCTCGCCGCCGCCGCGCCCGGGCGTCCGATAATTGCGCGCCAGCAGCTTCAGGCCGCTGCCCAGCAGATGCGCCAGCGCCCGGTCCTCGGCCGCGTCGCCAGCCTGCTTGGTGGTGGCCGCTGCCGAGGTGTCCTTGTTGCGGGGGAATTCCATTGAGCGCTTCTTTTGCTTCAGCCCTGAGCGCCGCCCGCGAAGCGGCGGCTTCGCAGCATTATCCGCAAGGGGCGCTCTATGTGGTCGCCACGCCGATCGGCAACCTGGCGGACATCAGCCTTCGCGCGTTGCACCTGCTGCAGCTGGCCGACGCGATCGCGTGCGAAGACACGCGCCACACCCAGGCGCTGCTGCGCGCCTATGGCATCGACAAGAGCCCGCCGCAGCTGCTCGCCGTGCACGAGCATAACGAGGCGCAGGGCGCGCAGGGCGTGATCGAGCGCCTGCGGCAGGGCCAGCGCGTCGCCTATGCCAGCGATGCCGGCACGCCGGCGATCAGCGACCCAGGCGCACGCCTGGCGGCGGCGGTGCGCGAGGCCGGCCTGCGGGTGGTGCCGCTGCCCGGCGCCAGCAGCGTGACCGCGGCCCTGAGTGTCGCCGGCGCGGTCAGCGGCGACGGCGCGTTCCTGTTCGCCGGCTTCCTTCCGCTCAAGGCGGCGGAGCGGCAGGCGGCGGTGGCGCGGCTGGCGCAGGAGGCCCGCGCGGCAGTGCTGCTGGAAGCTCCGCACCGGATCGAGGCGCTGGCGGAATCGCTCGCGTCATTGGGCGCGCGTCCGGTGACGGTGGCGCGGGAACTGACCAAACAGTTCGAGGAGATCGCCACCGTCGCCTGCAGCGGCCTGCCCGGCTGGCTCGCGGCCGATCCCCGGCGCGTTCGCGGCGAATTCGCCCTGGTGCTGCACCCCCACCCGCAGGCGCCGCAGGAAGGCGAGGGCGCACGGGTGCTGCAACTGCTGCTGCCCGAGCTGCCGCTCAAGAGCGCGGTGAAGCTGGCCGCCGAGATTACGGGCGGGTCGCGCAACGAGCTCTACCAGATGGCGCTCGAACTCAAGTCCGCCGCGGGCGGCTTGCCATAGCTGCGCCGGCTAGAACTGGTTCACCGGCTCGCTCACCGGTGGCGGGTGGTCCTTGAATACGCTGCTCGCGTCCGGCACCGACGGATCGCTGCTCGCGTGAGGTCCGGCTGGCGATGCGTTGGAGGCCGCGCGCTCGGGTGCTGCCGGCAGCTGATCGGCCAGCAGAGCCGGCCAGTAGGTGAGGATGACCAGACCGGCCAGGGCGGCCGCCACCCACACGGCCGGGACCAGGTACCAGGCAATGCCCGGTTCCTTGGCTTTGAAAGGCTTTCGAGAGTTCATGGAAATCTCCTTCCTGAAACGCACGTGTTGCACGCCTTGCCGGCGTGTTGGTCAATCTAGGAAGAAGCCCCGCGCTCGAAAATAGCGCCTGGATGGCGCGCGCTCGCGCATTCACGCGATCGGCGCGCCGGCAAGTGAAAAATGCACTAGGCGAGTACCGCGTTCACGGGCACTTGCAACGAGACGCAGGTCCCTTCGGCGCCGTTGCGCACATCGAGCCGGCCCCCGAGTTGCTGTGCGCGAGCGCGCATGTTGTTCATCCCGCGCCCCGAATCGGTCGGTGCCGCGGCACCGCCGTGGCCGTCATCCTCGACTTGCAGTTCGAGCAGGTCGCCCACCTGACGCAGCCGCACCTGCACGCGCGACGCATGGGCGTGCTTGAGGACGTTGGTCAGTGCCTCCTGCGCGACTCGCAGCAGTTGGAGCGCAGCGTGCGGCTTGACCTCCAGCGCGCCTTCGGGCACGTCGATGGTCCAGGCCGGGTGGATGCCTGCCGTGCGCAGCTGGGTTTCCCAGCGGAACAGGAAGTCGCCCAGCGTGGCGCGGAAGTCGCTGTCCTCGGGCGTCAGGGTGCCCAGGGCGAGCCGCATGTCGGCGATGCAGCCGCGCAGCGCATCGGCGACCTGCTGGCCTTGCATGTCGCCTCGTTCCACCCGCGAGAGCGACACGAACAGCTGCGAGCCGAGCCCATCGTGGATGTCGCGCATGATCAGCTGGCGCTCCTGCGCGGCCGCATGCTCGCGCTGCAGTTGCGCCAGCCGCGCATAGTTGGCGGAAAGCTCGCGCTCCCGGTCGGCAACGCGCGTTTCGAGCATCTGGTTCATCCCTTCCAATGCCGCCAGCGAGCCGATGAACCGGGCCGTTAGGAGGCCGCCCATCGCCACCAGGATCAGGTTCGCGCCATGGTGCAGCAGGAAGATGCGATGGCCGGCCCAGCCCGGCAGCAGCAATTGCGCAGCCCCGCCGAAGCTCCAGTTGACGAGATAGTCGTGCAGCCCGGTGAGCACGGCGATGACCATCGCGGCCGGCAGCACGGCGGCCACCAGGGTGCGCTGCCGCCACATCGTCCAAAGCGAAATGACGACGATGGCCAGGCCCACCGGCAGAAAACCGGCGATCCAGTACCGGTTGACCAGCGGCTCGACCGCGGCGCCCCCGGCCAGCAGCCACACCGGGCCGAGCAGCCAATAAAAGGCCAGTGCCCGTTCGACCCAGGGCCGCCGGATCCCGGCGAATCGCAGGGCGAGGACCGCCATGGCGACGATGAAGCCGCCGGTGGCGCCCAGATAGGTCAGGCGCCACAGCAGCCAGCGTTCCAGCGGCACGGTCTCGATCACGAAAGTGAGGGTGCGGATACCCCACAGCCCGGCCGCCAGCCCGAACAGGCCATACAGCACCTCGATGCGGCGGCGCCACCAGATGAAGAGGACGAATCCGGATACCAGCAGGCACACCGCCGCGGTGATCTGCGGGGTGGTGTTGACCCAGAAGAAACGTCGCTCATAGATGGGCTGGAGCTGCGCCAGCGGACCGATGTCCGGGCGCGGAAACCCGACGGCAGCGCCATCCTGTGGCAGCGCCACGCGCACGGCCAGCTCGTTGCTGCCCGGACGCAGCAGCGATGCCGGCAGCGTCACCAGATGCGGCCGGGCCCAGCGGATGTGAATCGTCTCCGAGCTTTCCCGCACGCTGCCGGCCGGCGCGCCGTTGACCCACACCTGGCCGCCGTCGGACAGGTACGGCAAATACAGCGCCCAGGGCTCCCCCGGCTGCCGCCCTGGCGCGTAGTCGAAATCGATCCGGTACCAGGTGGTCGCCGGCCGCACGCCAGGACGCGCTTGCCGCCAGATGTCGGGCAGCGGCACCTCCTGCCAGGACCTGGCGCGAGCCGGCGGCGCGGCGTCCGGCGCGGTCAGCATTGCCGCATGCGACGGCTCCTGCACGGCCGCTGGGGCAACACCGGCCAGGCACGCCAAGCCGATGGCAAGGATCGCGCGCGCCCAGCGCCTCACAGCAGCCCCAGCTGCCCGGCCTCGTACACCGCCTCGGCGCGCGAATGGACGGCCAGCTTGCGGTAGATCTTCTTGACGTGCGCCACCACGGTATGGGGCGAGATCCCCATCAACTGGCCGATGGTTTCGAAGTTCAGTCCCTTGGCGGTCAGTCGCAGCAATTCGGTTTCGCGCTCGGTCAACAGCGCCGCTGCCTCGGCAGACGGCGGATTGGCCTCGGGGCCGGCGGCCGGCGTGGGACCAATCCGGAAGCGGGCCAGCACCCGCCGCGCGATGCCCGGGCTGATCGGCGAGCCGCCCGCGTGCAGCTCGTGAATGCTCGCGGCGATGCGTTCGGCCACCGCGTCCTTGAGCAGGTAACCGGTGGCGCCCGCCTCGATCGACGCCAGCACGTGCTGGTCGTCACCGAACATGGTGACCACCAGAATGTCGCATTTCGGGTAACGCGTGGCGGCGTAGCGGATCACATCCACGCCGTTCATGTCGGGCAGGCCCAGATCGACCAGCATGACGTCGGGGCGTTCCGCATCCAGCATGGCTTTGGCGGCGCGCCCGGTGGAGACCGCTCCTACCAGGTTCAATCCCGCGTCCGCGAGCACGGCGTCCGAAAACCGGCGCGTGAACTCCGGCTCGTCCTCGACTATCAGCACGCTGGTCCTCACACGAACCTCCTGATGACGCGGGTAGGAAGCTGATTCTGGCACCGGCGCGAAATTGGCGCGCGCGCGCCATCAAACGCGATTTCTATATCGTGAGCGGGTCCACGTCCACCGCCCAGCGGATCAGGCCTTTTTCGCGCATCGCCTGCAGCACCGGCTGCCAGGCGGCCAGGAACCGCTGCAGCGCGCTGCGCGAGGCGCTCTCCACCAGCATCTGCGCGCGCTCGACGTTGGCCACGCGCTGGATGCCCAACGGCACGGCCGAGTAGAGCATCACACGGTCCGCGCCTTCGAGTGCCTGCGCGGCCGCGCCGGCGGCATTCAGGAAAGCCTGCGCGGCTTGCTGGCTGCGCGCGTCGGCCCGCAGCAGCGCCTGGAAGCCGAAGGGCGGCATGCCGGCTTGCTCGCGCTCCTTGAGTTGCTGCGCCGCGAAAGCCGGGTAGTCGTGATTGCGCAGCGCCGCGAACAACGGATGGCGCGGATGCCAGGTCTGCACCCACATTTCGCTGGAGAGCGCCTGCGCCGCATCGCGCCCGGCCCGGCCGGCGGCCTGCATCAGCAGGCTGAACAAGCGCTCCGGCGCGCGGAAGTCGCTGGAAAAAAGCGCCGAGTCCGCGTTAAGCGCGGCTACCAGCGTGATGCGCCGGAAGTCGTGGCCCTTGGTCACCATCTGCGTGCCCACCAGTACGTCCACATCGCCCGCGTGCATGCTTGCGAGCTGCTGCTCGAGAGCGCCCTTCAGGCGGGTGCTGTCGGCGTCCATGCGGGCGATCCGGATCGGCTCGCCGCCGGCCTGCTTCACACCGGCGAGCAAATCCGCAAGCTGCTCTTGCAGCCGCTCGGTGCCGCGGCCCAGCGGCGCGATGTCGACGTTGCCGCAGGCCGGGCAGGCGCGCGGCACCCGTTCGGTGTAGCCGCAGTGATGGCAGCGCAGCGTGCGGTCGATCTTGTGGAACACCCGAAACGCACTGCAGTTCGGGCATTCGCTTTTCCAGTCGCAGGCGGTGCACGCCAGCACCGGCGCATAGCCGCGGCGGTTGAGGAACACCAACGATTGCTCGCCCCGTGCGATGCGCTGCTGGATCGCTTCGAGCAGCGCGGGCGAGAACACCGTGTTCCTGGGCTGCAGGTTCATGTCCACCAGCCGCACCGATGGAAAAGCGCCGGAGCCGCCGGCACCGACGCGCGCAGCCATCGTGAGGCGCTGGTAGCGCCCCTTCTCGCTGGCCTGCCAGCTTTCCAGCGACGGGGTGGCCGAGCCGAGCAGCACCTTCGCGCCCTCCAGCTTGCCGCGAAAGACCGCCAGGTCGCGGGCCGAATAGCGCGCCCCTTCCTGCTGCTTGTAGCTCGGGTCGTGCTCCTCGTCGACCACGATCAGTTTCAGTCGCGGCAGCGAAGCGAACACGGCCATCCGCGTCCCGAGCACGATGCGAGCGGCGCCGCCGTGCGCGGCCAGCCAGCTCTTGAGGCGCTGCGGCGGCGTCATCGCGCTGTTCATTGCCACCACATTGCCGGCGCCGAAGCGCTCGACGAAGCGCTCCTGCAATTGCGGCGTGAGATTGATCTCGGGCACCATCACCAACGCCTGCGATTGCGGGTCGCCTGCCAGCAGCCGCTGCACCGCCTGCAGATAGACCTCGGTCTTGCCGCTGCCGGTCGCGCCGTACAACAGGAAGGGCCCGGCGGCAGCTTCGAACGCGGCCAGGCAGGCGCGTTGCTCGCCAGTCAACGGCGGGCCGGCTTGCGACGCTTCATCCTGCGCGGCCGACGCGGCCGGCTTCAGTCGCCGCGCAAGCTGGCTTGCACTCAGGTCGCGCAATTGCGGCGGCAGTCCTGCCAACGCAACTTCGCCCAAACTGCGCTGGTAATAATTCGCCGAGAAAGTAACCAATTGTCTCCACGCGGGCGTCATCGGTGCGATCGCGTCGAGGCTTCCGGCAATCGGCTTGTCCTGGACGCCGCCGCGTTCCCTGGCTGAGGCGGAACCCTCATCCCACACGACGCCGAGCACCTCACGCCGACCCAAGGGCACTCGCACCAGCGTTCCCGGCGCAAGTGGTAGCTCACTTGAATAGGTCAACGGGCTGCTGATCGAGCTGTGCGCTGGGGCGGGGACGACGACAGCGAGCCGATAGGACATAAAAGCGCTGGGTTAGCCGATTGTGTTGAGGCTGGTTTCTGAATCGCCGCCTAAGTGACTGATTTCAAAGCGGTTTAGCCAAGATCAGCGCAAGTTGTGGATAACTTTGTTGATAGCCCGCCTGCGAGGTGCGCCCGGGCCTTGGAAAATCAAGGGTTTTCCTGGGATGCCTGAAAAAGGAGCATGTAGCGAATCCCTTATAAATCAGGTACTTGCGTTCGCTATTGGTTTTGTAGCATGCCCCGATGAGTTTGGCGCCCCGCGTCCCAGGTTTTGTGCATAAGTCAAGCGTCTGGCAAAGTTTTTGCAGAGGCTGTGTCCTAGGGAACACCCTGATGACGAGCTTCTGGATCAGGCGCTTGGCAGGGATCGCAACTTCCGGGAACGCGTGCGTACCGCATCGACGAGCACTTGCACATGTTCCGGCGGCGTGTGCTGGCTGATGCCATGGCCCAGGTTGAAAACGTGCGTAGGGCCGGTGCCCGGTCCGGTATGCGGCCGGCCAAAACTGTCGAGCACCTTTAGCGCTTCCGCTTCGATCTGCGCCGGGTGCGCAAACAGCACATTGGGATCGAGGTTGCCTTGCAGGGCCTTTTGACCACCGACCAGCGCGCGCGCCGCCCCCAGATTCACGGTCCAATCCAGCCCCAATACGTCGCAGTCGAGATCACGCATCTCTCGCAACCACAAGCCGCCGCCCTTGGTGAACACGATGCGCGGAATCACGGCGCCTTCATTCTCGCGCTTGAGCTGGGCGAGCACCCGCGCCGTGTAGGCAAGGCTGAATTCCTGGAATGCGCCATCGGCCAGCACGCCGCCCCAGCTGTCGAAAATCATCACGGCCTGGGCGCCCGCATCGATCTGCGCGTTCAGGTAGGCGGCGACCGAGTCGGCGTTGATTTCGAGGATCCGGTGCATCAGGTCGGGCCGGCTGTACAGCATCGTCTTGACCAGCCGGTAGTCGTCCGAACCTGCGCCCTCGACCATGTAGCAGGCCAGCGTCCACGGACTACCGGAAAAGCCGATCAGCGGCACGCGCCCATTCAGGGCCTTGCGGATCGACGTCACCGCATCGAACACGTAGCGCAGTTTTTCCAGGTCCGGCACGTGCAGCGATCGCACCGCGGCTTCATCGTGCACCGGCCTGGCGAAGCGCGGCCCTTCGCCGAGCGCAAAGCTCAGGCCCAGTCCCATCGCGTCGGGCACCGTCAGGATGTCGGAAAACAGGATGGCGGCATCCAGCGCGTAGCGATCCAGCGGCTGCAGCGTCACTTCGGTCGCGTAGTCGACGTTGGTGGCCAGGCCCATGAAGCTGCCTGCCCGGGCCCGCGTCTCGCGGTATTCGGGCAGGTAGCGGCCGGCCTGGCGCATCAGCCAGGTCGGCGTGTAGTCGGTGGCGAGGCGCAGGCAGGCGCGCAGGAAGGTGTCGTTTTGAAGGGGTGCGAAACTCATGCCGCTATTGTCGCAGGCAAGCCGGCCCCTATCATCGGCGCACCCCCGCGGAATCCCACCCCATGAGCAACTCCTTCGAGCAGGCCCGAGACCTTTTCCTGGACGGCGTGCGCCTGCACGAGGCCGGCCGCTTCGAGGAGGCCGAGCGGCAGTTCCTGGCGTCGCTGGCGCTGGTGCCCGGGCGCGCTTCGACGCTGGTGAACCTGGGCGCCACCCGCCTGAAGCTGGCCAAGCCGGAGCAGGCACTCGAGGTGCTGGACCAGGCGCTGGCGCAAGACGCCGATGCGGCCGATGCCTTGAAGCATCGCGCCGTGGCGCTGGGCATGCTGGGCCGGCATGAGGCGGCGCTGGACGATCTGACCCGCGTCCTGCGAACGAAGCGCAGCGATGGCCAGGCCTGGCTGTTGCACGGCGAGACGCTGCAGCAGCTGGAGCGCCACGACGAGGCGCTGGCCTCGTACGACTCAGCTCTGGCCAGCGACCCGGCGCTGGGCGAGGCCTGGAGCCGCCGGGGTGCCTTGCTCAAGGACGCGGGGCGGCTCGAGGAGGCTGCGTCGTGCTTTCAGCGAGCGATCGATCACGGCGACGACCCGGAGCTCAATCGCTACTTCCTGGCGGCCGTGAACGGCAAGGAGCAGCCCGCGAGCCCGCCGCTGCGCTACGTGCAGTTCCTGTTCGACGGCTACGCCGAAAAATTCGACGAGCACCTGGTGCAGGTGCTCAACTACCAAGCGCACCGCGTGCTGCTGGACCAGCTCTCGGCGCTCGGACGCAGTTTCGAGCGGGCGCTCGACCTGGGCTGCGGCACCGGCCTTTGCGGGCCGCTGATCAAACCGATGGCGCGGCGGCTGGACGGCGTGGATCTGTCCGCCAACATGCTCGGGAAAGCGGAGGCGCTGGATGTGTATGGGCGCCTCGTGCACGACGATCTGGTTCACTATCTCGACTCCACCAATCACCGTTACGACCTGGTGGTGTCGGCGGATGTGTTCATCTATGTCGGGGAACTGGAGGCTACGTTCGACGGCGTGGCGCGGGTGATCGAGCCGGGCGGTGTGTTCTGTTTTTCGGTGGAGCTGGGTCCGGACGAACAGGATTTCGTGCTGCGGCCCAGCCAGCGCTACG
>Ga0134124_10001992_pt1 | contig 16428 bp, 12 predicted proteins | sample KB304_FD_96880 | JGI IMG/M metagenome (GOLD analysis project Ga0134124, IMG submission 96880) | Terrestrial soil microbial communities without Nitrogen fertilizer from Kellogg Biological Station, Michigan, USA - KB3-0-4 | ecosystem: Environmental > Terrestrial > Soil > Unclassified ...
GCAATCATGTATTGGGGTTCGCGAATCGCGGGCCGCCCGCTGGTGTTGCGCTTTGGTCCTTACATCATGATCAAGAAGGACAAGATCGAAGGCGCTGAGCGCTGGGCGAGGAAGTTCGGCTCGCCGGGCGTGTTCGTGTCGCGTCTGCTCCCGGTCGTTCGCCACCTGATCGGCATCCCCGCTGGCATCGTGCGCATGGACTTCTTGAAGTTCTCCATCTTCACGGTGCTCGGCGCCGGGGCTTGGACCGCGGTGCTCTGCTACCTGGGCGTGAAGATGGGGCAAGACGAGCAGCTGATGAAGGGCGAGCTGCATCGCATCACGATCTGGGTCGGCGGCGCGGTCGTGGTGCTCGGCGGCTTGTACTACTTCTTCGTTCATCGCCACATGAAGGCCGAGAACGAGAGCACCTGAGTCGATCACCGAACCCGAATCAGCGCTGAAGGAGCGACGATGCGAGGTGTGCTGCTATCGAGCGTGTGCCTGGTTTCCGCGCTCTTTTTTGCTTGTAGTTCGAGCGATGACACGCCCGGCGGGAGCGCAGGTTCGGGCGGCTTCGCGGGTTCTGCGGGCTCCGCGGGCAACGCCGCGGGGGGCGCGGGGACGAGCAATGGTGCCGGCGAAGGTGGCGCGAGCGGTGCCGGAGAGGTTCCGGGCGCAGCGGGGGAGGCGGGCGCCGCCGGTGCAGGGCCAGCCGTGTGCCTCGAATCGGGCACGGGCGACGTCGACGTCATCGTCACGGGGCTGCCCAAGAACGTTGCTGCGAGCGTGACCATCTCGGGCCCGCACGATTCGGTCGAGAGTGAGTCGACCACTTTGAGCGGCGTCCCGGGCGGCAGCTACTCCGTCAGCGCCAAGCGTGTGTACGATGCGAACCCGCTGGTGCGCACGGCGTATGACGCGCAGATCTCGAGTCCCACGTTCTGCTTGGACGACGGCGGCAATGCCGCGGTCAGTGTGAGCTACGCAAAGGTCGCGCCGAGCAACCAGCTGTGGGCGCTGGTTCGCACCCATGGTCCCGCGTCGCTGCTCGGTTTCGCATCCGCACAGCTGAGCGCTTCGGGTTCGCCTGACGCTTCGACCGAGTCGTCCCTGGAGCTCGAGCAGGCGATGGCGTTCGATCACGCCGGCGATGTTTGGGGTGTGCGCATCGGTGGGCAACCGAGGCTCGCGCGCTACGCTCCGTTCTGGCTCGGCGGTGTGGGCGAGCCCCACGCGGACTATGAGTTCAAGCTCGCGCTCGACGCGTGCGTGCCGCCGACGACCAACAGCGGCAACGGCGTCCCACAGATCAAGACCATCGCGCTGGACGCGAGCGAAAACATTTGGCTCACCGCCTGCGACAAGAAGGTGCTGCGCTTCGATCACCCGGAGAGTTCGCCGGGTTCCGATGAAGAGCCGATCGCCCTTGCGCCCAACGTCACGCTGTCGGGCTTCAGTCAGCAAACGGAGGACCTTGCCTTCGACAGCACCGGGAACCTGTGGGTCGCCGCGGGTGGGCAGGTGCTGCGCTTCGACCGCGCGCGCCTGGCTAGCGATGATGCCAGCGCGCCCGACTTGGCGCTGGACGTGACGACCGATGACGCCTCGCCCAGCGCGCTGTCTGCGAACTTCCTCGCCTTCGACGTCGCAGGAAACCTGTGGGCGACGGACGTTGCTGGCCACGCCCTGTTCGAGATCCGCAAGGCGGACCTCGACGGCGAAGGGACGCACACGGTCGTAGCCAACGCGCGCCTCACGCTCGACAGTTCGTCCGTACTCGGTCGTCCGGCTTTCGACGATGAAGGCGGGCTTTGGGTTTCGCTGACCGAGGGCAGCTTCGGCAAGCTGACCGCCGAACAACTCGCCGTCAGCTCGAGCTCCGCCGAGCCCACCGTGCCCGCCGTCGTGATTTCCAGCCTCGGCGTGGTCCCAGATGCAATGGCGTTTTTCCCTGCGGCCAGCGGTTTGCCGCTCCCGAGCGCGCAGCCCTGAGGCCCGCGATACCGTTTCGAGTTCGCGGGCATGAGGGTCTTCACTGATAGTTCGCGGCGAATTCGGGGCAGCGGGCGAACGGCTGCTTGCACGCGGCCGCGGTCGGCGGAGCTTCCAGGCTTTGCAGATCGGTCTCGCAGCTGATGCCGGACAAGTAGTCGATGCCGATTTCCATCGTGGCCCGCGTACAGGCCACGTACTCGTCGACCGTCACGTTGTCGCAATCGGGGATGTCGTCTGCGGTGCAGCTGCCGTCGTCCGTCGTCGGCAACGGCGTTTGCGTGGTGCATTCGGCTTGTAGGTCTTCGCACGTGCCGCGCTGCGAGGCAGCGCCGGTCAGACCCGTGATCGCGCAGGAGCCTTGCACCATCTTCTTCAAGTCTGCGTCACTGAACGCGTCTTTGATGCGATTGCAGATGGTGAGTGCTTGAGCGTCGGTCTTGATCTCGGACAGCTTCGTGCCGCTCGGAGTCGGGGTCTGGCCGGCGCCCGCAGCGCCCGCGCTCGCGCTGTTTCCGTGGCCCGCGGAGCTGGCACCCGCGCTGTGTGAGCCCGAGCCTGCGGAACCGTCGTTGCCAGCGCCGGCGTCTTCGCCGCCGGTGGGATTGCCATGGGCGTCGGTGGAGCCACCGCAGGCAATCACCGTCTGAGCACAAAACAACGCGGACACGAACAAGATTCGAGACACGGACGACATGGTTAATCTCTCTTATGGATTGGGGTTGGGGCTACACGAGACGCACCGACGCCTCGCCATGCGAGTCAGCGGTGCTCCCCGAGCACCGAGAACATGGGACCTGCCGAGCGCGCGTGTTCCTAAAAGATGCTTAAGCGGCCGTCAGATTTTCTCAACTGGACGCGATCGGCTGCGCTGTCATCGAATCACGCGGCGTGGGAAGATCTTCGCCGAGAGCGACGTATCAGGAGCCCGCAGCCAACTTCTGCACGGGGTCGCGCTCGCGTGGATCCGGGCCGCCCTCGGCTTTCGGCAGCGAGCGCAAGTACAGATAGATGGCTCGCGCATCGTCGTTCGAGAGCTCCTTCAAGGCGGACCAGGGCATCGGCGAGCCCGGGCGCCCGGCTCCCGAGCGGAGACGCGCGGCGAACGCATCGGCGTCCCAGCCCTCGATCCAGCCCCAGCGCGGGTCGGGCGTGAGGTTTGGACTGAGGTAAGTCTTTTTGCTGCCGTCGAGCGCGGGATGCTCGCCGCCGCCGCCGAACAGCGGCCCGACGAGCTCGCCGGTGCGCATGTCCATGCGCGTGTGGCAGGAGACGCAATTGGCGACGTGGTGCGCCAAATAGCGCCCGTTTTTCGCGTCTGGGCCGCGCGGGGCGTGCATTTCCGGCGCATTTTTCGGCCCAACCGGCTCGAGCAGCCACGCGCGCACGACGCTGCCCAGCCAATTGACGTCGTGCGCCGGCACCGCGTGCTTCACGGGCTGAGTCGTGCGTAAGTACGAGATCACGGCCGTCAAGTCATCGTCGGCCAGCTCGGCAAAGGGCATGAACGGCAGCACGGCCGCGCCGTTCGGACGCACTCCGTGACGCAGGATGCGCGCCAGGTCTTCGTCGCTGTAGCGACCAATACCGGTTTCTGCGTCGGAGGTGATGTTGGGCGCCCGGAACACCCCGACGGGTAAGTGGAACTCGTAGCCGCCGCTGAGCGCGGCCGTCCCTTCGGGCGGCGCGCCGGAGGGCGAGCGCGCGCCGTGGCAGTCGGCGCAATGGGCAGGCCCCTGCACCAAATAGCGCCCGCGCTCCACCACCGCCGGATCGGCGCTTGCGCGAATCTCCAGCTGTTTCAAGGCGAAATGACGCGACTGCCGCGCCCCCGTGAGCCCTGCAAACCCCGCCACCAAAAGCCCCAACCCGAGACCCACTCGCCTCAAAACGCGACCAACCTTGCGCTTCATCACTCGCTGATTCCTTTCTACGTGGGGGAAGTGGAGCGAGACGCGCGTTCGTTACATGGGCGAGTCGGATTTTTTTGATATGCTGGCGGGCTATGTTGTCCGTCGCCGACCCTGCCGCGAGCGAAGCCACTGACGCGGGTACGTTGGCGGCACAGGCCTTGGCTGGTGACCGCGCGGCCGAAGCGCGGCTGTGCTTGCGCCTCTCGCCGGCAATTCGCGCGTTTGCCCGCCGCCGCTTGCGCAGCCAAGAGGCGACGCTGGAATTTCAGCAAGAAGTATTGCTGATTTTCGTGGAAGCGCTGCGCGCGGGCCGGCTCGAAGATCCGGCGCGGGTGGCCGGCTTCGTGCTCGGCATTTGCCGCAACCTGGCGCTCGATCGCGCGCGTGAGCGCGAGCGTCGCGGCAAGCTGTGGGAGTTGTACGGCGAAAGCGTTTCGGCCTGTGACGTCGTGCAACCGACGGAGGTCACGCTCGAGATCATGCGCCTGGAGGATTGCTTGACCGAGCTGTCACAGCGCGCGCGCGAGGCCGTCTGGCTCTCGTACGGCGAGCTGTTGAATCACGCCGAGGTCTCGTCTCGCCTCGGCATCAGTGAAGGCAACGCGCGCGTGCTCAGACATCGCGCGCTGCACGCGCTGAAGCAATGCGTCGCCGTCCCCAAGCGCTGGGAGTCCCTGCAATGAGCGCCGCGGACGACGCGCTCGCGCTGCTCGACGACTACCTGTCGGCGGCCATGTCCGACAGCCACGCCGCCGACTTCGAAGAGCGGCTGTTTGCCGACGCGGCCGACGAGCGCGCGCCGCAGCTCGCTTACCTCGACGCTTTTTTCGACCAAGCTCAATGGTTCAGAGTGCGCGGCGGCTTCTCTTCGGGAGCCACCGCGGAACAGATCGCCGAGCTGCGCAAGCTGCCCAACGTGCATTACATCGACGTAGCCGTAGACACGCGCGTCGGCCCCTGGCCGGCGGACACCAAGTACGTGGTCTATCGCTTGGACGTCGATCTCCGAGGCTACGAGAACATCGACGTGGCAATCCTCACGCCGGATGGGCAGCACCGCAAATGGTTCCGCGACGTCGTGTTCGACCCCAAAGACGGCGCCCTGTACGGCGCGTGCGACGCCCCGCTCGCGGCATCCACCTTTCGCCACGAGCCCCTCATCGCTCGCATCCAAGCCTCGCGATCCGACAAACCTGGCGCCAAGCGTGAAATCGTCGCTGAACTGAGCGTCACGCCCAAGTAGCCGAGGTAAGAGCCGGTCGCATGCCGGGTGAGCGGTGACCACGCCCTCGATTCGAGCTACCATTCGGGTTCGTGTCTGAAGTGCTCGCCAAAGTCACGACCCGCACGCTGAACGCAGCGCGTGGTCCCGACGTGACTCATCGGATTCGAGTGCCGCGCGCTTGGCTCGAGACGGGTGACGTCGCCGTGGAATTCGAGCTGCCGCGCAACGTGACCTGTGCGGCTTGCGACGGAGGGGGCTGTGACGCGTGCGAGCGCTCGGGGGCGATCACCCTGCGCGGCCGCCAAGAGTTGGCGGAGGTCGTGAGTGTGACCTTGCCGCGGCACAAGCAGGACCGTGAAATTCGCAACCTCGTGATCCGCATTCCCGAGCAAGGCGGTTTGGCACGGGAAAACGCCGAGGCGCTGCCACGCGGGCTGCTCTTGTTGCGCGTCGAGCCTGCGGAAGTCGCCGATCCGGGAGTCTCGCGGGTGTTGCCCAGTGCGCGGCCGCTTTCGCAGCGTGTGATGCAATCGATACATTCGTTACGTATCCCGGACTCCCCCCGCGGCCGGGCCCGCCTGCTCGTCGTTGCGGCTTTGATCATCGCGCTGGCCGGGCTCGCAATCCTCGCATTTCGACGGCATCGTGGGCTAGGTTAGCCCCATGAATCCCATCGCCATGGGCCTGATCATCGTGACTTTGGCCACGGTGTTCGCGGTCAGCGCTTGGCGTCGCATCAATCTGGCAAAGGTAGGAACCGCCACCTGGGAAAGCCGCTTCAACGAGGTCCCGAAGCGCCTGGGCCTGGTTTGGACGTTCGCGTTCTTCCAAAAGAAGATGCGTTACTACCTGGCCGCGGGCATCGCGCACCAGTTCATCTTCCTCGGCTTCATGGTGCTGCTGCTGCGCACGCTCGTGCTGTGGGGCCGCGGTTTCTACCCGAGTTTCAACCTGTTCGTGCTCGGCCACGAGCCCGTGCTCGGGTTACCGCTCGGGGCGATCTACGGCTTTCTGAAAGACGTGTTCGCGAGCTTGGTGCTGCTCGGCACGGCGGTCTTCGTTTACTACCGCGTGGTGCGCCCGCAGAAGCGCATGACCCTCGGTGTCGAGGGGCTCGTCATCTTGGGCATCATCTGCACCATGATGCTGGCCGATCTGACCTACGACGGCGCCAGCACCGTGCTTTCGCACCGCTTCGCCAGCGAATGCGGCGCGAACGCGAGCGAGTTCCCGTGCTCTGCCATGTCGACGTTGATCGCGCCGCTGGCCCCGGCAGCAGGCGAGCTCGGTTATCACGTCACGGAGCCGGCGGGCTCGTTGTTTGCGCTCGTGCTCTCGGGCCTCGGTTCGAGCGCATTGGTGGTGCTCGCTCACATGGGCTTCTGGACGCACTCGACGTTGGTGCTCATTTTCGCCAACATTCTGCCGTACACCAAGCACTTCCACATCATCACCGCGATCCCGAACGTGTTCCTCACGGACATCACGCCGCGCGGTCGTTTGCGCCCGCTCGCGCCCAGCACCGAGGCGCTGATGGCGGCGGTCGAAAAGGCGACCGAGGGTGAAGATCTGTTGAGCGCGCGCATCGGCTACGCGCGCATCGAGCACTTCACCTGGAAGGACATGCTCGACTTCTACACCTGCACGGAGTGCGGGCGTTGTTCGGACAATTGCCCGGCGTTCACCACCGGTAAGGTCCTCAGCCCCAAGCAATTCACGCTCGATCTGCGCAACCACTTGTATGGGCGCCAAGAAGAGTTCCTCGCGGTGGGTCCGGCTGCCGTACACCAAGCCACTGCGCCCGCGCCCGGTGAGCCAAAAGCAGAGCCAGCGGAGACACCCTCTGTCTCGTCAGAAGCCGCGGAACCGGAGAAAAAGGCCGAGCCCGCGAAGGTCTACAAACCGCTCGATCTGGTGCCCGGCGTGATCCACGAGGACGTGCTGTGGGGCTGCACCACGTGCCGCGCGTGTGAAGAGCAGTGCCCGGTGAACATCACCTACGTCGACAAGATCGTGCAGATGCGGCGCAACCTGGTGGTAATCAAGGGCGAGTTCCCGTCGCAGCTCGCCAAGCCCTTCGAAGGCATGGAGGGCAACGGCAATCCGTGGAACCTGGCGCGCGTCGATCGCGCGAGTTGGTCCGAGGGGCTGGGCGTCAAGAGCTGCGCAGAAAAGCCTGACGCCGAGGTCTTGTTCTGGGTCGGCTGCGCCGCCAGCTACGACGACCGCGCCAAGAAGATCGCGCGCAGCACCGCGCAGCTGCTACTCGCCGCGGGCGTCGACTTCGCCATCCTGGCGGAAGAAGAAACGTGCACCGGTGATCCAGCGCGCCGCGCAGGCAACGAGTACCTGTACACGATGCTCGCCGAGACCAACGTCGCCACCCTGAACGGCTACAAAGAACAGGGTGGGGTGAAGAAAATCATCACCACCTGCCCGCACTGCTTCAACACGCTCAAAAACGAGTACCCCGACTTCGGCGCCAAGTTCGAGGTCGTGCACCACACCGACTACATGCTCGAGCTGGTGGCGCTGAAGAAGCTCAAACCGAGCAAACCCGTGCGCGCCAAGGTCGTCTATCACGACTCCTGCTACCTCGGGCGTTACAACGATATCTACGAGTCACCGCGCACCATCCTGCAAGGCATTCCGGGCGTCGAGTTGGTCGAAGCCGAGGGCGTGAACAAGAAGAAAGGCCTGTGTTGCGGCGCAGGCGGCGCTCAGATGTTCATGGAGGAGCAGAACAGCAACCGCGTGAACGTGAAGCGCACACTCCAGCTGCTGGACACCGGCGCGACCACAATCGCCAGCGCGTGCCCGTTCTGCATGACCATGCTCAGCGACGGCATCAAGTCACAGTCCAAAGAAGAGACGGTTCGAAATATGGACGTGGTGGAAATGCTTGCCCTTTCATGCGGCGTCGCCGACGGCTCTGGCGGCAACGCCGGCGGAACCGACGGGCAGGGCGAAGGTTCGGACGCCGCCGCCGCCGAATGACGCCCGCCCTGGTGACGCCGCTGCCCGATTGACGCGGTTGCCCTGAATGACGCCGCCGCCCCCGATGACGCCGCCGCCCCGATGACGCCGCCGCCCCGATGACGCCGCCGCCCCGATGACGCCGCCGCCCCGATGACGCCGCCGCTGCCGAATGACGGAGCGCCCACAAGTGCTATAGTGCTATACGAATGGCCATCAAGCCGACAGAACCCCAGATCAGGCCCGAACCAGAGCACACGCCTGCCTCTCCCGGAGAGGTGCGTCGCTTGCAGGGCTTCGATTGCGATTTCTGTGAACGTCACTTCGACGGCCCCCCCGCCGGCTCGGGCTTGTTCCTCTGGTCGCGCGGCGACGAGTACCGCTTCGAGGAACCGCCGCTTTGCGAAGAGTGCGCCATGCGCATCAGCGTCGGCGCCGTGCTGAAGTGGCAGAGCGAAGAAGAAGAAGGCTGAGCCCTCGCTCCAACCCAATCCAGATTTTCTGAGATTGGGTTGATGGTCACGCGCTACGCCACAACCGTCGCAGCCTTCGGCGTCGAGTTTCGGCCTCGGTTGCGCGGAACGCGAAGGCGAGGAGTTCGCTCGTCCCGACGAGTCAGCGCGCCGACCGGCCAGCCCGCAGTCAGCCCGACTTCGCTTCCTCGGCAAAAAAACATGCTTCGGATCCGAAGTATGATTTCCGCGCCAACGGCCTCCGCCACGGAACGCGGGGCATGGGCGTGGGGCGCGGTATCGCCTTTCGCCGGACGAGTCAGCTCGGAGGTCGCTCACTCGGTGAAAAACATGCTTCGGATCCGAAGTATGAATTTCCGCGCCAACGGCCTGGCCTTTCGCAGGACGAGTCAGCCCGGAGGTCGCTCACTCGGTGAAAAACATGCTTCGGATCCGAAGTATGAATTTCCGCGCCAACGGCCTGGCCTTTCGCAGGACGAGTCAGCCCGGAGGTCGCTTACTCGGTGATGGCGTTGGGGACAGCGACTTGATTGGCGGTGTCCGCAAAAACATGCTTCGGATCCGAAGTATGAGTTCCGCCCGCCAACGGTGTCGCCTTTTCGCCGGACGAGTCGGCTGGTGCCGAGCAGCTAGGTAAGGTAGGTGATCTGCCCTAAGTTAGCCGCAGATCTCGCCTTGTTCAGCCAAAATTATACTTCGGATCCGAAGTATAATTTCTGCGCGCGAACCGCTTTCGCCCGGACGAGCCGGGGGTCCGACCAGTTAGGCAGGCTCCGCTCCCTCACAGGAAAACCGCGCGCGTGTGAGGCCGCTGAGCAATCCGCACGCTTGCTCGTTGGCTACTGAAGCGTCGGTTCGGGGGCTTCTGAGGCGCGGATTGGGGGCAGGCGTTCGAGCAGTTCGTGCGCGGCGCTGCGCAGGACGGTCGATGATTCGGAGTGGTGCAGCACTTCCGTCAGTTCGCTGCGGGTGCACACGGCGAGGAGGGGCATGGTGAGTGCGGGAGGCGAGCCGGGATTGAAGAGTACGCTGAGCCGGACGCGCGGGCGGCTGAGCCAACGGCCGTGTTGGGCGATGGCTTCGAGCACCTCGAGGCGAGCGGGGCGGCGCGCGGTCATGCGCACCACGTCGTCTTCGGTCAGCCGGGGATTTTCGAGCAATTGGCGGATCACCAGCGGGTGCGGATCGGCCAGCAGCTTGTCGAACGAGCGGCGGTTGGGGCTGCGGGCCAAGCTTTTGCGTTCGCCGACGGTGAGCTCGCGGCCCCTGCCATAGTCGGGCACGGGGAGCTCGCGGGCCGGGCGATCGTGGACGGTGGGTGGTGGCGCGCGGCGCACCAGGCGCGCGAGACTGAGCAGGTGCCGGGCGTCCGCTTGGGCGCGCAGTTCGTCGACCAGCGTGCACTCACCGAGCGACGCAAAAAGAAGTGCGACGGCGAGGATCGCTTCGCGCGCTTCGGGCTCCGCCCGCTCGTTGTCCTCACACAGGGCGTTCAGCACCGTTGCGCTTTCGTGTGCCGAGCCGTTGAGCAAGAAATCACGCAGCCAACTCGTCCGCAGTGCCAAATCCGGCAGCGACAGCAGCACTCGCTTGAGGCGTTCGACCGGGGCCATCCGCGCGACCTGAGCAAAAGGATGCGGCAGATTTTCTGGTTTGTCACGGCCATGCGCGTCGGGTGGGCTAAGCTCCGCGGGTCATGCCCGCGGTTCCGCTTTCGACTGAACGCCTGACGGTCGCGTTTCGCACGCCGCGGCGCGCGCCGATGCGTTGGCTGAACCTGTCGTTGCTGGTTTCACTGCTGGTTGCCGCGGGTTTGGTCGCTCGTTTCGGCACCGCGTGGACACGCATCGCCGCGGCGTGGTTGCTGATCGCGGCCGTGGCTCAGATCTTTCTCCGCCGCGCGCGGGATCGCCGAGACTTCGGGGATGTGAAGCGCACGATTCGGCGCGTGCTCGTGCCCGTCGATCGCGCGGTCGGCGAGCGCGCCCTGCGCGCGGCCGCCTTGGCCGAGCAAGCGGCGCGCGATCCGCGAGTCGGGTCGGTCGAGCTGGCCGAGCTGCATTTTCAGCGGCAGCTCGAGCGCGCGCCGCTGGCCGCGGTCGAAGCGCAGGCCGCGCGTCGCGCGCGCTGGGTGCGGATGATCGCCTTGGGGCTGGTGCTGATTGCCATGCTCGGGATGGGTCGTGACCCGAGTCGCGTCCTCGAGGGGCTGGATGTGCTGATCGCGCGCCAAGGCGTGGCGCCCCTGCCGATGGCTTGGCTGGATCTGATGCGCGTGACCGTCCAGCCACCCGCCTACTTGCACCTCGCGGATCGCTCGATTTTCCCGGGCCTGGGCAGCGCTGAAGCGCGCGGCAGCGCCGTCACCGTGCACGGCGTGCCGCTCGCGGACGGTCGGCATTTGGTGCTCAGCGACGGCAAGAATGAAGTGCCGTTCGTCGCGGACGGTTCGGGCGGCGTCGTGGCGCGCTACGTGCTCAATGACAACGCCGAACTCCGAGTTGCCGCGCGCTTCGGCAAAGTGCTGATTCGAGAGGCCGAGGGCGTCTCTTTGGAGGCCGTCCCGGACGCGTTCCCCGTCGTCGAACTCGAGGGCGCCCCCGAGCGCATCGAACTCCGAGATTTCGATCGCCGCGAACTGCGCTACGAGGCGCGTGATGATCACGGCTTGCGCGAGATCGACTTGGTGCTGCGCACCGGCGGACGTGAAGACCGCCGTCCGCTGATGCGCCTGGGCGGCGAAACGAAGCTGATCCGGGGCGCTTACGCGATCGAGTCGAGTGATCCGTTTCTGCGGCGCACGTTCCTGCCCGTAGAAATCCGCATCGAAGCGCGCGACGACGACGTGACCTCCGGCGTGAAATGGGGAAAAAGTCAGGGGTTTACCCTGATTCCCAGCCCTGTGGGTGAGTCCGAGGCAGCGCGCTACGCGGCGCTGCGCGCCGTGCGCGACAGTCTGACGGATTTGCTGCAGAGCGAGCTCAGTCCCGAGGCTGCGCTGAACGAAGTCGAGCGCCGCAAAGCAGACATCGCGCGCAGCGAGCGCGTGGCCAGCGAGCTGCGCGCGATGTTGGAGCGGCGCTTTGCCGGGGTCAGCCTGCCGCCGGCGCAGCGCGCGTTTCTGGGCGGTCAAGCGCGGGTGCTGTCACGCGCGCTGCCCACGCCCGCCTCGGCGATGCGCCGCACCGAGGACGTGCTCTTGGCGGTCGATGCGGCACTGCGTGGTCTGGGCAATCGTGACGCAGCCACGGTCGCCAAACGCTTGGGTGATGTTGCCGACGAAGTCGCCGAGGGCGCCAAACAAGCGCTCGAGAGTGAGCGCCGGCAAGCAGGCTTGACGCGCTTGCAACAAGCGCTCGGCGTGCTCGGCCCGGGCGCACACAACTTGGTGACGCTCGGGCCGCTCGGTCGCGACGTGGGCAGCGTGGCCGAGGGTGAAATTCGGCGCGTCGAGCGCGCGTACGGCAGTGGCAGTCTGCTGGCGACGGAGCTGGCCGCGCGTCACCTCGCGGCGCGCTTGCGTCGGCCGAGTCCGTCGTTCAGCACGGCCGGCGGCGGTGGCGTCGAATCGGGCGCCGGCTCGCAAAGTTCGGATGATGCGCACCCCTCCGATGCCGACCGAAAATTCGACGAATTGGTGGGCGAACTCGAGCGTTTGGCGGACGAGCATCAACGCGAGTTGGACCGCGTCGAGCGTCATTTGTCGGACTCCGAAAAGGCCGTGGATCTCAGCGATCTGAAGCAAGAAGCCGCCGCGCGTGCGGCCGAGCTCCGCGAGAAGACCGCACCGTTGCCGCAATTCGCCGATGACCCGAACTCGGCCCGCGCGGCGGCCGCGCTCGGGCGCGAACACGCGCAATCGATGGCTCAGAGCCTCGCTCGCTTGTCGCTCAAGGACGCGGTCGAGAGCGGCCGTCACGCTCGTTCCGAATTGGCCGACGCTGAAAAGCGCGCCAAGAGCGCGAGCCCGTACGAGGCCGTCGATCCGGCCTCGCTGGCTGAAGCGCGCGCCGCGCTGGAGCGCGCCTTGGGTTGGGCCGAGCAGAGCTTGGATCGCGCTCAAAAGAGCGCTGCCGAAAAAGCGCAGGCCGGGCTGCAAGACTCGTCGGGCCGCGAGCGGTCGCTCGCGGAGCGCGCGGGCAACCTGGCTGGACGCGGTAACCACGGCGAGATTTCGCTGCCGGAAGATTTGGCCGACGCGCTGAGCAAGGCCGAAGGCCTGATGCGCGACGCAGCCAAGGAGCTCGGCGCGGGACATGGCGAATCAGGCTTGTCCTTGCAGCGCGACGCGCAGCGCCTGCTCGAGCAAACCAACAGCGGCCAAAATGGCTCCGGCGAGGACGAGGGCAAACAGCAGCAGCCGCAGCCATCTTCGCACGATTCCTCGAGTTCCAAGGGCAGAGACATGCGTAGCGACGCGGACGTCCCGCGCGCGGAAGGCGGCCTCGCCGACGACTTTCGTCGTCGCGTGTTGGACGGCTTGAGCAAGCAAGGCAGCGGGCGGCTCTCGGACGCCGTGCGCCGTTACGCGGAAGGGCTGCTGCAATGAAGCGAACGCTTTCGCTTTCGCTGGCGTTGACGATCACGTCCGTGGTCGGAGCTGCCGCCGCCGGCTTCGATTTCGGCCTGGGCTCTCCCGTCGAGCGAGTCGCCAATGCCATCACCGAGATCGACACCCAGCGCGCGACCGAACTGCTTCAGCACACCCAGCTCGAATCGGCGGGTTTGACGCTGGAGCGCGCGCGGCTAGCCGTCTATCTCGGCGAGTGCGATCGCGCTGAAGCGATCTTGTCGAACCCGCTGCTCAATGAATCGCGCGAGGGAGCGTCGCTTTCGGAGCTGGCCAAGAGTTGCGCACGGGCCACCGCGGCGGGCTTGGTGGTGGAGGACAAACAGCGCGGCGTCTGGCTCCGGCTGCAAGACGACGCGGATCGCGCGCTCGCGCCCTTCATCTTCGAAGTGGCGGCTCAGGCACGCGACACGGTGTCCAAAGAAGTGGGCATCGATCTGCCGCGTCCCTTGCGCATCGATCTGGTCCGCGACCTGTTCTCGCTGTCCGCGGTCTCGGGTTTGCCGCTGAAAGCGGCTGAAACCACCGGTACGCTCGCGGTGGCACGCTGGGGCCGCGTGATCATGCTCTCGCCCCGAGCGCCGGTGCAGGGCTACCCCTGGCAGGACACGCTGGCGCACGAGATCACGCACTTGTTGGTCACACGCGCCACGCGCGACTACGCACCGCTCTGGATGCAAGAGGGGCTGGCCAAACGCTTCGAAGTCCGCTGGCGCGCGCCACGTCCGTTCGACAAGCCGGATTGGGCAGACGTCGGCGCGCGCAATGCGGCGCTCGACGGGCGTTCGGTCGGCATCGACAAGCTCGGACCGTCGATCGCGATGTTGCCGACGCCGGAAGCGGCGGGCATCGCTTTCGCCGAGGTGACGAGCTTCATGCATTTCTTCATCGAACAAAACGGCGAGGCCGCGCTCAGGCTCTTGTTTGCCGACTTGCGAGGCAACGGTCAGGCGGGGGCGGAAGCCGCGCTGCTCAGCGCGACTGGCTATGGGCTATCGGAGTGGAACACTCGCTGGCAGCGCTTCCTGCGTCAGCCGGTCAAAGTGAACCCCGAAGCGCCGTTGCGCGCCGCCGCACCCCGCGCCCAAAGCGACGCCGGGCGTCGTGTGCGACTGGCGGATCTGCTCGCGGCGCGAGGGTACGGCCGCGAGTCCGCGAGTGAAGTCGAACCGTTGCTCGATTCGCTCGGGCGTCTGCCGCAGATCCGCGCCCGCGTGGCCTCGGGCTGGTACGCGGCGGGGGACGAGGCCGCGGCCGAGCGTGCTCTGGGGACGGTGGCGGAAATTGATGGTCTATACGGACCGTGGTTTGCGCTGGCCGGCCGCGGGTTCAAGCGGCGCGGGCAGCTCTCGGAGGCCGAGTCCGCCTTCACCCTCGGTTTGTCGGCTGACCCACTTTCGGACGAGGTGGCCTGTGAAGGCTACGCCGACCACCGAAAACAGGCGTCTAGAGACGCGGGGGAGGCGAGCGCGGGGCCGAGCGTAACAGGCGGAAGCGGCGTGAACACGACAGAACCACCCTTGCCCACACGCCCCGCGTGGCAAGAGCTATGTAAAGCGGCCAGAATGGTGCCGCGCGATTGACCGGCGGCATCTAGGCCGCTTAGGATAATCAGCTCGAATCTCTGCGAAGTTTAAAGGATTTCCGTGGGTCTCGCGACGTACGCTGCTGCTCAGCTTTTGCGCGCTCTGCCGCGTGTCCGAATTAGTCGGGCCGTCGGACAACTGTGCGAACTACCGCTTTCTCCGCCTGTGTCACGTGCGATCATGGGCGCTTACTCGCGTGCCTACCGCGTGAATCTCGAGGAGGCCATGCCGGAGCCGGGCCCCTACGCGAGCTTCGATGCGTTCTTCACGCGCCCGCTGAAGCAAGGCGCGCGTTTGATCAGTTCGGACGCGGTGGTGTGTCCGGCGGACGGAAAGCTCTCGTCATGTGGTCGCGTCGACTCGGGTTCACGCATCTTCGTCAAGGGCCAGCACTACGACGTGGGCGAATTGATCGGTGACGCGCGTGATGCCGCTCGCTACAGCGGTGGCGAATTCGCGGTCGTTTACCTCGCGCCGGGGGATTACCACCGCGTGCACTCGCCGGTCGACGGCGAGATCTCGATGGTGCGCGGCATCGCGGGCGACTTGTACCCGGTCAATTCAATTGGCGAGAAGCACATCCCGCAATTGTTCGTGCGCAACCACCGCGCCGCGATCGTGATCGATACGCGTGGGCTCGGGCGCGTGACCGTGGTCATGGTGGGTGCGGTGATCGTCGGACGGATCACGATCACCGCGCTGCCCGGTCGCCCCTCGGCGGAGCCAGGGCTGCACCCCGTCACGCCCGCGAAGAGCGTGGCTCGCGGTGACGAAATCGGCATGTTTCACCTGGGTTCGACCGCAGTGGTCTTGCTCGAGCCCGGGCTGAGCGTCGGCCGCCCACTCGGCAAGGTGCGCTTTGGTGAGTCGCTGTTGAGAGCTGGATGACGATCGAAAACTCGGAAGAAACCGCGCACCTGGGCGTTACCGATCCGGCAGAAAAGCCGGCGCTCGAGCCTTCGCCTGGCTCGACGGATTCTGTCCAAGACGGTGCCGGTCGAGTCGACCCGCCGAGCGGTGTGATTGAAGCGGCTCCAGCAACGGGCACTCATGACTCGTCGCCCCCGTTTTCACGCAAGCTCGCGCCGCCACCCAAGCCCAAGCGAGATTCGGGCGCGGCGTCTGCGCCGCCGTCGGCTCGGCCCGGTGAAGGTCCCGATCTGACCGCTTCGGCGAGCGCCCTGAAGGCGCCAATCGCCCCGACGATTTCCTTCGCCGGCAGCGTTCCCACCTTGAACGAGCCGCCGACGCCGGCGACCACGACCGACGCCGCGCTGGCACCCGCCGCGGTCGCGCCACTCAGCCAGCCGCCACCGATGCGCCGCCGTTCCAGCCCCTCGTTCCCGGACGTGGCGGTCGCGACTCCCTCGGCCAGCACGCGAACGCCTTCTGATCCGGCGCTCGCCACCGGTGAAGCAGCCGCGAAGGAGACGGCAAACGCGCTGCGTCCGATTGCAACTCCGCCGCGCCCGCGCAGCGATCCTCCGCCAGCGCCGCGCTTACGCGCTGATTCGGCGCCGTCGGTGCCCGATGCCGCGGCGTCGCCGGCAACGGCGCCTGCTTCGAGTCCGCCGGGGGCTTTTCCGCCGCCGTCGGCGTCGCCTTCGGCCATCTTCGCGATGCGAATCATCGCCGTCGGTGACTCGGTGCGGCCGCCCCCGTCGCTGGAACCCGTGCCGGACAACGATCCGGACGCGCTGCCGCCCAACGC
>Ga0134124_10001993_pt1 | contig 16427 bp, 14 predicted proteins | sample KB304_FD_96880 | JGI IMG/M metagenome (GOLD analysis project Ga0134124, IMG submission 96880) | Terrestrial soil microbial communities without Nitrogen fertilizer from Kellogg Biological Station, Michigan, USA - KB3-0-4 | ecosystem: Environmental > Terrestrial > Soil > Unclassified ...
AACCTCCACCAGTGCGGGCGGCAAGCTATCCAGCGGAAAGAAGACGCCCGAAAAGAGCGTGAAAGGCAAGGTCAGACCGCTGATGATGTCGCTCACGACTGCCTCGGTCTCGATCACGCTGGCGAGCGCAAAGCCGAGCCCCGAAAAGACGAACAGACCCACAGCGCACACCAAGGCCGCGGAGATGGCGCCGCCCAGCGTCGGGCGCAGGCCAAAGCCGAGGATTGCCACCACGAGCAAGAGCGCAACTTGCACGGCCACTAGGCTACCGCGACCCAAAATCTGCGCCAGCACGAACGTGCCGCGACCGAGCGGAGTGGTTGATAGCTTCTTGAGGAAAGCGTTGCGCCGGTAACGGGCCATCGCGTAGCCCATGCCAAAAAGACCAGCAAACATCACGCTCGAGCACAAGAGACCCGGAAACAGGTAGTGCACGTAGCCAAAGCGGCTGAGCTTGACCAGCTCCAGACTCGCCAGTGGCAGCAGGCCGGCAAGGCCGCGCCCCCAAAGTTCGTCTTTCGAACTGACCGCGATTCGCAGCGCACCGTCGTGTTCCCGCTCGATCACCGCGTCCGTGGCGCGCGTCTCGAGCTTCCGTCGGGCCACCGCACGGTCCGGCTCGTGCTCGACGCGCACGCCTTCGAACTCGGCGAGTCGCACGGCCGCGGCGTCCGGCTCGCCCGGCGCGTGCACGACGGTGACGCGCCGCACTTCGAACGGATGCCCGCTGCCGAACACCGCCGCGAGCACGAGCAAGATCAGCACGGGCAAGCCGAGAAAGGCGAAGGTTGCCGAGCGGCTGCGCAGCACGTCGAGCACGCGCAGCCGCGAAAGCACCCACAGCGCCCTCACGTCGCGTCTCCGGTCGGGTTCACGCGCGCGCTACAGAAATGAAAGAAGGCGTCCTCCAGGCTCGTGGCACCGGCGGTCGCCATCAGCTCGGCAGTCGAGCCTTGGGCGCGCAACTTGCCGCCGAGGATGAACAAGCAGTGGTCGCAAGCGCGCTCGGCTTCGGCGAGGTCGTGCGTGGCCATCAGCACGCAAGTCTTTTCCGAAACGCGCCGGAGCAGCTCGCTCAGGGCGCGCTTGCTGACCGGATCGAGTCGGGCGCTCGGCTCATCCAGCAACAACAAGTCCGGTCTGTGCACCAGCGAAGCCGCGACGAACAAGCGCTGCGCCTCGCCGCCACTCAGTCGATCGACCGCCAGCTTCTTGCGCGCGTCGAGCCGGGCCTGGTCGATGATTTGCTGCGCGCCGTCGCGGACGCCGTGAATGGCCGCGAACAACTCCGCGTACTCGTGAACGGTGACGTGGTCGGGCACGAATTCGCGCTGCAAAACCACGCCGACGCGACGCCGCGGGTACACTGCGCTCGACACGACCGGCTCGCCAAACAGCGAAAAGCTGCCGCTGTCCGGCGCTGCCAGCCCCGAAAGCACGTCGAGCAGCGTGGTCTTGCCGGCGCCATTCGGCCCCAGCAGGCCGACGACGCCGGGCGAGTCGATTCGAAACGTCACCTCGGTCAACGCTTCGAACGCGCCGTAGCGGCGCGAAACGCGCTCCAAAGAGACGAACGGGATCGACATGAACGCCGAGCGCAGGCTAGGCTACTCTACCGAGGGACGGAAGGCGGCGATGCTCGAAGATCTCGACACCAACGCCTATTACGCATTCGGCGTTCCGTTTTACGCAGCGCTGATGGTGTTCGAGCAGTGGCTGGCACGGCGGCGCGGGCTCGTCGTGTATCGCTTTGCCGACACGCTCGGGAACTTTTGCGCCGGCTTGGGTGAGCTGACAATCGGCCTATTTTTGGGGCCGGTGCTGCTGTGGCTATACGATTTTGGCTACCAACACCTGCGGCTCGTGACTTGGCCGAGCACGTCTTTGGTGCCCTGGGTGCTGGCGTTCTTCATCGCGGACTTCGGCTATTGGATGTACCACCGCGCGGGGCATCGGGTCGGCGTGTTGTGGGCCGTGCACGGCGTTCATCATCAGAGTGAAGAACTCAACATGAGCGTCGGTACGCGCCACCCGTGGTTCTCCGACACGTACGCGTTCGTCTTCTACATCCCCGTGCCGATGTTGGGCATCACTTCCGTGCAATTCTTCGTCGCCATCTCGGCGATCTCGTTCTACGCACTGCTCCTTCACTCCAAGGTGTTACGCTGGCCCAGTCTGTTCATCTTCACCACGCCGCAGACGCACATCGTTCACCATGCCAAGAACCCGCGTTACCTAGGTAAAAACCTGGGCGCGATGTTCACGCTGTGGGACCGCTTGTTCGGCACCCACGTCGAGGTCGATCCCGCCGACCCACCGCGGCTCGGCACGCGCGCGGGCTATCGCAGCCACGACGCGGCGCTGTCTCAATGGCTACACTTTCGTGATCTGCTCGAGATGCAGCGGTCCGCGACTTGCTGGCAGGACAAACTACGGGTGTGGTTCAAACACCCGGGCTGGCTGCCTCCGCACGTGATGCCGCCAGCGCGTCACGCGCCTGCCCGCGCCAGCATCGACATCCCGCTTTCGATCCGACGTTACGCTGCTTGCCAAGTGGCGCTCACGATCGGCTTCGCGATGGCGGTGCTCTGGTTTCGCCATCAATACCCACTGGGCTTGCAAATCGCGGCAGCCAGCGTCGTGTTGTGCAGCACGTTGAGCATCGGTGGCTTGCTCGACGGCCGAAAAAGCGCGCACCAACACGAGCGTTGGCGGCTGCTGGGCGCGCTGGCGCTGGCGCTGGCGCTGGGCGCGGTTGGCCATCTGCCGCTTTCAATCGTGATGGCTGGGTTATGGTCGTTGTCGTTGGGGTGGCATTGGTATTCACTCGAGCCCCGCCTGCTCGTGAGCTGAAGAGGTAGGCTTCGTGCCTACCTCGGCACGACGCGGGTTTCTCGCTGTTCGCGAATGCGCGCGGGACGTTTGCGAATCTGGCGCTACGCTTCCGGCCTTACGATGGCAACCCATCCTTCCTTTTGCTGGGGGCGCCTCGCGCTCGCCAGCTTGCTCGTGTCAGCCGTTGCTCACGCGGAGCCTCCCCCAAACAGCGCGATGATTTCCGTGACTGTCGGCCCTCTTCGCAATGGCAAAGGGTCGCTTGCCTGCCGACTTCATGCGTCCGCAGAAGGCTTCCCCCGTAGCGGGGCCGGGCTCGTTTCGCGGCGAGTGAAGATCGCCGGGGCCTCCGCCCGCTGCGTGTTCGAAAATGTCGCGCCCGGCACGTACGCCGTCGTCGTCCACCACGACGAGAACGACAATCGCCAATGCGACAGGAATCGGCTCGGCATTCCTCTCGAGGGCTACGGCGTCTCCAACAATCACACGTACGCGATGAGTGCCCCCACCTGGCAAGAGTCGAAGTTCGTCGTCGAGGGCGGTAAAGAGCGGGTTCTCGGCATTTCGTTGCGCTACTAGCCGACAACCCGCTGTTATTTTTTTGATGGTCACGCGCTGCGTCGCGCACCGTCACAGCCTTCGGCGTCACGGTCCGGCCGCAGCCGGAGAGTCGCCCAATACGGCGCGGGCCTCGACATCGCCCGCGCCGTGCACTCAATCACGCCACCACTCGCTGACTCGACCGTTCGCGAAGCACCACCTTTTGCCACGCTTCGCCGAACGCGACAATGGTGCGACTAGGGAACGCGGGGCACGCTTGCCGCGCTATTTCTTCTTGCCCTTGGGGTCGAGCTTCGGGCGCGCATTGGGGGCCAAGTCCGGGTTCGACCAGTAGAAGATGCTGTCCTTACCCGCGTCATCGGTGAACCCGACGGTCTTGACCTCGGCTTGGATGGTGACGGTTCCCTCCGGGACGTGTGCCTTCTTCACGCACGAAAAGAACATGAAGATCTTCTCGCCGGGCTTTACCGCGCCAGCGAAGATCCTACCGGAACAGGTCTGCATCGGGCGCGGCTTTTCGTCGGACTTCACCTCCAGCTGCTTGCCCGCTTTGTCGTAGAAGTACGCCACGAGCGAGCCGAACAAGATCGGCATCTTCGACTTGTTGATGATGCTGAACTTCGGACCTTCGTCGGTGGTCTTTCCGGTGTACGCGACCTCCATCATGCGCGCGTCGCCCTTGCCGAGACAGGGTTCGGCTTGGGTACCGACGCCGCTCGACCCTTCCGGACAGTCGTCGCGAAGCTTGGGCGGCGGTGGCGGCGCAGGAGGCGGTGGCGGCGCGGTGACCGCTGCAGAGGCGCTCGGTTTTGCGACCGGGGCTTCTTTCTGGGCTGGCTCTTCACAGCCGAGCAGGAGCGTAGCGAGCCCGAAGGCCGAGAGCAGCTTGGATGACTTGATTGCGAGCGACATGAATGGCCTTCCTCCATCGCTCCTGGGACGCGGAGCGAGCAAGCCAGACTGTACTCAGGTTTTCGATCCGGGTGCCATCACGCCGTGTCCGAGCACGCGCGTCGATCCAAGAATGCGAGATATTTCTAGCGGCGCGTTGGCTGCAACGAGTTTCTGGGCGACGCTGATCAATCGGCGAATCTACGGGATCGTTTCACCCGGGCAGCCGAGTATGAAGTTGACCTTGTTGGCGTCCGCGGCCTTGAGTTGATCGCACCACTGACCGAACACCTCGACCTGTTTGTAGCCGGTGCCCAGGTAGTCCCAGCCGTTCGTGTGAGTGGCGTCCCTGGGAGCCTTCTGGCCGTTGATCTTGACCGCGATGTTGTCGGGGTCGGGCGGCGTGCTGGTCAGGTTGAAGACGCAACTCGAGACTTGGCCGGTGATTTGCTGCAGCGACTTGACCAAATCATCTTTGGTGCTGGCTAGGTAGAACTTGGGCGCCGTTGGGTCGCTGTCGACGCGCGGCATTTGGCCTGCGATCGCCATGTCGTTCAGGGCATTCGTGGCGGCGGCTTTGGTCGTGGCCACGCCGATTACGACGGTCTTGAAACCGGCGTTGGCCGCGTCGGTGACGGCTTGGACGGCGAACGTGCGCGCTTGATTGGTGTTGTTGGTCGTGCCCACGCAGGTCGGCTCGCCGTCGGTCGCGAGTAGGATGAACTTGGGGTTCGGCTCCGTCAGCGTCTTGAGGTAGGTGACGGCCGCGTTGATGGCGTCGCCGGTGGGCGTCCCCACGCCGTCGGGGGTGGTGGCCGTAATTTGCGCGGTCACGGCGGCGGCGTTGTTGGCCGCGATGGCGACGGGAATGACGTTGGTGACCGAGCCTGCGGCGCACTGCATGCCTTCGCCCTCGGGGAACGCCTTGAGGCCCCAGGACACCGAAGCATCGGTCGCAGTCACCACCTCGTTCACGCCGGGCACGACCAGGTCCCACTTGGTCGTGCCGGCCATGCCACCGCTCGGAGGTTCTCGCATGGAGCCCGAGCGATCGAGCACGATCAAGATCTCGGCGGGTTGACGGCTCAGCTCGAACGCCTCGTGAGCGCACTCACCGTTCATCACGTCGCCCCCGTCCGGCCTGGTCCCGCCGTCGACGTTGAGGCCGCTGCCGCTGCCGCCATTGGCGATCGGCGAATTACCCGCGCTGGCGCTCGTCCCAGCAGCGCTATTCGCTTGGCCGCCGCTACTAGGGTGGCCGCCATCGCCGACTCCGCTGCCCTTCGAGGGGTCGCTCGAAGCGCAGGCCAGCAAGGCCAGAAAGAGCGGAGAGAACCAGGGCAGCAGGGGGGTTCGCATGGTTGCTCCTTAAATGATGTCGGACAGGGGGAGTTTCGATCACTGCCCTCCCTACAATTGAGCCGCAGGCACACTCGAATATTCTGGTGTCAATGGCGAAGTGATCGCTAGTGACTCTAGTCCGGGCGAAGTTTTTTTCAGTCCTTGTGCTCGACCGTTCCCCCCGACACCATGGAGCTCGAATGGCTGAGCTGGGTGCGGTGGAGCGGGGGCCGGTTGCCCACTCTGGGTGGCGGGTCGCTTGAGTATGCACGCGAGGATCGAACCACTGTCTGATCATCCGTTGTTCCGCGCCTTGGTGCTGATGGGAGGTGCGCTTGCCATCGGCTGCGGCGGAGTAGCCGAAAGGGACGCGCCCGGTGGTGCCTCTGAGATGTCTCATGGTGGTTCCGCGAGCGGCGCCGCGGCGGGTGCGACCAGCGTGGCCGGCAGCGGCAGCGCGATGGGTGGGGCGAGCGTGGGCCCGGCGACGCAAACCGGCACTGCCGGCAGTGTCAGTACGGCCAGCACCGCTGGCACCGCCGGCACGAACGCTGAGGCCTTCTACAACCCGACTTGCCCCTACGAGCAATGGGACTGCGCGGCAGCGCCACCCGCCACCGCTTGCTACTTCTACTTGAAGAGCAAAGACGATCCGCTCGCGGCGGGCTGCAAGTGTGACCCTGCTCGTCCGAAGAGCGCGTCCGCTTGCAAGGCGGACGAACAGTTCGTGTGCCGGCAGGCCTATCCCCCGTACGTAGAAGCACAGCCCGGGCCGCGCACTTGGGATGGCGCGCTGCACGTCCAGTGTGCGTGCGTTGTCGCGCCCGTACCCACGTGGGAAAACTGTGACGCCGCCTGCCGCGGAACATTCAACGACTCGAATTCGACGCAGTGCCGCCTGCCGAGTGGCTCGACCTGCAGTGAGGATGGCGTGTGCACGGCCACGTCTGCGGACGTGCTCAGGCAGGACGGCATCATGTGCGGCTGCGCGGATATCGGCATAAAGTAGAGCCGTCAGCTGCTCTGATGCGAGCGCTCGGTTGACGGTTACGAGCTGTTCTTCGAACTGGCGACGAGTTCGAGATAAAGTGCGCCTGCCATGAAGGGCCCCCCGCAGCAACTCGGCGATTCGCACAACTTCGGGCGTCGCGTGGCGCTGCGCGGCGAGCGCATCGAAAAGCCACGCACCCTGCTCTGGGAGTGGCTGCTCTTGTCGAGCGAGAGTCCGCTGCGGCAGCTGTTGGAGCGAGCGGCCGCGCAAGATGCGCTCGGCCCAGAAGCGTTCGGGTTCTTGCCGACACTCCAGTTTTTCGGTTCGCGCGGCGCTGCAGGCGGTGAAGTCGAGCGTCTTCGGCTTTCGCCATTGCGAGCTCGCGACGCCGAGACGCGACGAGCGCTGGCGACCATCGTCGGGCGATCCCTTGCGCTGTGGAGTTGGCTGGGCGTTGCAGATCTGCACTGGGAAAATCTGGTCTTGGGCGTCGACGACCGCGAACGCATCGTCTTCGGTCCGCTCGACATCGAAATGATTTTGGCCGAGCTCTCGTTGCCGACCGAAACGAAGCTGCTCCCAGACGCGGATCCAGAATACGCCGCCATTTGTCGGCACGCGTGCGGCGTGCGGCGTGTGTTGCCCTTTCTGGGCAAGCCGATCGACGTCGCCGAGTTGCTGGTGATGGCCGGCGCTTACCGCAGCACGTTGGCATTTTTGGACCGGCACTCGCAGGAGATCGCGGACGTGTTCTCTGGCTTGCCCGAGCTGCGCGAGGCGCCGCTGCGCGTGCTGCTCCGCGGCACCGGCGACTACGTGCAAGCCGCGGCCAAGTCGCTGTGGCCGCCGTTGCTCGATGCCGAAGTCGAGCAGCTGGCGCGCGGCGACATTCCGTATTTCTTCCGCTTGTACGGGCGTCCGGGGATCCACTACTACGCCGATGCGACGCTCAGCCAAGTCGTGCGCTTTCCGCTCGATGGCGACGTGCCCCAGCTAGACCCCATCTTGCAGGTGTCGCGCGGCTTGCGCTCCCCCGCGCGCAAGAAGTTGCGAGAGGACGGCTTGTTCACGCTGCTGGGTGCGTTCGATCACCAGTCGTTCGTCGGCAGGCACGTCGGCGAACAGCTGTCGTTGACGTTCAGCAAGCGCAACCTGGTCGTGACCTTCGAAAACGGCGAAGAGCTGCAAACGTCGCGAAATTTGCGTGCCTTCGTGGGTAGCGTCTATCTGCCTTGCGAATGCGGGGAAGTGAGCAGCGTGTTCGTGCCGGAGCTGAGCGTGTGCGCCGGCGCCCGGAGCAGCGTATAGTGCGCCCCCATCGTGTCTGACTCTAGTTGTGCCACCTGCAAGCGCCCGAGCGTTGCCTGCGTGTGCGATCGCATCGTTTCGTACCCGACCGAGCGGCGCGTGCTGATCTTGCAGCACCCCCAAGAGCAAGACGCCGTGCTCGGTTCCGCGCAGATTTTGACCGCCAGCCTGCCCAAGGCAAAAATCGTCGTCGGCCTCAGCTGGCCCAATTTCGCCAAGGCCCTGGGTGAAGAAGGCGTCGACCCACGGCGCTGGGCCGTGCTGTTCCCCGATCGCGAAGCTCAGGGGGAGCAAGTCACGGGACGCGCGGGTATCAGCGCGCCGAGCGCCCTCGAGGGCATCGTGGTGCTCGACGGCACCTGGTCCAAAGCCAAAACCTTGTGGTGGCGCAACCCCTGGCTCAGCAAGCTGAACCGCCTGACCTTGAAGCCCAAGCAGCCCTCCATTTATGGGCACTTGCGGGCCGAACCCCGCCGGGAATTCGTCTCCACCCTCGAGTCGGTGACCGCCGCACTCACCCTATGCGGTGAATCCCCCGAGATAGAAGCGGGCTTGGCGCGCGTCTTCCGCACCCTGGTCCAGCGCGTGCGCGACGCGAAAATCATCCCGCCGAAAGGGCACCGCCCAGCACCGAAAGCCAAGCCGCGTCTGCCCCGAATCCCGAGCTCGGGCAGCTGAAAGCCGGGTCGCCGCTGGGGTCCGTCGTGAACGAACCCCAGCGCTTCAGGCTCAATCAGAACTCGAGCAGCGAGGGCAGGTGATCGCTCGGCGCTTCGTAGCCGAGCAGGTTGAAGGCAGTGGCGGCGTAGTTGCCGAGCCCAGCCTTTTCGAGCTTGGGGTTCAACTTGAGCCCGGTGAGGCCCGGCGCGTAGATGATGAACGGCACCTTGTTCAAGGTGTGGCTCGTCTTCACCTTGTATTTGCCGGCTTCGTCTTTGGCGATGCTGCCGTCCTTGTTGTGGTCGTACATCTCGTCGGCGTTGCCGTGGTCGGCCGTGGCGATCAAGATCCCTTTGGCGCGCTCCGTGAAGCGCATCAAGCGGCCGAGCTCCAGGTCGACGGCCTCTACGGCCATGATGGCCGCGTCGCGGTGGCCCGTGTGACCTACCATGTCACCGTTCGCATAGTTGAGCCGCGCCGACTTGTACTTCATCGTCGACAGCTCGCTCAGCAGGCGATCGGTGATCTCGGCGGCTTTCATCCAAGGGCGCTCTTCGAACGGCAGCGTGTCGCTCGGGATCTCGATGTACGTCTCGCTCTTGTCGTCGAACTTGCCGGAGCGGTTGCCGTTCCAGAAGTAGGTGACGTGGCCGAATTTCTGCGTTTCGCTGATGGCTAGCTGGGTCACGCCGTTGCGGGCCAGAAACTCGCCCGCTGACTCGCTGATGTGCGGCGGCGCCACCAAGAACAGATTCGGCAGCTTGAGATCGCCATCGTACTGCATCATGCCCGCATAAACGACCTTCGGCTTGGGGCCGCGGTCGAACTTGGCGAACGCTTCCTGCTCGAACGCCTGCGTGATCTCGATCGCGCGGTCGCCGCGGAAGTTGAACAAGATCACGCCGTCGCCGTCTTGAATCGGGCCGACGGCCTTGCCGTCCTTCTTGATCACGAAGGCCGGCAAGTTCTGATCGCCGATGCCCGGCGTTTCGGCGCGGAACGTTTCGACGGCCTCGCGAGCGCTGGCGAAGCCGCGGGCGTCGCCCCTGACGTGCGTCTTCCACCCCGTCTCCACCATGTGCCACTCCGCTTCGTAGCGGTCCATGGTCACCTTCATGCGTCCGCCACCCGAGGCGATGCGATAGTCGCGCCCCTTGGCGTTGAGCGCGCCGAGCAGGGCTTCCAAATCGTCGACGTAGATGAGTCCGCTCGTCTCGTGCACGTCACGGCCGTCGAGCAGCACGTGTACACGCACCTTCTGCACCCCTTCCGTGTCCGCCTGTTGGAGCATGGATTTCAGGTGCCCGATGTTGGAGTGCACGTTGCCGTCCGACAACAGCCCGATGAAATGCAGCGTGGCGCCCTCGCGACCACGCGCGGAGCTGAGCTTCCAAGCTTCACTCTTGTAGATGGAGCCGTCGTTGATGGCTTCTTGAACCAATTTTGCGCCCTGGTCGTAGATGCGGCCCGCACCGAGCGCGTTGTGCCCGACCTCACTGTTGCCCATGTCGGCGTTGCTGGGCATGCCCACGGCTACGCCGTGCGCGTTGAGCGCCGTGTACAGCGCGTTCTTTTGCAACCAGTCCAAATTCGGGGTGCGCGCCAAAAAGACGGCGTCGGACTCGTCTTGCTTACCGAGACCCACGCCATCCATCACACAGGTGATCAAGGGGCCAGCCGAACCATTGAATTGAGAGAGCTTCTTGAGCTGCCAAGCGGTCATGGCGGGCATCGTGACCTCGCTTTTGCGCTACGCCAAGGGTAACGCACTTGGTTTGCGAAACCAGCGAGTTTTCCGCCTGAGCTTGCTGACCGACTACGGCCCCGTGAGCAGGACGGCGTGCTCGAGGTCAATCGGGGCGTCGCCGTCGTAGCTGGAGATGTTCTTCGACGTGCCGTTGGCGAACAGCTGGATGACGAGATAAGTCTTCGAGCCTGCTGCCTTCAGGCCCACGCAGTACACCGCGTCAGCGAGCGTGAGCGCGAAGGCCTGCCCGATGAACCCGCTCGGTAGCGCAAACTTTGCCAGGGTCTTGACTTGACCGGTCAACGACACCTCGAACAGCTCCGGCTGATCACCCTCGAGGTGCGCTAGGACGTGAAAGCCCTTGGGATTGCGGCGCGCGGCGTCCGCCTCGTAGTCGACCAAGAACGGTGGGGTGACCTCACTGTCGGCCAGGCGCAGCACGGCGAATTCGTTGTGGGTATCGATCGAAGTGCGAAAGCTGGTCTGTACCAGGGCCGACCCGGCGTCGTCGAGCGCGACGAAGGCCTCGGGGCCGTCGTGAAACAGCTTGTCTTGCTCGAACCACGGTTGACCCTTCGCGCATTGGTAAATGAAGCGATCGCCCGGGCCGGTGAAGAAGCTGACTTCATTGGGACACCTCGGCGTGTCGACGATCGGGTCGTTGGCCAACGTCTCCAGATAGTCATCGTGATTCATGGGCGGCGGATCGGTCCACGGATCGGGCACGAACACGCGCATGGTCTGATCCGTCGCCGGGTAAAGCAGCAGTTTGCCGCGGAAGCGCGCGATGCCGCCGGCCATGCCATAGGCGAACTCGCGTGGGTTTTCGATCGGAGCAATCACCGCCATCGGCGCGTCGAACAGACCCGTGTTGAGATACACGCGCTCGGGGTCGAATTGCCCATCCGCGCCGATCGGCTGGCTGTTCGTGCCGCCGGTTGCGGTTGCGGCCGCGCCGCCGCCGCCCGCTGTGGGCTCGCTGACGCCCGGCGAAACATGGCTGCTACCGCCCGCGGGGAGCGGCGCAATGAACGCCGGATGATCCTTGCCCGAACAGCCGACGAGTAGAGCCAGCGCGCCTGCCACGCACCAGGACGTAGCCAAGACGCACGCGCCATCCGGAAAGCCCATGATTTCCAAGTAGCATGGCCGATGTCTCGCCGGAAGCTTCTCAGCCTGAGCCAATCCGCAGTCGTCAGCGTGCAATGTGGGTGGCTCGCTGCTGGTACACTCGCGGTCACGCGTCATGAGCTTGAATCCGAGTCTTTTCCCGACAATTCCCGCGCTTGTTGCCGGCACGCAGCCACGCCCATTTTGGAGCGTGATCGTGCCTGCTTATCGCGCGCGCTATCTGGCACACACCCTGCGCAGCGTGCTCGACCAAGACCCCGGGCCCGAGCAAATGCAGATCTTGGTCATCGATGATTGCAGCCCCGAAGCGCTCGAGCCGATCGTGCGTGAGGCGGGGGGCGATCGCATCGAGTACTTGCGACAGCCGCAAAACCTGGGCACGTACGCGACCGAAAACGCGGGGCTCCGCCTGAGCCGCGGGATTTGGACCCACATCCTGAACGACGACGACTGGGTCTTGCCGGGCTTCTACCAGACGCTAGAGCGCGGGCTGCGCGATCAGCCCGACACGGTCGGCGCGGCGTGTTGCGGCTACGTCAACACCGACGCGCAGGGAGCGACCATTTGGACGTCTCCGCCGTTGCGGCCGGATGCGGGGCCGTTGCCCGATTGGCTGCGTGTGATGGGCAGCAGAAACCCCACACACCCAGTGGCGGTGGTCGTGCGGCGCAGCGTGCACGAGCACGTGGGGGGCTACTATCCCCCGCTGAACTATTGCGCGGATTGGGAGCTCTACAAACGCGCGGCCACCTTCTACGAGTGGTGGTACGAGCCCGAGACCCTCGCGTGCTATCGGGACCACGGACAAAACACCACCTCTGCCGGCTTGGCCGACGGTTCGCAAATCCGTGACATCGGACGCGCGATCGAGCTGTCACGCCAATATTTGCCTGCGGATTGCCGCGACGAGATCAGCTCGGCGGCCCAAGCCAACTACCTCGAGTATGCCTTCCGTTTGGCACTCGACTACTTGCAAGCATCGAATCTCGAGGCAGGACTGCGCGTGTTGAATGCCGGCCTCGAGCTGTCTCGCTCGCCACTGGTGCTTCACTACCTGCTGAACTTCCTGGCTCAACCCGAAGCCGAGCCGCTGCTATCGGCACTGCCCAACTTGCTCGTGAACCTCGAGCAGTCGTACCAGCGCGCGCGCTCGTGAGCGGACCGCGGATGACCGCGTAGTCTGTAGGGAGGCGCCCACGTTTCCTGCGATCGACTCGCTCGTTTCGCGAGAGTTGCGAGTAAATCCGGCCGTGACACGTGCGCTGACTCGTTCCATGCTCGCGCTCGATGGGTGACGGCGAACCGAACCCCGCGTCGCCGCTGTCGAGACAGACCCTCGAGCGGTTGCAGCAGCGCTCGGACGCGCGTGGCCTCGCGCGGCTCGCGGGACACCTCGCGATCATGGGCGGAACGGGCTACCTCACGCACGTCGCGATCGAACGCGGCTCGTGGCTCTTGGCGCTGCTCGCCATGAGCGCGCTCGGCTTCACGTTGGCGACGATGTTCGCGGCAATGCACGAATCCGTGCATCGCACGGCATTTCGCAGTCAGCTGCTAAACGACACGGTCGGCTGGTTCGCCGGGCTGTGCTCGTTCTACAACAGCAGCTTTTATCGCCCGTACCACGGCTGGCACCATCGCTACACGCAGCTAGCGGGTCAGGACCCCGAGCTCGAAGATCCGAAGCCAACGAGCGTCGCTTCTTACTTGCTCGAGCTCAGCGGCTTGTCCTGGTGGTACGGCAAGCTCAAAACCCACGGTACGCTCGCCCTCGGACGCACCGAGCGTTATCGCTTCCTGACGGAAGCGACCGCGCGTCGCGTCGTGCGCTCGGTGCGCCTGCAGCTCGCCGTGTACGCGGGGGGCATCGCTTGGTCCGTTGCGCTCGGTCAGCCATATTTCTTGCTCTATTGGTTCGCTCCGCTTGCGCTCGGTCAGCCGTGGCTGCGCGCCATCCTGCTCGCCGAACACACCGGCTGCTCGCTCTCTTCGGATGCGCTCAGCAACACCCGCACGACCTACACGCTCTGGCCGGTGCGCTTCCTGATGTGGGAAATGCCGTACCACGCCGAGCATCACCGCTATCCCGCGTTGCCCTTCTTCTCGCTCGCAGAAGCGCACCAGACGCTGGGCCCGCAGCTTGCGCAGGTCGAACGCCACGGCTATCTCGGGTTCAATCTCGGGCTGCTCAAGTCCTTCTCGAGTCGGACCCGCGCCGAGTCCGCCCATGATTGAGCGCCCGCCGTTCGAGCTGCGAACCATGAGCGCGAGCTTCTCATCGTCGGCGCCGTTCGCTGAGCTTCATCCGCTTTACCGCCACCAGGAGGCTTGCCCGTGACCTTGCTTTCCACGATCGCCCAGGCACAGAACATTCGCTATTTTCTGGTTTCGTTCGCTGATTTGCGAGGCGTGCAACGCGCGAAACTGGTTCCGGCGGCCGCGATCGATCGCATTGCCGTGGAGGGAGCGGGCTTCGCCGGGTTCGCGACCTGGCTCGACATGACGCCCGCCGACGCAGACATGTTCGCGCTGCCGGATCCGAAGAGCCTGATTCGCCTGCCGTGGAAGCCGGAGGTCGCGTGGCTCGCGGGCGAGCTGGTGATGAACGGCAAACCAGTCGAACAAGCGCCGAGGCGTGTCCTAGCGCGCCAGCTGCAGCGCGCGAGGGAGCTCGGCTACGTGGTCAAAACCGGCGTCGAATGTGAGTTCTTCGTGCTGAACGCCGAAGGCAGTGCGGTGGGCGACGGGGGCGATCTGCAAGCGAAGCCCTGCTACGATCAACAGGCCTTGATGCGGCGCTATGATCTGATCACCAAGATCTGCGACAGCATGCTCGCTCTCGATTGGGGCCCGTACCAGAACGACCACGAGGATGCGAACGGCCAATTCGAGATGAACTGGAACTACAGTGACGCGGCGACGACGGCCGACCGCCACGCGTTCTTCAAATACATGGTGAAAACTTTGGCCGAAGCCGCAGGTTTGCGCGCGACCTTCATGCCCAAGCCGTTTTCGAATCTCTCCGGCAATGGCTGTCACATGCACTTGTCGCTGTGGGACGCAGAGCGAAACGTCAACCTGTTCCGCGAGCCAGCGGGCGAGCTCGGTTTGTCGCGGACGGCCTATGAGTTCATCGGTGGTGTGCTCCACCATGCCGAGGCGCTGTGTGCGTTCACCAACCCGACAGTCAACTCCTTCAAACGGATCAACGGCAGCACGACCTTGTCCGGAGCCACCTGGTCACCGAACACGATCAGCTATACCGGCAACAACCGCACGCACATGGTGCGCATTCCCGATGTCGATCGCTTCGAGCTGCGCCTGGCGGATGGCGCCGCGAATCCCTATCTGCTCCAGGCGGCCGTCGTCGCGGCGGGTCTCGACGGCCTGGCCGAGCATCGTGACCCCGGTCGCCGCAATGACAGCAACGCGTACGCCCAGCCTCCTGGCCCGGAAGTTCGCCGTCTACCCACGACCTTGCTCGACGCGCTGCGCGCTCTCGAGCAGAACCAGATGTTCGACCAAGCGCTGGGCGCCTCTTTGGTCGGCGCGTACACCAAGCTCAAACGGGTGGAGTGGCACGAGCATCACCAGCACGTCTCGCCGTGGGAGCGGCAAGCGACGTTGGACTGCTAGGTTGAAGCGTACGACGCGCGCTGCTACGGAGAGTTGCGAGTGCCCGAAGCCCTGAGCGCTTCGTTTGTCTGACGATTCTGTCATTTTCGCTCGCGCCGCATTGCGGCATTGACGTGCGACCCCACGCGGGACACGAGTGATCGCGATGCCTAGTGCCAGCCTGATTGCACTGCTCGACGACATCGCGTCCGTTCTCGACGACGTGGCGGCGCTGACCAAGCTGGCGACGAAAAAGACCGCGGGCGTGCTCGGGGACGATCTGGCGTTGAACGCGCAACAAGTCGCCGGCGTGCGCGCGGAGCGCGAACTGCCCGTCGTTTGGGCAGTGGCGAAGGGATCGCTGGTCAACAAGGCGATCTTGGTTCCGTGCGCGCTGGCAATCAGTTCCTTCGCGCCGTGGGCGGTCACCCCGCTATTGATGCTGGGAGGCGGCTTCCTGTGCTTCGAGGGCTGCGAGAAGCTCGCGCATCGGCTGCTCCCGGGCGCTGAGCACGTCGAGAGTGCGGAGCACGGTGCGGCCGTGGTCGACCCAGCGCTCGATCCATTGCTGCTCGAGAAGACCAAGATCAAGGGTGCGGTGCGCACTGACTTCGTCCTGTCTGCGGAGATTGTGACCATCGCCCTCGGTACGGTCGCGACAGCTCCGTTCACGACCAGGGTTTTCGTGCTGATCGGCCTGTCGCTGCTGATGACGATTGGCGTGTACGGCCTAGTCGCCGGGATCGTCAAGCTCGACGACTTGGGGGCGGCGCTCTTTCGTCGCGGAGCCGACGCCGACGGCAGTGTTCGCGCCGTCCAGCGCGGGCTCGGCTCGGCCATCTTGCAAGTCACGCCCTGGCTGATGAAGGCGTTGTCCGTGGCCGGCACGATCGCAATGTTCCTCGTGGGCGGTGGCATCCTCGCGCACGGTCTGCCCTTGGCTCACGAGCTGATTCATCACGTGGTCGAGGCGGCCGCGAGCGTCAGTGGTGTTGGCGCGGTGCTCGCGTTGGCGTTGCCGTCGCTGTTCGATCTGATCGTCGGCGTGCTCGTGGGGTCACTGGTGCTGGCGGTCGTCAAGCTCGTGCAGCGCCTGCGCTCACGGAATCGCCCAGGGTGAAGCGGTTTGAGTTTGATTGGGGCTAGCGGGCGCGGTCGGCGTGCTGCGTCGCGTAGCTCATGGCCAGGCTATTCGATGAATGTGCCGACAGCGAGCGCGCCGTCGACCTCGAACGGCAGCGTGTCGCGCAGCGAGAGGTCGTAGTACTTCGCTTCGCTCTCGGATGGGCTGAACACGATTGGAATGCTGTACTGCGGCGGCACGCTGATTTGCGGCGTGGCCGCCTG
>Ga0134124_10001994_pt1 | contig 16427 bp, 15 predicted proteins | sample KB304_FD_96880 | JGI IMG/M metagenome (GOLD analysis project Ga0134124, IMG submission 96880) | Terrestrial soil microbial communities without Nitrogen fertilizer from Kellogg Biological Station, Michigan, USA - KB3-0-4 | ecosystem: Environmental > Terrestrial > Soil > Unclassified ...
CGGCGGAGTGGCGTCCGAGACGCCGAAGGCTGTGCCGTTCGCGGTTTGCCTCGTGACCATCAAAGGCACGCCCTCACGCGCGCAGTCGACGCAGGTAGTCCGACGCGATCTCACGCAGTCGCTCGCGGCCAAAACTCGGATCGTGCCCCGCGTGCACGACGGAGACGTCGAGTTCGAGCAAGCGTTCGAGGGTGGGGATGTATGCGGCCGGCGACGAGCCGGGGAGCTCGTACAAGAGGGGGCCGTCGTAGATGGCGTCGCCAGAAAACAGAACTCCAGTGCTCGCCTCCCACAGGCCAATGCTGCCGGGAGAATGGCCAGGAAGGTGCATGACCTCGAATCGACGATTGCCGAGATCGAGGATCTCGCCGTCGCTGATGGGCAGCGCGGGCGCCGGGGGGACTCGATAGCCATGCAACGAGAAGTCCGCGTGGGGCAGCGCATCGAGCATGATTTCTGGGATTTCGTAACCGGCTGCGCGGAGCTGGGTGACGAGCTCCTCGCCCAGATCGCTGGCCGTCAAGCCGGCAAACCCGACCGGATCGGCGAGTTCTGCGGCTTCGGCGGGGTGCATTCGGCGATCCGAGAATTCGTGCGCGGCGCCCACGTGATCGAAATGGGCGTGCGTGAGAATGGCCGTCAGCGGGCGCTGGAAGAGATCCAGCGCGGCCTGGCGAAGGCTGGCCAAGCCGAGGCCAGTGTCGATCAGCAGATCTCGATCGCGCCCGCGCACGTGCCAGATGTTGCAGCGAGCGAAAGCGGCCACGTGCGGCTCGTCCAACAGGGTGACGTCATTGGCCAGCGTGGCGCGGCGGTACCAGGTTTCGGCGATGGGTAGGGAGGTCATGGGCTCGCTGGCAGCAAGCGAGAGCACTCTTCGAGCACTTCGTCGGTGTCGGTGAGGCGACCCCAGATCCCGCCTTCGACCTCGACCATGCGGGCGCAGGCTGAGCGGAGTTGGGGATCGAAGGTGGAAATGGCGTCGGCCACGTAGTGACAGAAAAAGCCACGATCCGTGGCTTCACGCAGCGTAGTGTGGACGCACACGTCGGCGGTGACACCGCTGAAATACAGATGCTGAACGCCGCGCTCGCGCAGCGCCGTCTCCAGGCCCGTGTTGTAAAACGCCCCGTAGCTGGGCTTGTCGACCACGATTTCGCCTGCAATCGGCGCGAGCTCGGGCATGAGGGCGTGTCCGGGCTCGCCGCGGATCAGAAAGCGGCCGAGCGGGCCATCAGCGCCGATCGGGGCGCCCGCGCGTGCGCTGCGGATTCGACGCTGCCAGCTGCAATCCGACAGATCGGCCGCGTAGCCCTCACGCGTGTGCACGACGCACAGCCCGAGCGAGCGAGCGAGCTTCAGCAATCGTTGCGCTTGCGGCAAGATCTCGCGTGCGAACTCGACGTCGGCGAATTGGTCCACGTAGCCGCCGAGGTCGCAGAAATCGCGCTGAAAGTCGATCAGCAGCAGGGCCACGTTGTCGCGCCGACGCTCGGGCTCGCACAGCGCCGCGTTCATGGCTGCGCGCCGGTTGGGCTCTGAAAGGGGCGCAAGCATTGCTCGGCCAGCACGCCACCGCGCAGCGCCAGCGGCTCGCCCGAGAGCGTGTTCAGCTGTGCCGCGGGGACGTGCAGTTCGCGCTGCTTGCCGGCGGTGGCAACGAACACCGCCTCCATGCTGGTGCCGAACACGATCGCCCGCACGCGTGCAAGCCACGCGGCGGTGAAGCACATCGGGCACGGCTCGACCGTCGTGTACAGGGTGAGGTCGCTCAGGTCCGGGCCGAGTTGCTGGCACGCGCGGCGCACTACATTCACCTCGGCGTGCAGACTGAAATCACCGCCACGTCGAACTTCGTCGCTGGCCTCGGCCACGATTGCGCCCGCGCCATCGACGACAATCGCTGCGAACGGCGGCTCGCCATCGGACTGCGCGGCGAGCGCCAGCTCCAGCGCGCGCAGCATGAAGCGGGTGTCGTCTTCGGGGGTCATTGGCGGACGAGGCTCGGCTCGAACAATGCGGCCGGGGTGGGCGCCTTCTTGACCAGCTTTGACTCGAGCGCGAAGTCGACGACCGAAGTCATCGACTTGAAGGCGGGTGCCGTGTCGCCGTTCGCCCCGAAGAGCTGCTTGTTTTCAGCCGCCCCGTAGATCTTGTCGCCCAGCAACATGCCCTTGACGTCCTCCACCGGCGCGCTCAGGTACTTGCCGATGATGGGCGTGGCCTTGTCCGGGTCGCTTTTCAACAGTGCCACGCCGCGATCGATCGCCTTCAAGAACGCCGAATAGGCCGGCCCGTGATCTTTGAGCTGCGCCCGTCGCACGGCAACCGAATCCATGATCGTGTCCGGCACGCTGGCGCTGGAGAAGATCACATGACCGTTGCTCTTGTTTGCTTTGGTCACCCATGGCTCCCAAGTGACCGCGGCGTCGACCTTGCCCGCCACGAAGGCGGCGCCGGCGTCATCCGCGCTCATGCTGGTGATCTTGAACGCCGACGGCTCGAGCCCGGCTTGCTTGAGGCCGACCAAGAACAAGAAGTGATTCACTTCCCCCAAAGTCAGCGCGACCGTCTTGCCCTTCAGATCTTTGAGTGAGGCGTATTGCTTCTTTGCGACCACGGCGTCCGCGCCGTTGGAGCTATCGAGTAGGCCAATCGCGATCACATCGGTCTCGCTGTTGCCATTGAGCACGGCCAAGTTCTGCAGCGTGGTGAGCCCGATATCGAGTTGACCGGCCACCAGGGCCGGCAGGGTATCGCCTGGGTTGGAGAAGGACTTGAGCTTCACCTCCAGCCCGGCATCTTTGAAGTAGCCGAGCTCGTTGGCGATGAACACTCCGGAGTAGCCGACCCACAGATCGTGCCCGACGGTGAGCGTGACGGGCTTCGAGGGCTCGGGCGGGGCAGCGCTTGCGGCGGCGGTAGCCGAAGCTCCGCTCGCGGACGGCGCTGCGGCGCTCGCTGGCGGCGCGTCCGGTTTGGAGCAGCCGGCGAGGGTGCCCACGAGGGCGGTGAGGGTGGCAAGCAAATTTCGTCGTCGCATGGTTACCTTCCGTTCAAACTCTCGAGGGCCGAACCGCGCTCGGATTGATGCCGCAGCATGCCCAGCACTTGCCGCTTCAAATGCACGAAACCGGGGTCGAGCTTGAGATCGGCGGTGCGTCGGTCACGCGCGAACGGCACCGCGATATCGCCGAGGATCCGCCCGGGCCTGGGCGACAGCACGATCACGCGGTCCGAGAGCAGCAGCGCTTCATCGACGTCGTGCGTGACGAACAAAGTGGTCGTGCGATGCTGCGCATTCACGTGCAAGAGCAGCTCTTGCATCTCCTCGCGCGTTTGCGAATCGAGCGCGCCGAAAGGCTCATCCATCAGCAGTACGTCGGGCCTTGCGACCAAGGCGCGAGCGATGGCCGCGCGCTGCTGCATGCCGCCGCTGAGCTCGGCCGGATAGCTACTCCGAAAATCCCACAACCCGACCAAGCGCAACAAGTTCTCCACCAGCACCGCGCGATTCGTCAGCTCTTGCGGATCGGCCGCGCGGGGCTGTTTGCGGCGAAGCGTGTGCGGAAAGCGCACGTTCTCCAGCACCGTGAGCCACGGAAATAAGGTTTGGCGCTGAAAGACCAGCCCGAGCTCCGCGCCCGGACCGCGCACCAGCTGTCCGTCCAACTCCACGCTGCCCGAAGAAGCCGCTTCCAAGCCGCCGATGATGTGCAGCAAGGTGGATTTCCCACAGCCCGACGTTCCGACCAAACTGACGAACTCGGCTTCGGCCACGAGCAGCTCGATGTTCGACAGTGCGTGCACCGTGCCGCGCGTCGCGACATAGCTCTTGTTCAGCGAACGAACCGCAAGCTTCACGCGCGGCCCGCTTTTGCCCAGCGAAACACGCGAGCGTGCAAAAACCGGAACAGCCCGTCGAGCCCGAGCCCAATCAAGCCAAAGACGAGCAAGTAGACGTAGATGTTCGGCGTCTGAATGAAGCGATAAAAGCGCAAAATGCGGAAACCGAGACCCTCCGTAGCCGCCAGTAGCTCCGCGACCACCACGTAGCTCCACGCCCAGCCATTGCAAATGCGCAGCGCGTGAGAGATGCCGGGCAACGCTGCCGGCGTGAGCACACGCGTGACGACCTCGAGCCGCGTTGCGCCCATACTTTGACTCACTTGCACGAGCGTGAGCGGCACTTGACGCACTTCGTCTGCGGTCATCAGCAGCAGCTGAAAGAACGTGCCCAAAAAGACCAACGAAACCTTGGCGCCCTCGTCGATGCCGAGCAGAATCAACACCAGCGGCACCAACGCCGGAACCGGAATGTAGCGCAGGAACTCACTCACTGGTTCGAGCAACGCCGAGCACAAGCGAAATGACCCCGCCAAGATCCCGAGCGGCACCGCCAACAGCGCCGCCCCCAAAAAGCCGGCCGTGACGCGCCAGAAGCTGACCTTCAGATCCAGCCAGAAATCAGCCTCTTGCAGCGTCTGCCAGCCTGTTTGCAGTACGCTACTGAGCGGAGGCAGCAGCGCACTCGTGACCCACTCCCGGTGCGAGAGCCAAAGATAACTCACGACCAAGAGCGACGCGCCCAACAGCGCAAACGCGCGCGAACGGCGCGCTTCGACCTCGCCACGCACCGGGAACCAACGCGGCGGCGGTTGTGCCGACTGGCGCGATTGCGGCCCGCGGCCGGCTATGGGCACAGCATCACGGACCAAGCTGGGCATTGCGGCATCGCCTCGGCCCCAGCATCGCCCCATCAGGTTTCGGCACGGTTACGAACGGGCGAATACGCGCTTCGTCGCGGCGGGGGGAGTCAGTGCCGCTTGAAAAATTGCACAGCGCGCTCGTGTTTCTCGGCGGCAGCGCGTGTGCGAAACGTGCCCAAATTGCGGCGATGACCGGTCTTTGCGTCTTTTTTGCGCGAATAGAGGCGATATTCACCGGTGCTCAATTTGCGGATCATTGCGCGCCTCGCGATCAATCGTGATGCACCACGATCACTTCGCGATGCACCTCATGGTGAGGGTGGGGGGGAGGGTGAGGGTGACGGTAATGCGCATGCTCGGGGTACGTACGCACGACGCAGCCAATTGCGGAGAATGCGACGCTTGCCAAAGCGATCAGCGCGCTGACACGGCTCATGCCGCCAGAAGCTTGCAAACGACGGGCCAGGCAGGCGCGACCGCGCTACGCGCCAAGAATAGCCGTCGATCAAGCTCACTCGACGTCGCATTGCGTCCCGGCGTGCCGAGGAGCCACGCACGGCGGCTAGGGCTCTCGCACCGCTGCGCAAAGCGGACACGCAGCAACAGCATGCCCCAGATCGCGCCGATGCAAATCCAGGATCGCGCGCGACACGGTTGCAAGCTCGCGCCGCACCTCACGGCGCTTGCCGGCAACGCGCGGGATCGCCATGCGATCATAGGCGGTCGTCTGATGGCGCATCCAGGCGATCACGGCGGACTCGGCGCGGCGCTCGATCGGGATGCGCTCGGTACGCGCTACGGTGCCGCTGCCGACGGGCGTCGCGTGTGCGGTGACGCGTCGGGCGATGTTGCGCGCCAAGGCTTCGAAGCGGGGCGAGAAGCGCAGAAACTGCAGCACTTCGACCTCGAACGAGACGATATAGGCGGCTTGTTCGTGGTCGCGTCGTGCGCTCGCGGCGGCGCGCTTTTTGGCGTAAGCGGGCGTGCTGCGTTCGGCTTCGAGTGCTGACTTGGCGCTGGCGATGTTTTCGCTGGGCGCCCAAAGACCCCTCGAAAAAGCCTTGCGCCCTCGCTTTTCGATGACGGCCCACGACGGACCCAAGCTTTTTACGCGTCGCGTGAGTCCGGCGTCTCCGGGCGGCAAGCACACCCAGCCTGGGGGCACTGCATGGCGAGTTCCATCTGCAGCCAGAAACACGCGCGGATCAGCGGTTGGAGCGAACACCAGGCCAGTTGTCATGTCGAGGCGGGATGTGTAGCAGACGCTGGCGGGTCTTTGCAGACCCGACGTTCGGCACTACATGCGGGTCCAGGTCACGGTATCGGTGATGGTGCTGGTGCCGCTCTTGCCTGTTGCCACGATCGTATTCGTGCCGGCACGAAGCGCGACGCTCGGCCAGCTGAAAACATGGTCGGCTGACGTGCCGGCGGCCACCGCCTCGCCATTTACTTGCAACGTCACTGCATCCAGATTCGTGTAGATCTTCACGGGCACGGTTGCGGTGCTGCGGCGGGTGAAGCGGCGCGAAGTGATGTACACGACCGGCGTCGTGGTCCAATTGGCCTTGTACCAATAGAAGGCGTCCTTTTTGGTCTCGCGGTCGTAGCTGACGAGGCCCTTGTCGTTGCGTCCGGGCGTGTCGCCTTCGTCGCGGCCGTCGACGGCAAAGTCGAACATGTTCCAGATGATTTTCGACCACAAGTAGCGGCGAGTCTTCATCTGTCGCCAATGTGATTCGTGAACGAGATTCTGCCACTCCTCGGGGTGAGGCGTGCCGTAGGGGTCAGGTCGAGTCGGATTGTCGGCGTGTTGAGTGATTCCCGCTCCTGCGCCAAACTCGCTCACGCCGATTTTCCAAGTTGGTTTCGCTGCGTGCAACGAGTCGGCCCAAGCCCCGAACTGTTCGGAGGTTCCAAAGGCGTCGTACCAGCCGTAGTACGTGTTGTAAGCCACGACGTCCGAGTGCGCGGGCAGCCCGCCGGTGTCACTGGTGCAACAGGCTGCGTAAGTGGACAACCGCGACGGATCTTCGCTGTGGACCAGTGACGCGAGCGTGGTGAGCAGCGCGTTGGTCTCGCTGTTGTCGCTGCGCTGTTCGTTGCCGATACCCCAGAAAATGATCGCGGGATGATTGTAATTTTGTCGAATCAACTCGGTGAGCTGCTGCGTGGCGTTGGCCGTGAACGCGCTCGAGTTGCCGATGGAATTCACCAGCGGGATCTCGGCCCACAACACAGTTCCGTTGCGATCCGCCAGGTCGTGAAAGTGCTCGGCTTGCTGATAGTGTGACAGGCGAATCACGGTCGCACCCATCTCCCGGATCAGCGCCATGTCTTGCTCGTGTTCCTTGGCGGTAATCGCCCAGCCCATGTTCAGGCGATCTTGGTGGCGATTGACACCGTGCAAATCTAGATACTTCCCGTTCAAGGAAAAGCCCTGCGTCGGATCGATACTGAAGTAGCGAAACCCCAGCGGCGACGTCACCCAATCGGTCAACGTGCTGCCCACGTGCACTTGTACGTAAGCCGCATAAAGATACGGGTCCTCGACGCCAGCCCACAAGTGGGGGTTCACGATCGTCGCGCTGCTGGCGAACTCCTGGGCTTTCCCGGCCGGCACGCTGCCGCTGGTGGAAAGCGCGGTTTCCACGTTGCCGTCCGCGCGCACGAGCGTGGTCGTAATCGTCACGGCTTGCGCGGCAGCGCTGTCGTTCTGCACCCGCACCCGCGCGCGAAGCTTGGCGGATGCGGCGGTCACTTCGCTGGTGTCCAAGTACACGCCGGACGATGCATAGTCGAGCACGTCGAGATGTACCGGGTCCGTGATCAACACGTGCGCGTCACGGTAAATCCCACCGAAAAACGTGAAGTCTGCGTCGAGCGGAGGCACATCCGCAGCATTTGCGTTGTTCACTTTCACTGCGATCACGTTGTCGGCCCCCGCCTTCAACGCGGCAGTAGCGTCGAAGCGAAAGCGAGCGAAGCCCCCGCGATGCTGGCCGAGCAACGTGCCGTTCACGTACACGTCGGAGACCACGTTGGCGCCATCGAACTGCAAGTACACGCGCTTTCCGGCTGCTTCCGCGGGAAGCGTATAGTGGCGTCGGTACCAGCCGACGCCGCGATAATAGTTGTTGCCGCCGTCTTGCCCGTCGCTGGCGTTCCAGGTGTGAGGCAGTTTGACAGCGCTCCAACTGGCGTCGTCGAAGCTGGTCCCCTGAGCCCCGCTTTGCTCCTTGCGCAGGAACTTCCAGTCGCCGTCGATCAACACATCGGTGCGAGTCGCAGCTGGCTCTTGGTAGCCAGCTCCGGCCACGCCCGCGCTGCCGCCCGAGCCTCCTGGGTTGCCGGTGCCTCCTGGGTTGCCGGTGCCTCCTGGGTTGCCGGCGCCAGCCGCTGATCGGTCGCCAGCCGCCGATCGGTCGCCAGCCACGCCGCTGCCTGCGTCGCCACTACCTCCAGCGCCTTGACCACCAGCGCCGCTCGCACCCCGTACGGTGGCTTGCCCACCCTCGTGGTTTCCCGCGTTGCTTGGCTGGGCACCGCCGGCGGAGGGTGCCCCATTGGACGTGCTGCCGCAGCCGCTGGTGGTGACGAAGACCATTTGTAATGCGCACCAGCAGCGCAGGGCGCCTCGGAGCATCCGGACAGAAAATTCCATTGAGCTTTTTTTGGCGGCTACGTTGTCGGCTACGGTCGTTGCGCCGTCAGGGATCATCGACCTTGTAGTTAAGGTGGCGGATCCGGTGCGTTCTGATTCAGAAAACAGAACCTCGCCGCAAAAAAGCGGTGACGTAGCTGGGCGCTGCTTAGAGCCAGCGCGAAGGCAGTCGCCGCACTACTTGCATTGTGCGGTGGCGAGGGTCACTGGCACGGCCTCGGCGTCGAAGCGCTCGGCGTCCACTCCGCCATCTGCGCGCGGGAAGAAGGCGGTCAGGTGCGCATCGACCACACAGGCGTTGTTGCTCGAACGCAGGGTGAATTTGCCAATCGCGCCGATCGCCAAGGCTCCGGTGGTACTCGAGCTACAGGGCGCGCGGGTGATCTGCTCGATGCCCCACTGAGCCGGCAGCTCGACCGGATACTCGTGACCAGCGGACTTGGGGCCGACCAGGCCCAGGGTGCTGCAATTGGCGGCGCCGGCCTTGTGCAGGCGCACGCGGTCAAAGCCGCCGATAAGCACGCTCGTTTCGTAGCTGGCGCTCTCGGTCGCGGGCGGCGGCTCCGCACAACAAACGTAGTCTTGTGGGCGGCTACAGCCGGCGCCGGCGCAAGCCGCGGTATCGTTGTGAATCGCCATGTCGGCCGCGATAATCTCGTCCAAGCTGGACCCGATGCCGGGGTACACGCAAACTTGCACCTTCTGCACCGTGCAGCAACCGCAGCCGCACGCCTCATAATGGCCATTGCAGCCGGGCGAACCCCCAGTGGTCGAGGCGCCGCCGTCGCTGGCGCTTGGCTTCCGCCGAGCGAGCCACCGCTTCCGCCAAGTGTCGTGCCTTTGCCACCGCCTGACGCACCGCCGCTCGCCGAGGCACCGCCGCTCGCCGAGGCACCGCCGCTCGCCGAGGCACCGCCGCTCGCCGAGGCACCGCCGCTCGCCGAGGCACCGCCGCTCGCTGACGCGCCCGCCGTACCTGCCGCCGCGCCGGATGCCTTGCCGCCATTGCCGTCACCGCTGTTGGCCAAGCCGGCGGCCGCCGCGACGGTTTGCTCGTCAGGTGAGCGCTCGGTCTTGCCACAAGCCGTCAGCGCGTGGCCCATCAGCATCATCTGGCCTCCCCGCCGCCAAACCCAGCGCCACATGGGTCTCAGATTAGCCGATCAACGGCCTTTTGTCTTGGAGCTGCCGTGGAGACTTCAATTGATTCGACTTGGGTGCACCAGGTCACCGGCGAACATTGTGTGACAAGATCTCGTTTGGACCGACAAAGACGCCGCTCCAAAATCCTGGTAGCATCGCAGCGCTTTGCGGGCCCACGACCAGGTATTCATCGACGACAAGCTCCTCCCGACCGTCTCGAAGGCTGAGCACCCCCCGAGCCTGCCGAACTTTCTTCGCGGCGGCGGCGAGATGGGGGCGCTGATTCGCGGAATGCGCTGGGAAGAGACGCCGCTCGGCTCGGTGCAGCATTGGTCGCCCGCACTCAGAACGATGATGGGTGTGCTGCTGGGCAGCCGCTTTCCGATGCTCCTGCTGTGGGGGCCGAATCTGATCCAGCTTTACAACGATGCATATCGTCCGATTCTCGGTGACAAGCATCCGCGTTCACTCGGACAGCCATGCTCCGAGTGTTGGCCCGAAATCTGGCCCATCGTCGGCCCGATGATCGAAGCTCCGTTTCGAGGCGAGCCTGCGACTTGTTACGACGATCTCACATTGGGTATCACGCGGCGCGGGTTTCTCGAAGAGTGCCACTTCAAATGTGCCTACAATCCAGTGCCCGACGATACCGTACGGCCGAACGGGATTGGCGGCGTGATCGCGCCCGCCGCAGAAACGACCGAGAAGGTATATGGTGAGCGGCAACTCAAAGTGCTGCGCGAGCTCGCGATGCGCACGGCCAACGAGAAGACGGCTGTGCTGGCGTGTCGGGCCGCAGCTTCCACTCTGAGCACGGCCACGCTTGATGTGCCGTTCGCGCTCTTCTATCTGAGCGACCGGGCGGGTGAGGCGGCGCGGCTGGTCGGCTCCTATGGCATCGATCGCGCCGAGCAGATCTCGTCCAGTGAGTGGCCGATGGACGAGGACCGGTTGGTCGTCATCGAGGATCTGTCGCGCTTTCGCCAACATCTTCCGCTCAGCCAGTGGAACGTTCAGCCCACGCGCGCCGTCGTGATCCCTTTGACGTCGCCCGATCAGCAGCACGCGGATGGATTCGTCGTCGCTGGCACCAGTCCGCACCGCGCGTTCGACGAGGACTATCGCGGCTTTTTCGAGCTCGCGGGCGCGCAAGTCGTGACGGCCATTCGCAACGCCCGCGCGTTCGAGACCCAGCGGCGGCGCGCCGAAGCGCTCGCCGCGTTGGACGAAGCCAAGACGGCCTTCTTCAGCAACGTCAGTCACGAATTTCGCACGCCGCTCACACTCATGCTCGGCCCGATCGAGGAAGGCCTTCATGATCTCGAGCAGCCACTGCCTCCACGCCAACGCGCGCGCCAAGAGGTCGTGCATCGGAGCTCCTTGCGTCTGCTCAAGCTCGTCAACTCGCTGCTGGATTTTAGCCGCATCGAGGCCGGGCGCGCGCAGGCTCGCTACCAGCCTACCGATCTTGGTGCCTACACGGCGGACTTGGCCAGTTCATTCCGTTCACTCGTGGAGAAGGCTGGTCTAGCGCTCACGGTCGACTGTCCGTCGCTGGCCGAGCCCGTTTACGTCGACCGCGAGATGTACGAGAAGATCGTACTCAACCTGCTCTCGAACGCCTTCAAGTTCACCCTGGCGGGTGAAATTCGCGTTTCGGTTTCGACGCACGGCGATCGCGCGCAACTCGTGGTGGCCGACACCGGCACCGGGATCCCAGCCTCCGAGCTGCCTCACCTGTTCGAGCGGTTTCACCGCGTGCAAGGCGCAAACGGGCGGAGCTACGAAGGCAGCGGGATTGGACTCGCTCTGGTGCAAGAACTCGTGAAGCTGCACGGAGGGAGCATCGCGGTCAGCAGTCGTTTGAAGCATGGAAGTGTATTCACGGTCTCCTTGCCGCTGCGCGCGAGCCACCTCGATCCCGAACGCATCGAGGCCGTCTCGACGGTCGCCTCGACGTGGCTCGGCCCGCCCTCGTTCATCAACGAAGCCCAGCAGTGGTTGGAAGCTGACAGCGGTGAGCGTAAGTCGGCGGAGGTCGTGGACGCAGCGACTCCGGCAATTGCCGGCGCCGGGCGTATCCTGCTGTGCGACGACAACGCGGACATGCGACAGTACGTGCGCCAACTGCTGGTCGGGCAAGGCTGGGACGTGGAAGCGGTGGAGGACGGTGCCGCAGCGCTGCGCAGCGTGAAGGCCCGTCTTCCTGATTTGGTAATCAGCGACGTGATGATGCCAAAGTTGGATGGCTTTGGGGTCTTGCGCGCGTTGCGTCGAGACGACGAAACGCGCCTCTTGCCGGTGATTCTGTTGTCGGCGCGCGCTGGCGACGAAGCTCGCGTCGAAGGCATCGACGCCGGCGCAGATGATTATCTGGTCAAGCCGTTCGCGGCGCGCGAGCTGGTTGCTCGCGTCCGCGCTCAACTGAGTGCGGCGCGCGAGCGGCAAGAGGCTGCGCGCATTTCCGAAGCCGCCCGCAGCACGGCGGAACAGGAAAATCAGCGCAAGGACGAGTTCTTGGCGATGCTCTCGCACGAGCTGCGAAACCCCATGGCCGCCATCAGCATGACCTTGGACATGATGGAGCGCTCGGCAGATGATCCGCTGGCAACGGCCAGGCATCGCGAGACCACGCAGCGACAGATGCGCAATCTCACGCGTCTGGTCGACGACCTGCTCGACGTCTCGCGCATCACGCGCGGCAGCGTGGAGCTGAAGACGCGAACGATGGACTTTGCCGCCATGGTTCAGCACGCGCTCACTTCGGCGCGATCGACGATCGACGCACGAGCACACGCGCTGTCGGTGTCGATTGCCGCCGGTGACTACCGACTCGATGGTGACGAAGCGCGGCTCGAACAGGCCGTGGTGAACTTGCTGGTCAACGCGGCCAAATACACCGAACCCGGCGGCGCGATCTGGGTCACTCTGGCTCGGGATACGACAGATTCACAGCCACACGCCGAGCTGCGTGTGCGCGACACGGGGCGGGGGATCCCTGCCGACATGCTCGACAAGGTGTTCGACGTGTTCTTCCAGGTGTCGCCGTCGCTGGACAGAAGCTCCGGTGGGCTTGGCTTGGGCCTGACCCTGGCCAAACGCCTGCTCGAAATGCACGAGGGCAGTGTGGTTGCGCGTAGCGAGGGGCTCGGGAAAGGAAGCGAGTTCCTCGTGCGCCTCCCGCTGCGAACGCGTTCGCCACGGCCCCGCGAGTCCCAGCGTGCGCCGCTCGACGCGCCGGCCACGGCGCACCGCAAACAACGGCTGCTGATCGTCGAGGACTCCGACGAATTTCGCGAAATCTTGCAAGAAATGCTGGAAGACTTGGGCCATGAAGTGTTCGTTGCGCGGGACGGCCTGAGCGGCGTGGCGCGCATCCTGGAGCTCCGACCCGACTTGGCTTTGGTTGACCTGGGGCTTCCCGGTATCGACGGGTACGAGGTCGCCAGGCGCGTCCGGGGCGCCGAAAACGGTGCGGAGCTCTACCTCGTGGCACTGACCGGGTATGGCGGCGTCAAGGACAAGGCAGAGGCGGAGCGAGCCGGCTATGATCGACACCTCACCAAGCCGATCAGCATCGACGAGCTAGTGCAGGTCGTCAAAAGTCCCAGACCGCACGCTCGCGATTGAGGGGGCGACACGGGCCGTTCGGCGACCGCCGAGCCATTGCGGCAAAAGATTGGCTCCGGCTCGGGGTGATAGGCAGCGTCACCGCGACTAGAACGAGACGCCCATGGCTAGGCAGGTGCTGCCGGTCGATGCGCTCAGCTGATACGCTCGAGGCGTGAGCTCTTTTGCGACGACCAGTCTGCCCTGGCTCAGGGTGACACCGTCGATGTCACAGCTGCCTTTGAGCACGAGTACGTAGTTGCCCGAGTACGCGTAGGCGTCGAGCGACGTCGTTTCGAGCAAGACGGCAGCGAGACCTCCGGTAACTACCAATGGGACCGCGTAGGCTCGGACACCGGCAGCTTGCTCGGTGAACGCAAGCGTCGTGGTCAGGTTTGCGGCCGTAGTATCGATGCGGATCGGCTCGTAAGCTTCAATCAGGTTCGTATTGACGAAGTCCGGAGGCGCGGCGTACGCCAACAGAAAGAAGCCGCTGCTGTCGGTGATCTGATGCCCGCTGCCTGGCGGATTGAAGTACACCGTGCCGTCAGCGTAGACGCCTTTGGCATCGGTTTGAGTGCCGTCGATCACGTAGACCGACTCGGTCTTCGAGTGGTAATGCAGACCCACTCCGCCGTCGACGACCGTGTACCACAGGATGGCGATGTGCTGAGTGTTCGCGTCGCCGGCCAAGATCAGCTTCTTCACGTTGGGCTTGAAGTCGAACCAAGCGTAGCTCTCAGGACTGGTCTTCACGTCATCGAGGTCGAGCACCGTCGAGGAGGCGAGTGGATCCGTGGACCCGCTTCCGGCGGCTCCGCCTGCGTTGCCCTCGCCAGCCGATCCGCCATCGCCTGCGACGCCGTCTCCGCCCGCGCCCGCGCCGCTCTCGGTTGCTCCCGCACCACCTCCGCCCGGTTCGGTTGCGCCTGCGGCGGCTCCACCCGCGCCCGCAACCGCGTCTGCGGCACCGGCCGCCCCAGAATCACCCGCCGCGCCCGCTTCACCGGGTGTACTGGCTGATTCGTCGTCGTTGCAGCCCGCGGCGATTGCCAAGATCACCGCGCACAGCGCCCCATAGCGATAGATCGCGTTCATGTTCCTGGAACGGGAGCCTCGCGCGGCTCGCATGTCGTCGGAGTGACCGCCTGATGTCTCCGCGGATGATCGATACGGCGGCCGACCGGCCAGCGCGTGGCCCTCGCGACGAGCGAGCGCGCGAGTTGCTACCAAAACAATGAGTTCACTCTCGCGAAGCGGGCGAGCGCGACATTGAATGTGGTGGCGCTGCGCATACCCGACCCTTGCGCCATGGAACGGGTGTAGCGTTCGACGCGGACGTGGGTCAGCGGTTGAGTTTTGTCTGCATAGGTGTGGCTTTCCTTTGGGCTGCTGATGCCTTGGCGCTCGAGTCCGACGGCTTCGCGCTCGAGACCGGCTCGCCCGATGCGCTTTGCCCCGAGCTCGAAGCGACGCGTGAGATCGTCGCGCGGCGCTTGGGCTCGCTCGTCGTCGAGGGCCACAAGGGCTGGCTGGCGCGCTACACCATCGGTCACGCGCCAGCGGGTAATCCCAGGGATTTCGTGCGACTCGAGCTGTTCAACCCGCAGGGTGAAGTCGAGCTGCGGCGCGACCTGCCGATCGAAGGAGACTCGTGCCGCACGATGGCGGAGGTGATCGCGTTGGTATTGGATCGATACTTCCGCGGCTTGGGTGCGGGCGAGTCGAGCCCACTCGACGCGGTCGACCCGGCGCCGGCCGAACCGACCCCGAGCCCGGCGTCGGTTTCTGCACCCGCCGAGGCACCCGTCACGGCGCCGAGCTTCGACCTCTGGGGGCGAGGCCCGCGCTTGTCTGCTGAATACGCCGTGACGTTGGCGCAACCCTCGCTGGGTGTGCGCGTCAGCGCGGGGCTCGGGCGGAGCTTCGAAGGGGCGCTCGGGTTGCGCTGGTGCATGACTGCGCTGGAGGAGAGCGAGCCGCGCGGAGCCAGTGTGACTGCAAGGGCGGCGGCTGTGCGGGCGAGTTTCGCCTGGAGGCTGGCCCTACCGCCGGGCCTGCTGCACCTCGGCCCAGCGCTCACCCTAACGGTCCAGCGGGCGAGCACGGACGGTTTGCCGGAGCAAACCGATCGCACCCGCGCGCTGTGGATGGCAGGTGCCGAAGCCGGTTTCGTCGTCCCATTCGGCCGTCACCTGTTCATCGAAGCCACGACTTCGCTCGACTTTCTGGTACCCGGCGCGTCGGGGCAGTTCTTGGTCGACAACCGAGAAGTGCTCCCGCCCCGAACGTTGACGCTGGGCTGGGCGCTCGGTCTCGGCTACGCGTGGGGCAAATAGTTCAGACTCGAGCGAAGGTTTTGCGCAGCGAGGACTCTAATCCGACGCCATGTGTGCCGCCGTTGCCAGCCCGCTCGGGGAATGGGATAGCGATTGCGAATCGCCATTACTGCTCGAATGCGTGCGCGGCAGCCGCGAAGCGTGGCGGTCCCTGCATTTGCGTTACTACCCCGTCACCATGGTCTTTCTGCGCAAGTTGGGCGTCGGCGAGTCAGACCTAGAGGACGCCTCGCAGGAGGTATTCCTGCAAATGCACCGCTATTTGCCGCGCTTTCGCGGCAACGCCGAGCTGAAGACCTGGCTGTATCGGCTGTGCATTACTCAGGCGCGGCACCTCCGCCGGCGCCGTCGCATGGGCGACGCACTTCGCTCGTGGTTCTCACTGAGGCCAGAGTCAGTGAACCCGGGCTCCGCTGGGTTTTGCGAAGAGTCCGCGCGTCGACGCATGCTCGCGGCGCTCGAAACCTTGAGCGAAGGGGATCGCCTTGCGGTAGTGCTGTACGACCTCGAGGGGCTCGCCGGTCGCCAGATCGCGGAAATCTTGCACTGCAAAGAGGCGACGCTCTGGAGGCGCCTGCACTACGCCCGCAAAAGGTTCGTCCAGGCGCTCGAAGCCTCTGCGCAGATCCCGGAGGTCACATGACTCGCTTCGTGATCCCCAACGGCGGCAAAGCCGACCAACCGACGCCCAATCCCGAGCGTCTGACCGAGGGTCAGTTCGGCCATCTGCTCCGGGACGGCAACCGAGAGCTCGCGGGCGGCCTCGATCAGTCCGCGGCGTTTCAGCGCTTGACTGAGCGCCTCTCGAGCTCGCAATCGGTGTTCGGCCCGCGGCGCGCCTCCTGGCTAGCGCCGGCCACCGTACTCGTGCTGGCCGCGTTCGCGGCGTCGCCGGCGATCGTGCGTTGGCTGCGATCGGATCCCGCCGTGGCGATCGTCGCAGAAGATTTGCGCGGCCACCCCGAC
>Ga0134124_10001996_pt1 | contig 16417 bp, 9 predicted proteins | sample KB304_FD_96880 | JGI IMG/M metagenome (GOLD analysis project Ga0134124, IMG submission 96880) | Terrestrial soil microbial communities without Nitrogen fertilizer from Kellogg Biological Station, Michigan, USA - KB3-0-4 | ecosystem: Environmental > Terrestrial > Soil > Unclassified ...
AAGGATTTTCTTTGCCATTTGGTATCAGCTTTCCTTTCTAGTCCTGGTAAGGGCAACGGCTATGCCGCAACAAGACCCGCCCGCCTGCCGGCCAATTCGTTGAAATATGAAGATGATTGAAAGTGAGGGTTCGGGAACAATTGTTAAAAGTCAAAACTGACAACGTCACTGACACCAAAACTGCGAACTGTTGAACGAACTCGAGGGCCAGCCAGTCGGGTTGTGATTGCCAATTGTATGACCGAACCCGATATGGCCTGCGGCGCTGCGCTCACGAAAGGCTTTGTCACTAACTCAGCTCGAGTTTTCCACTAGCCCAGGCGTTTACGCCTGGGTGATCGACGCACGATTGAGCGTAGTCCCGTTCACGGGGCTTTTCCTTCCTGCTTGAGCAAAGGCCTGAAAGTGCCGCTGGTAATCGCACTCACGCTTTCGTCGCGAATTCCCAATCACACCTCAAGGCGAGCCTGAAACCCGTTGAAAACGGGCTAAGCGAATTATGAGGCTGCCGTGTACCCAGGCGTGAACGCCTGGGCTAGTGAAAAGATTCGCCGCTATGCTCTGATCGCTGTAATTACAGCAACGCAGGATTAGAACACCACACTTCTTTACCGGTAACGAAAGACGCTTGGAGTCTGTGTTATTCTGTCCTCCGCAATCCCGCCGAGAATGGAGTGGTGGGCGATGACCACAGAAATGCAACTCGCGTCGCGAAGCACCGCCGAGCATTATGAAGCACTGCTTCGCATCGCTGAGGCACTCTCCGCGTGCTCTGATATGGAAGAGATGGCACGAGCTCTGGCCGATCAGTTGAACGGTGTCATCGAGTTCGACTATCTCGACGTGCTCGCCTTGAAGAAGAACTCCGACGAAGTCGAATGGCACGCGTGGGGCAAGGGGGCGTTGCCGTTGCCGAATGGGCGAATCGAAGAGCTGCCCATCTGGCACCTCTACAACAGCGAAGAACCGCTTCACATTGCTGACTGGGACAGCGATGAGAGGTTCCCGCACCTGAAACAATATGCTGCGACAATTGGCGCCCGCATCGGCTCAGTTGTTCGTGTTCCCGTGACCACGCCACGCCGGCGACTGGGCACGTTGGGTATCGCCAGCGGTCCGGGGAGTACATATAGCGCCGAAGACATCGGCTTCTTGCGGAAGGTTGCGCGTGTGGCCGCGTTCGCCATTGATGACAACCTTAATCTCAGGAGGGTGGAGGCGGCGCAGTCGGAATTACAACGCCAAAACGAGCGGCTACAGTTGCTCCTGAATCTGACCAACCGCATCACCTCGAACCTGGAGCTTCGCGAACTGTTGCGCGCGGTTTCGGCCAACATACGTGAAGTCATGCACTGTGAAGGGGTGGGTGTTTACCTGGCCGATCCGACATCAGGGAGTTTTACCGTGCTTGCCTTTGATTTCCCGCAGAACGTGGGATCTTATAAGGAAGGCTTGCGACTCTCCCCGCCTAAGGACGACCCCCTAAGACAGGCGTTTGACACACTAAAACCGATTATTGTACGCACAGCCGATTTTGCTGCCATCCATCCCGAGGGATATCAAATAGCAGTTGCTGAGCGCATCAAAAATCACTTTTTTATTCCACTCGCGAACCACGGTCGAGCGCTGGGAGTCCTCGGGGTTGCACACACGACGGAGGATGTCTTCACGCAAGAGGATGTCGAGTTCGTCAGCCGGGCAGCGGGCCAGATAGCAATCGCCCTTGAAAATGCCCTTGCCTACCGCGAGATCTCCGAACTCAAGGACAAGCTCGCGCAGGAGAAACTCTATCTCGAAGAAGAGATCCGCTCGGAACTCCAGTTCGATCAGATTGTCGGCCATAGCCCCGCGATCAAGCACGTCCTCCAACTCGTCGAAACCGTCGCCCCAAGCGATTCCACCGTCCTGGTGATGGGCGAGACCGGCACCGGCAAGGAACTCATCGCCCGCGCCATCCACGACCACAGCCGCCGCAGCCAGCGCGCCTTCGTCAGGCTCAACTGCGCCGCCATCCCCACGGGGCTGCTCGAGAGCGAATTGTTTGGGCACGAGAAGGGGGCCTTCACCGGCGCCATCAGCCAGAAGGTCGGGCGGCTGGAGCTTGCCGACCAGGGCACGCTCTTCCTCGACGAGGTCGGCGACGTGCCGTTGGAGATCCAGCCCAAGCTCCTGCGCGTTCTGCAGGAGCGGGAGTTCGAGCGGCTTGGCAGCACTCGCACCAGGCGAGTCGACGTGCGATTGGTGGCGGCGACCAATCGTGACCTGGAACGAATGATCGCGGAGCGCGAATTCCGAAGTGATTTGTATTACCGTCTCAACGTTTTCCCGATCCGCATCCCGCCGTTGCGAGAGCGGCGGGAGGACATAGCGCTGCTGACGCGCTACTTCGTCCAGAAGTGTGCCCGTCAGATGCAGAAGCAGATTGAGACGATCCCGGCCGCGGCGCTGAAGGCGCTGACGGAATGGGAGTGGCCGGGGAACGTGCGGGAGCTGGCGAACTTCATCGAGCGCGCGGTGATCCTGACGCGGGGGAAGGCGCTGGAGGTGCCGGTGTCGGAGTTGCAAAAGACGGGCAAGTGGATGGCGGTCGGCAGCGCGAGTCCGACCGGGCGGGAAGAGATCGTGCGGATTGTGAAGGAGACAATCAGCGAGATGGATACTGGAGTAGCGAAGATTGCTGCGAAAGAAATAGATGAGCGGCAGCGGGAGGAGATCGAGCGGGTGCTGGGGGAGACGAAAGGACGAGTGGGAGGAGCGGAAGGGGCGGCGGCGCGGCTGGGGATGAAGCGCACGACGTTGCTGGCCCGGATGAAGAAGCTGGGCATCGATCCAAAACAGTTTTCCTGACCCCATCCATGCAGCGTGTGGCGCGATTCACCTATCGGGAGCGCGAGAATGCTTACACCGAGATCGAGCGGGAGATAATGACGCGAGCTACTTCAGCATCGCAGGCCAGTTAAGAACGACAGAGTAGGACTCCAGAAATCCCTTACGTGGCTCTAGCACCAGAAACTTCTGTCCATCTTGAGTGACTGCATACTGATTGACTGTGGGATCTGGAACCAGTCCGGTATCGAACAGTTTTCGTGGTGGACCTACATTCACAACCGAGCCGGGGTCGACGGTAGCTGCCATCATCGCTCCGTCAGAGTCGATGAAGAAGAGTTCCCTGCCGTCGCCGCGCCACCGCGGTTGTGCGCCGCCGGCGTCCGATACCTGCTTTGTATCTTGAAACGTCGGAAACGAAGCGACGAAGACCTCCCACTTCGCGTCGCGAAGCTCACCGAAAGCGATCAAACGTCCATCGGGAGACAGATGAAATGCATCCTTAAGAAAACTCGATGAATATACAGGCTTAGGTTTTCCATCCCCCGTCAGAGGTAGAACCGAAAGAGTCATCGTATCGTGCGTCAGCAGAAAGCGACCGTCCCGCGACCAGTCTTCCACCCAGTGTCTTTCATTGTCGCCATAAATCGGCTGTGCTTGCGGGTTGCCGATTTCGATCTTCTCTACCAGGAACGGCGGATCACTCCCGCCGTTTGGGAGTAGGTTAAACGCTACGTAGCGCGAATCGGGAGACCATACGGGATCGGATTGTGCGTGCGGGTCAATCGTCAGGGGAGTCGTTGTGTTCGTCGCGATGTCGATCAGCCACAGACTGCCGGTAGCATGCTGTCGGAACGAGTTGAGTGCCAAGTGCTTGCCATCCGGAGAAAGCGTGAACTGCTGATAATCGACCACCGGATCGAGACCGCCAATCGTTGAGCCATCTCGTGCATACCATTTCAGTTGATCGAAGGATGATCCCTCTGCTGTGCCATAGATCAGCACCCCGTTTTGCGAAGCAGTGAATTCGGAACTGCCAAGGTAAGCTGGAGGCGTAGCGACGTTGCGGACCAGTAATACAGGTTCGCGGATTTTTCGCAACGTTCTCCAGTCTATGCGTTGCGCGAACAGATTTCGCTGGCGCGCAAATAGCAGGTAATCCGGAACGGCTACCGCCCGGTTCTCACTCGTGAGGAGTTCAGTAGGAGGTCCACCTTCGAGGGGCTGAGCGTACACCTTCGCCTCCGGATCCTCCGCTGCCAAGCTTGTCCGCGCCAGGTACATGAAGCCTTTGCCATCCGGCAGGAATTGGACCCACATGTGGCTGACTTGTCCTGGGAGCAACGAGGTCGCGGGAGTCGCACTCGCGCTGTCTGGAGCCACGCGGAAAATTGGGCTGTTTACGGCTTTGGCGAAGAGAATGGTCCCGTCGGGTCCCCAGGTTCCTTGCGCAATTTCCGGAACGCTGAAGATCACTTCGGGGGAACCACCCGATCGGCGTATTTTCTTCAGTTTGCCATCAGCCCAGAAGCCGATGAACTCTGCGTCCGGTGACCAGAATGGCAGAAGCGCGCGCTCAGTGTGATCCATTCTCTGCGCTTCCGAAGAATCCAAGGGCCTGATCCACAACGAACTTTGACCGGAAGCATCAGTTGCCGCGAAGGCCAACGTTTCGCCGTCAGGAGAAACCGCAAGATGTTCGAACGGGTGCCAGTTTCTATGTAGCGTTACTCCGCTCGGCAGACCGAGTGACAGTCTTACAGCGTTCGAGTCACGGGGCGTGCCGTGTTTCGATAAAAGCACCAAAGAAACAACTACGAACGCGACTAGCGTAGCGACCAGGACCACTGCTCCAGGCCGCGCCCGCAGCCGCGCGAAAGCACGCAAAATCGATGGTCCCGCACCGCGGACCGCGTCCGCCTTTTCAGTCGAGACCTTATCCGGCTTATCGGACTGTTGCCGTGACGACATCGCGCCTATACTATCGCTTAATGCATCGCATGTATACTTGCTTGCAGCAATAGTTAGTGGGACGTTACGGTGCATTCGAACCGTTCTTGCGCACCCACTTGACCTGCTTCGTGTCGAATCCAGTGGCATCGTTCGGACCAGTAAATATCGCAAACAGCAAAATGAGTTGACGGCCGGGCTAAAATGTCCGTGCTATGGAAAAGCGGCGCGCACACTCGATTGTCCGTCTGGCAGTGATGTTGTCGTGCTGCACTTGCGCGCTCGCATTGGACCACTCTCTCGATATCAGCCAATATGCGCATACCGCATGGAGGGTGCGCGACGGTTTCGCCAAAGGGTTCATTTACGCCATCGCACAGACACCGGATGGTTATCTCTGGCTGGGTACGGAATTCGGCTTGCTGCGGTTCGATGGCGTTCGGGCTGTGGCTTGGACACCGCCCAACGGTCAACTTCCCAGCAACAACATTCCGACGCTGCTAGTCACACATGACGGCACGTTTTGGATCGGCACAACAAAGGGGCTTGCCAGTTGGAAAGATGGCAAGCTCACTAGCTACTCGGAGCTTAACGGGACCCGGATCTCTGCGTTGCTCGAGGACCGCGCGGGCACTGTATGGGTTGCTACTGACGAACCTCGCATTTTTGAGGACAACGTTGGGCCTATCAATGCTGATTCCGAGGGCAAGTTTTGGATGGGTTTGGAAAAGGGCTCTGGGAAGTGGAAGTCGGGGCGACCGAAATCATTCGAAATGCCAGGTGCTGAGTATGGGCTGCCGCCGCTTGGAGAGCATGAAAAATCTGCGCTCCTGACGATGCGCCCAGGCGGACATCCAGTTGAAAACAGTGACGGGCGAGTCCCGGGACCGGTGCAGGTGCGGCGGTCCACGGCATCGCAAATCCTCCGAGATCGTGACGGAGCTGTGTGGGTCGGTACACCCGACCGGGGCCTGATCCACTTCCATCAAAGCAGGACGGATGGTTTTTCCGAGGCTGATGGCCTTTCTGGCGACACGGTGACCGCGCTTCTTCAGGACCAGGAAGGCAACATCTGGGCGGTCACTACCAACGGTATTGACCGGTTCCGTGAATATGCCGTTCCGAATATCTCGATTAAGCAGGGATTATCTAACACAAACAGTTTGTCGATCGTAGGCGCGAAAGACGGTAGTGTCTGGGTGGCAACGTACAACGGCCTGAACCGGTGGAAAGACGGCCAAATCGGTGTGCTGCTCCGGCCCGGAAGCTCTCAACATCCTGGCGAAACCAAGGGAGTGCCATATTCCTTGTTTGAGGACAGCGGCGGACGGCTATGGTTATCAACCGTTCTGGAGTTCGGATACCTAATGGATGGTCGATTTGTGACTGTGCGCGAGGTTCCCGGCGGACGCGTCGTATCGATGGCCGAAGCCCCCTCGGGACACATATGGCTGGCAAAACAGGACTATGGCCTCTTTCATTTATTTCAGGGCCGCGTAGTGGAGAAAATTCGCTGGGCGGCGCTGGGGCATAACGATCATGCGCGTGTTGTCGTCGCCGACCCCTCTCAGCGTGGAGTCTGGCTGGGATTCAGCGGGGGAGGCGTCTCGTACTTCGCAGACGGAGCGATTCGGAAGTCTTATTCTGCCGCCGATGGGCTTGGCGCGGGCCGGGTGAATAGCCTTCGATTTGGGCCGCGTGGCGCGCTGTGGGTTGCCACTGAAAATGGGCTGAGCCGCATCATGAACGACCACGTCACGACGCTCACGAGCAAGAATGGGATACCGTGTGACACGGTCCACTGGAGCATGGACGACACCGACCATTTCGTCTGGGTCTTTACGGCTTGCGGCCTGGTACGGATTCCCCGGCCCGAGTTGGACGCCTGGGTCGACGATCCATCGCGGTTGGTGCAGGCTACGCTGTTAGACGTCTCGGACGGTGTGCGCACCCATTCCTACGTTTCTGCTGTGCAGAATGTAACCAAGGCTTCGGATGGAAGAATCTGGTACGTCGCTTATGACGGCGTCAGCGTGATCGATCCGCCGCATGTATCATTCAACAAGGTCCCACCTCCAGTGCATATCGAACAAATGACTGCCGACGGTAAGACCTATGAAGCGGCGAACGGGCTGCGGCTGCCACCGCGCGTTCGAAATCTAGCGATCGATTACACGGCGCTGAGCTTCGTCGCCCCGGAGAAGATACGCTTCCGTTATATGCTCGAAGGCCAGGACCCCGACTGGAAGGAAGTCATCAACGACCGCGAGGTGCAATACTCGAATCTGGGGCCGGGCACGTACCGCTTCCGGGTGACGGCGTGCAACAACAGCGGCGTGTGGAACGAGGAAGGCACGCTGCTGGATTTCTCGATTGCCCCGGCCTACTACCAGACAAACTGGTTCCGCGTTTTGTGCGGCGCCATGTTCCTGGCCCTGCTCTGGGCTGCTTATCAGCTCCGTGTCCGGCAACTCGCGCACCAATTTAGTATGACGTTGGAGGCGCGCGTGAGTGAGCGCACACGCATCGCACGCGAATTGCACGACACACTGCTGCAAAGTTTTCAGGGACTTCTGCTCCGCTTCCAATCTGTCCTGAAGATGCTCCCGGAACGTCCGCTCGAAGCCAGGCAGAGACTGGAGAGCGCTCTGGATCAGGGGGCGGAGGCGATCACCGAAGGCCGAGATGCCGTGCAGGGGCTCCGGTCGTCGGCGTCCGAGACCAACGACCTTGCCAACGGAATCATTGCGATTGTCGCAGAACTGACGAGCGAAGGATCAGCCCTCGATGCTCCCGCCATTGACATGGAGGTGGAAGGCGCGCCGCGCAATCTGAACGCCATCGTGCGCGACGAGGCGTACCGCATCGCGGGCGAGGCATTGCGCAACGCCTTCCGGCACGCGAGGGCGCGGCGGATCACAGTGGAACTGCAATATGACAAGCGGCAGTTCCGCTTGCGGGTCCGCGATGACGGGAAGGGCCTGGACGAGGAGGCCATCCGGCGGCAGCCCGCCGGGCACTTCGGCTTGCCCAGCATGCGCGAGCGGGCTGAAGATGTGGGCGGACGGCTGGAGGTCAGGAGCAGGGTCGATTCCGGCACGGAGGTCGAGCTCAGCATCCCGGGCAATATTGCTTATGGTGGGGTTGCCCGGCGGGGGTGGTTGTCAAAAGTGCTTTCGGGAAAAAGCCGAGATAAAGGGAGCAGCGAGCCATGAGCGACGATAGCAAACAGATTCGAATTCTGGGCGTGGATGACCACCCGCTCCTGCGCCAGGGCATTGCCGGCCTCATCGCCGATGAGCCGGACATGACGCTGGTGGCCGAAGCCTCCAACGGCCGCGAAGCGATTCACCAGTTTCGCACGCACCGCCCCGACATTACGCTGATGGACTTGCAGATGCCGGAGATGAGCGGCCTGGATGCGATGGTGGCGATTCTCGGAGAATTTCCCGACGCGCGAATCATCGTGCTCACAACTTACTCCGGCGACGTGCAGGCGCTGCGTGCTATCAAGGCGGGCGCCCGCGCTTACCTCTTAAAAAATAGCCTGCACAAGGAGCTGCTAGGCGCAATCCGGGCGGTACACGCCGGTAGAAAGACCCTTTCGCCGGAGGTCTCTTTTCAACTCGCCGAGCATTCAGCCGAGGAGTCGCTATCGGCGGCCGAAGTGCGCGTCCTGCGGCTGATCGCCGAGGGCCATAGCAATAAGGAGATAGCTGCGCAGCTCTCAATGACCGAAGACGCAGTGAAGGGCCAGGTCAGGAACATCCTTGCCAAATTGGGCGCCAACGATCGCACCCACGCCGCGATGATCGGTCTCAAACGCGGAATCATCGAACTTTGATTCACTCGAAAGGGTGTCAAGAAAAGCCATTTCGGGTGTGCGGCTTGTGTTGGAATCTCATACCTTAACACAGGTATGAGACGTCTCTTCTCTACATTCTCAAGCGGGCCGCCTGGCCTCGGGCTTCTGCTCCTTCGGATGATTGCCGGAGCCACGTTGATTGTGCATTATTTGCAACTCCACCAAGGCGCACCGCTAGAGGCGACCGCACCACACTTGATTGCGGCCGTGGGCGGATTGCTCCTCCTGGTGGGATTTTGGACTCCCGTCACGGGAGCGATTGTGGCCATCACGGAATTGTGGATCCTCTTCTCACACGGTCAGGATCCATCGGTGGCCATTATGCTGGCCGGCCTCGGCGGCGCCCTTGCGCTGCTGGGTCCCGGGGCCTGGTCGGTTGATGCACGGCTTTACGGATGGAAGCGGATCGAGATTCGGCGTCTCGACCACTGAGGGTCGGGTCACCGGCACGCAACTACCCCAATATCAAGTCAAGCAATCGAGTCATCAGAAACCTCGCCACCCTCACTCTGTATCCTCCCTTCCCCATGGTGATTTTCTAGAGGGATAATCCGGCACTCTTTCGGGTTGTCCCCGGTCCCCGGAAGAGCCTCTTTCGCGGCCAAAAGAGATGAATAAGCCTGCCGATTTTGCGCAGCCCGTCACCCTTTCGAAGTTGTCGCCAGGGGGAACTGGGCGCATAATCGGCCGCGAATCAGGGAAGGAGATATGAAAATGAGCGCAAGCGTTGCCAACATCGCGGGTGTGACTGATCCTTTTCCGAGCAGGGCAGGCCACGGCGAATTCCCATTGAGTGCCATCGCGGGAACCCATCGTGAAGCGGAACCTTTTATGATCGCCGGTGTCGGTGAGGGTGCCCAAGCGGAGCCACGCCGCGAAAGAGGCCGCTTAAAATTACTCCTTGAATTGGCTGGAGAAGCCGTCTCGAACCACCAGCTTCGCGACCTTGTCCGGGCAATGATGATGAGCATCAGGAGGGCGATAGACGCCGACCGAGTTTGTATTTTTCTGAAAAGCCCGAATGGAGACCAGCTTGAGGTCTACGCGCTCGACTTCCCCCCGGAGGCAGGAAGCTTCAAAGAAGGGACCCCTATTTCTCTGGCCGGCACGATTACAAGCCACGTGTTCCAGACGGGTAAACCCTGGGCTGGCACTCGCGAGCAAGCCGGCGAGGTTTTTTCAAGGCAGCTTCTGTTTGCGGAGCGATTCAGCACCGGATGCATGCTGCCACTCTCAGGCCGCAATCGGGTTGTGGGCACGCTGGGCCTGGCGCGAGCGGAATATAATCCTTACAGCAAGGATGAGCTTGATTTCCTGACTCGGGTCACCAGTCAGATAGCGCTTACGGTGGAAAACGTTCTGGCGCACCGGGAGATCACGGAACTCAAAGACAAGCTCGCCAAAGAGAAGGTCTATCTCGAAGAAGAGATCCGCTCCGAGTTGAACTTCGATCAAATCGTCGGCCACAGCCCCGCCATCAAGCAAGTCCTACAACTCGTCGAAACGGTCGCCCCCAGCGATTCCACCATCTTGCTCCTTGGCGAGACCGGCACCGGCAAGGAACTCATCGCACGCGCAATCCATGACCACAGCCGCCGCAAAGGCCGCACCTTCGTGAAACTGAACTGCGCCGCGATCCCGACCGGGCTGCTCGAGAGCGAGTTGTTCGGTCACGAACGCGGCGCCTTCACAGGCGCCATCAGCCAGAGGGTCGGGCGGCTGGAACTGGCCGACCAGGGCACGTTGTTTTTGGACGAGGTCGGCGACGTTCCGCTCGAGATCCAGCCCAAGCTCCTGCGCGCCTTGCAGGAGCGCGAGTTCGAGCGCCTGGGCAGCACCCGCACGAAGAAAGTTGATGTCCGGCTGGTGGCGGCCACCAATCGTGATCTGGAAAGCATGATAGACGCGCGGGAATTTCGCAGCGATCTCTATTACCGGCTCAACGTCTTCCCGATCCGCATCCCGCCGTTGAGAGAACGGCGGGATGATATAGCGGTGCTGGCGCGCTACTTCGTGCAGAAGTGTGCCAGGCAGATGCAGAAACAGATTGAGACGATACCGGTGGCGGCGCTGAAGGCTATGACGGAATGCGCCTGGCCGGGCAACGTGCGGGAGCTAGCGAACTTCATCGAGCGGGCGGTGATCCTGACGCGGGGCAAAGCGTTGGAGGTGCCGATTGCGGAATTGGAGAACAGTGGTGTTGGGATGGCGGTGAACCGCGTGAGTGGGAGCGGGCGGGAGGAGATCGTGCGAATCGTGAGGGAGACGATGAGCGAGATGGATCGTGGAGTATTGAGGAGTGCTGCCAAAGAAATAGATGAGAGGCAGCGGGAGGAGATCGAGCGGGTGCTGGGGACGACGAAAGGGCGAGTAGGAGGAGCGGAAGGTGCGGCGGCGCGACTGGGGATCAAGCGCACGACGCTGTTGTTTCGGATGAGAAAGCTCGGCATTGACCCCAAACTTTTCTCCTTACCCAGCGATCCGGACTGCAATCCGGCTACGGCGCAACACGCTTGCGACCTCGTCCCTGCCTATTAACTCAAATTACCCGAGCGTCAATGTTATTGACTCCTAAACTGACACCGACAGTTTTGACACCAAGATCATTTGTTTGCCGCCCCGTAACGATAATTCAGTGAGTTACAGCGGGCTACGCCTTGGCACTCGCGTTGCCCTTCTCAATCTTGAAACGACTGCGGTGCTGCTTCAACAGGATATCCGATCTGGAGACTCTCTTCGATGAAGGTTGTTGAGTTGAAACGGTACAAAAAAGAAGGAGACAAAATCATGTTGAATAGATCAAAGAACCTGTTACCGATAGGCTTATTGCTGCTGGCGCTTACGGCGCCCTTTTCAAGTCCATTAGCTTGCGCTGCACAAACGGTTGGCGATTCGCCATCCCGGTCCGGCGCCCCAAATGTTTTGACAAGGGAAGGCTCGGATGCCGACGCGACGGACTCCACTCCCCCACAAGCCACACCGAAGACAGGCGGCCCGACGGGCGGGTTTTCAAAGTTGGCAGATCAGGTGCAGGTCTTCAACCGCTACGCGCCAACTCGCGAGACCTGGACTACAATCAACCTGGGTACCAAGTACCTCAAGGCGGTCGCCGGCGGCTTCGAGCAGGGCGCCATGATGGGCTTCGGCTTGCAAGCCACCACCGCCGACCGGCTCCGATTCGTTGAGCTGCGCGCCACCGCTTTCACCTCACCGAATCTTTATCGCCGCTTCGAAGGCGAAGCCTACATTCCGAAGTTCTTTGATAAGAAGACCCATGCCGACGTCTGGTTCGACTACCTGCGGCGCACCAAAGATAACTTCTTCGGCATCGGCCCGCTTGTCGCCAATACTGCGCAGACCAACTACGACCTCGAACGGCGTAGCTTCAACGCCACGCTCTATCACGACTTCACCCCGCGCATCAAGGCCGGCGGCTATGTGAGCGTCGCCAACACGTCGAGCTACCGCGGACAGAAAGACCGAGACATTCCGATTGATCTGCTCTTTTCAGGCAACCCGAACACCGTTCCCGTCGCCCGTTGGGCGCCTGGGCTGCTGGAGAACACGAAGATTCTCTCCTACGGCGGCTTCGTCCAGTACGACTTGCGCAACGCCTCGCGCGGGTTGACAAAGGGGGCGTATTTTTACGGGCGAGTGGGTTCATCTGAAGGGCTGAAACATAAGCTCGATTTCTCGGATTATGGTTGGCTAGAGATGGAGCTTGATGCCCGCGGCTATATTCCGTTATTCAGTGATAAGACGTCGCTGGCCGTGCGCGGCTACGCCACCCTGAAAGACCCGCGAGGCGGCAGCCAGATACCCTTCTATGACCTGTCGTTTCTGGGCGGGCGGATGTACGGGCGCGGCTTCAAGGATTTCCGTTATCACGGCAATAACCTGGCGCTGGATTCAGCCGAGTTGCGGCGGACCATATGGACGCAGAGCGAAGAGCGGGGGCTGGACGCCTTCGGCTTCGGCGAGGCGGGTCAGGTGTGGGGAGACAACCGGTCACAGACTGACCCCTTGATTCTGGCGAATCGGGACTTTGAGTCGAAGAGCTGGCGAGCCTCAGTGGGTGGAGGGGTGCAGTACCGGTATTCGCGGAGCCTGGCCGCGCGGGTTGAGGTCGGCCACAGCCACGAGCGGAACCTGATTTACGTGTCGCTGACGCGGGGATTCTGATTGACTGGGAGTAACGACCTGTATGGGCGGCCCTCCGTGGCCGCCCCTTTTTGCATACGACGCTCGTTGGACGGAAGAGGGGCGGCCACGCAGTAAACCCTGCTCGTTGTATACGGGCCGATCACATAATGAAACCATCGGCACGCTGCCAAAGGCGTTTTACGTAGCCCAGGCGTTCACGCCTGGGTCGAGAGCTACGACGGTTTCATAGCCCCGTTAACGGGGCTTGAAGGACGCTTTAGCTATCTTTGATCACGAGAAAGCCCGATGAATCGGGCTCAAGAATGAACGCGACCGCAGCCGACCCAGGCGTAAACGCCTGGGCTACGAAAAGCCAAGATGTTGATTTCCCTCATCAGCCTATTGACTGCTAAAACTGACACCGACAGTTTTGACACCCCCGTCACTTCCCTTGCAGCTCTGCATTGAATTCAACACGTTACAGCGGCGGCACTTTGGCACTCTTGTTGCCCTTCTCCACTACGAAAGATTGAATCCGCGATGAAAGGGGAGATCAAGATGTCTAATCAAATGCTTAACTTGATGGCGAGCCCGATGAACCGAGACACGGTTGTGAAGACAGTTAAGACGAAGCGTTTGGTAGCGCTTGATCCTGACCTCAAAGGCAAGCAGGCGACGCGATTTGAAGCAGAGCTCACCGCCCGCGTGGTCTCCCAGGAACGCGCCGTCCGCAAGCTCGCTTCGCTGTACCAGGTCTTCCAAGCCGGACTCACCAACCCGACGCGGCCTCTCGGGACGATGCTCTTTCTCGGACCTACCGGATCGGGAAAGACTCACGTGGTCGAGGCTGCGGCGGAAGTGCTGTTCAGCGACCGCAACACCATCATCAAAATAGATTGCGCGGAATATCAGCACTCGCACGAAATCGCCAAGCTGATCGGCTCGCCGCCCGGTTACCTGGGCCACCGCGAGACCGCGCCGCTACTCAGCCAAGAGAACCTCGACAAGCACCGAACCGAGCGGGACCCGTTCACCCTGGTGCTCTTTGACGAGATCGAGAAAGCCTCAGATGCGCTCTGGCAGTTGCTGCTCGGCATCCTCGACAAGGGGACACTGACGCTGGGCGACAACCGCCGCGTGGACTTCACCCAGACCATGATTTTCATGACGTCGAACCTGGGGGCCAGGCAGATGAGCGAGCTGATCACCGGCTCGATCGGGTTTGCCCCCACCGCGGACGCCAAGATTTCTGCCGACGACCTCGACCAGAAAATCTACCGGACGGCAATGGATGCGGCGCGGCGCAAGTTCTCGCCGGAGTTCATGAACCGCATAGATAAGGTGGTGGTGTTCCGCAGCTTGCGACATGAACAGTTGCGGCGCGTCCTCGACCTGGAGTTGCAGCAGGTGCAGCGCCGCATTGACGAGTGCGCCGCCGAGCCCTTTCGCATGATTGTCACTGAAAGGGCCGTGGAGTTCTTGCTGGTGGAAGGAATGGATTGTCGGTATGGCGCCCGCCACCTCAAGCGGGCAATTGAGCGATTCGTGGTGACTCCGCTGGCAAACCTGGCGGCGACCAAGCAGGTGCGTCTGGGCGAGGTCGTGGTGATTAACTTCGAAGGGGACGAAAGAGAGTTAGTCTTCTATCGAGATGACTCGGAGGCCACCCACGCCGTCGCCGCCCTGGATCTGGCACGTGCTCGGCAGGCAGGCGGACAGCACAACCAGCGCGCCGCCTGACCGCGAGTGGAGGCATAAAGCCGTGATACGAATAAGCAAGAATAACAAAGGCTCAAAGCGGCGACTGTTGGTCGAAGGCACGCTCGCAGGCGACTGGGTTGAGGTGTTGGAGAAAAGCTGGCTAGAGGCGCAGACCTCGCGCAACGGCGAACCGATGCGCATAGACCTGTCAGGTGTCACGTGGATCGACGATAAGGGCAGCGAACTGCTCAAGCGCATGCTCCAGGACGGCACAGAACTGCGGGCCACAGGAATAATGACCAAGGCGGTCATTGAAGAGCTTATTGAAGAGATTAGTGCGGGGACGCGTAACCCAAGCCATGAGTGAGGGAACAAGCATGCTTTCGACGTCAGCATCGCGTTCTTCCGCGACACCGTGTTCAACTATCCGACTTTCGCGGAGGCTTACAAGGTCGCCGCTCTGAAGGGGCAGAACAAAACTCTGAGGAGCGCCCGCCGCGGCTGACCCGCGAGGCCGTTCACGTAAAAACCGCAAACATAACTCTGGCTGCGCACAAAGCGTAGGCCGCGGAGATTAGATTATGTGTATCCACAGATGCCGCTTTGTCATTCTGATCTTGACGATTTGCTTGCTCGGCTCCGCGCTTGAGGCGCAGTCGCAGTCGCCGGCCACGCGCGACGGCGAAGAGCTGACGCTTGAGCAAGCGATAGAGATTGCATTGCGTGACAACCGCCCAGTCAAGAACGCACAACTGTCAATCAGCAAAGCCGGAGACGAACTGGCCGCGACGCGCACCCTCCGGCTGCCTTCAATGAATCTCTACGCGCTCGCATCGCAGCAGTTGGTTAAGCAAGATGCCAACGTCGATAATTCTTCATCAAGCACCATTACCGGCGTCCAGCCATTCTTCTCCATCGGCACTTCGCGCAAACCGACCGCGATCTTTGCCGGCCAGATTCTTCAGCCGTTGTCGCAGCAACACCGGATCGGCCTGACGATCGAGCAAGCCGGGTTAGCACGCGATGTGGAGAGCGAGAAACTGCGCCAGGTCAATCAATCCACGGTCAATCAGGTCAAGCAGACCTACTACGGCATTCTGCAGACCCAAAGCGCCCTCGAGAGCCTTCTGGAAGCCGTCCGATACTACCGCGAGCTGGACCGTGTGATGGGCGATAACGTCGCCCAACAGGTCTCTTTGAAAGCCGACAGCCTGGAAGTTAGAACGCGGCTGGCGAAGGCCGAGTACGAAGCCCTGAACCTGACGAATCAACTGGCTACTGCGAAAGAGCAGCTCAACAACCAATTGGGACGCGACGTACGCACTGAGTTCAGGGTGGCCGCAGTTCCCGATGTCAATGGCTTTGACAACGACCTCGCCCTTGCGCGAAGCCGCGCGCTCGAGCAGCGGCCCGAAGTGCGGGAGGTGCGGCTGAGGGTCAAACAGGCCGAAGTGGACCGGCGCATTAAGAAGTCCGAATACATCCCCGAGGTGAGCGTCGGCTTCACCTACATGTCCTTCCGAAATTTCGACCAGGTGGTCCCAAAGAACTCTGCCAGTATCGGCGTGGTGGTGAAGTGGGAGGTCTTTGACTGGGGGAGAAAGAAGAACCAGCTCGCCGAAAAAGACCACGCCATCGAGCAGGCGCGAAACGCTTTGCACGAAGCCGAGAGCCTCGTCCTTATTGAGGTCGGCGACAAATTCCGCAAGCTCCAGCAGACCCGCCAGGCTCTTGTCGTCGCGCAACTCAATCAGGAAACGGCGCGGGAAAACATCCGTGTCTCAACCAACAAATACAAGGTGAAGGCGGCGCTATTTTCCGACGTGTTGCAAACGCAGGCCACGCTGGCCGATGCAGACTATCAATATCAACAGGCGTTGCTGGCTTATTGGACGGCCAGGGCCGATTACGAAAAAGCGATCGGAGCAGACA
>Ga0134124_10001998_pt1 | contig 16406 bp, 15 predicted proteins | sample KB304_FD_96880 | JGI IMG/M metagenome (GOLD analysis project Ga0134124, IMG submission 96880) | Terrestrial soil microbial communities without Nitrogen fertilizer from Kellogg Biological Station, Michigan, USA - KB3-0-4 | ecosystem: Environmental > Terrestrial > Soil > Unclassified ...
CGTGCGCAGGGGCTGACTTCTGGTCGTGGTCACGCTCCTGGGCAAGCAGGGGCACGGTTGCGAAAAGCAAAGCCAGACACCAGAGCCAGCACGAACGAAGCCCAGTCATAGCATGACCTCCGCGGGAACCGTCAGCTGGTTGGATGTGAGCAGGAGCGAAATTGCTGCCTCCCGCTGCTTACGAGCGCTTGTATGAAGGCCAGCTTAAAGGTGCATAGGCGATACACGCGAGGTGCTTCGCCAGCTCAGCCTGACGCCGCGCGGACCAGACAAGTCACGAGCTCCACCGAGGAAACAAGAGGGAATCTACGTGGAACTCTTGGCGGAAGTGGAATAAGCGAAGCGTTGCACCTGGGCGTTGACCTCTTTGCGCAGATCGGGCCAGATACTCTGATCCATCTCAAGGAAGACTTTGACCACTTCGGGATCGAACTGCCTCCCCGAAAACAGTTTGATCTCATCCCGAGCGGCAGTTAGCGATTGTGCCGGGCGATACGGTCGGTCAGAAGTAATAGCATCCAACGTGTCTGCCACCGAGAACATTCGAGCTCCCAGTGGAATTTCTTCGCCCTTCAACCCGCGCGGATAGCCGGAGCCGTCATACTTTTCCTGGTGAGCGTAGACGATCTCCGCGGCCTCACCAAGAAATGGAATCTTTTTCAGGATTTCGTAGCCGTGGAAACAGTGCTCCTGCATGATCAGAATTTCATCGGGAGTCAGTTTGCCCGGTTTCCTCAGGATGGCATCAGGAATCGCCATTTTGCCGATGTCATGCAGAAACGCGCCGCGAGCAATCACCGCGATCTGGTCTTTCGACAATCCCATGGCGCGGGCGATCGCGATGGTAAAGGCGGTCACGCGCTTAGAGTGGCCTTCGGTCTCGGCGTCTTTCTTGTCCAAAGCGTCGCCCAGAGCTTCGAGCGTGATGTCGTAAGAGCGTTCGAGATCAACCAGAGCTTTTCTCAGTTGTTCGGTGCGGGCCGCGACCAGTGATTCCAGACCGGTCTGGTAGGCGCGGTTCTCCTGCTTCAGACGGCGATTCTCCAGCGCCCGGCGGACCGTGGCCAACAGTTGTTCGCGTTCGAAAGGCTTCAGCAGGTAGTCGTAGGCGCCGTTGCGGATCGCGGCCAGCGCCACCGAAATATCGTGCACCGCCGTGACCATCACCACCGGCATTTCGGGAAAACGTTCCTTGGTTCTTTCAAGAAGGCCGATGCCGTCCAGATTCGCCATCATTAGGTCGGACAGCATGAGCTCGAATTCCTCGCCGGATTCGAGCAGCGCCAGCGCCTCCATCCCGGAGGCCGCTTGCCGGCACTTGTAGCCCGCCGCCATCAGCATGGAAGACACAATCTCGCGGATGGTCTCCTCGTCGTCGACAACCAGGATGCGATCAACTGGCATGGTTTTCTAGAGTATACGGCCAATTCTACCGTAGTTCCGAGATTCCGAAAGTAACCAGAAGGGCAGTGAAAGCCCACTGGACTTCCGGGGAAGCGTGCTATTAAGGGAATGAGCGCTTCACCCCCGGTCGCGATGAATCCATTGAATTTTTCTACCTGGCTTGCGTTGGGGGACCTTACTGTCCCCGGTCTGACCCCACAGGAGTCGGCGGCGCTGGTGCTGCTCGCCGCCAGCCTGTTGGTTTTCCGCGCCTTTCGTGAACGCTACTTGCTGATTTGGACCTTGGGCTGGCTGGCGTACTTTGTGTCCCGCTGGACCCTTGCGGCGACTGCCGCGCCTGTTCCTCCGTACCTGACAGCGATCTCGCAGGCGGAGTTCGTTTTGGCCGTGTGTCTGTTCGCGGCAGCGATCTTTGTCTACACCCATGCGCGCGGCCTGCTGGCGCCGCTATTGCTCATTACGCTGACCGTAATGGCCTTTGCCGTGGCCCGGGTCTGGTTCTGGCCGGAGTCTATCACCCTGCGCGTGGCTCTTGAAGTGGCATACCGCATCGTCGCGGCGACTGCCGCATTCCTGCTGATTCGTTACCGCTGGGCACGCTGGGAAATCGGCCCCTGGCTGCTGAGTATCAGCATGCTGCTGCTCCATCTCCGCTGGGATCCCATCACCTCGCACTTGCCCTCCGGCTTTGGCCTGATGGTCTGCCTGATCGCCGGGTTGAGTATGCTGCTGCTGGTGTTTGACGATTACAAGTTGCACATGCGGCGGCTGGGGGTGGTGAACGCGCTCACGACGAGCATTACTCGGGCCCAGCACCATGGACCCATCATGGCCACCGCACTCGAGGAGCTCAAAGGGCTCATGCGCGCGAAGGCCGCCTGGTTCCGCCTGCTCGAAGGCGATCGCATGGTAATTGCTCAGCAGATAGGCCTTTCCAACGATTTCGTTCAGGATCGCCAGTCCGTCCCACTGGACGATGACTTCGAGCGTACCCTCGGCGCCACCGCACCGGTGGTGCTGCAGGCATCCGCTGCCGCGGAGACGGTCCGTCCCTATCTCAAGAACGAAGGATTTCACCATATCGTGATGGTGCCGGTGCTGGGCAAGAAATCAGTCATCGGGACCTTGGCTCTGGGCAGCCGCCATCGCCTGCATTACTCGCCCGATGAAATGGAATTCCTGATCACCACGGCCCATCAGTTGGGACTGGCTGTTGAAAACCTGCGCCTGGTGGAACAGATTCTGCGCTCTCATCGGCAGTGGACCAACACCTTCGATTCTATCCATGACCTGGTCCTGCTGCACGACTCGGAATTCCGTGTGATGAAAGCGAATCATGCCCTGCTGGAGCGCCTGCATCTGGCGCCCGCCGACGTTGTGGGTCAGCTTTGCGAGAGTGTGCTGCCGCACCACCAAGGGCAGTGGAAAGGATGTCCCTACTGCGGACATGCGGAAGACGGTTTCCACGAAGGGACCGATTCCAGCTTTGGCGGCTTCTGCATGGTCTCCACTTCCTCGTATGTAGAGCAGGGAAGCAAGCAGAAAGGCACGATTCACGTGGTGCGGGACACCACCGACCGGCGCATCGCCGAGGAGAAATATCACCTTCTCTTCGACCAGATGCAGGAAGGCGTCTTCGTCGCCACGCCCGAAGGCAAGCTGCTGGATTGCAACGACGCCTTCATCCGCATGTTGGGACACACCGGCCGCGAAGAACTGATGGCGCTCAACGTTGACGCCGAGCTTTACGCCTCCCAGGAACAGCGTGACGTATTCCGGCGCGAAGTGGAACTGCACAACTACGTGCGCAACTTTGAAGTCACGCTGCGCCGCAAGGACGGCACGTTGCTCACCGCCATGGAGAGCAGTTTCGCCACCCGCAACGCCGCCGGAAAGATCGAGCGCTACCAGGGTTTCTTGCTCGACATGACGGAGAAGAAGCGCGCCGAAGACGAAATTCGCCGCCGCAACCGCGAACTCAACGCGTTGAATGCGATGGCGGTGATCGCCACCCAGTCGTTCGATCTCGACGAAATTCTGAACCTTACTCTGCGCCAGGTGATCGCGCTGCTCGGCGCCGAGACCGGTTCCATCTACCTGTGCGATCTGGATGAGACCACTTTCCGCCGCCGTGCGGGATGGGGACAGCGCAGCGCGGGACGCGCCCGCCTCTCTGAAAGCAAGTTCACGGAAGGCTTTGGCGAGCTGGTGACTCGATCCCGCACCGAAGTGATTACCGCAGAGTATGTGCCGCATCTCCCGTCCCAGGTCGCGGAATTCATTCGTGCGGACGGCCTGGCATCGTGGATATGGGTGTTGCTGTGGGGAAAAGACAAGCCGATCGGCATCATGGGCATCAGCAGCCGCGAGAGCCGCGAATATACCAGCAATGACGAGAGTCTATTGGTCGCGATTGGCCGGCAACTCTCCACCACGGTCGAGAAAGTCCGGCTGTATGAAGAAACATGCCGCGCCTACGAAGACTTGCGCCACACGCAGGAGCAACTGCTGCAGAGCGAAAAAATGTCGGCCGTAGGACAACTGATCGCCGGGGTCGCCCATGAACTCAACAATCCGCTGACCGCGATCCTTGGTTACGCTCAACTGCTCGAGAGCGAAGGACTGGAAGAACGCGCGGCTGATTTCGTCAGCAAACTTTTCAAGCAGGCGCAGCGCACTCACCGGGTGGTGCAAAACCTGCTGTCGTTTGCCCGCCAACGCAAGCCGCAAAAAGAACAAGTTGACATTTGCAGGGTGCTGGACGAAACCCTGGCCCTGCGCGATTACGACTTGAAGGTCAACGACATCAAGGTGGAACGAGACATCGTATCGGCCATTCCGGCGGTTACCGCCGACCCACACCAGCTGGAGCAGGTTTTTCTGAATATCATCAACAACGGTGTGGACGCGATGCTGGAATCAGGTCGAGCCGGAACCTTGCAGGTTCGGGTATATACCGAGGAGGGAACTGTCATCACCGAGTTCCAGGACTCCGGTCCCGGCATCAAAGAGCCCAACCGCATCTTCGATCCCTTCTACACCACCAAGAGCGTAGGCAAGGGCACCGGCCTGGGGCTCAGCATCTGCTACGGAATCATCAAAGAACACGGAGGAGACATCTCCGCCCGCAACCTTGAAGCTGGCGGGGCGGTCATCGAAGTCCGTCTCCCGGCCAACGGCAGCGCCGGGGTTCCCGAACCGACCCTACCTGGTTCGCCGCGTACGTCAGTCATCGAAGGCAGCGTTCTTCTAGTCGAGGACGAAGAGGCAGTCCTCGAATTCGAGCGCGATGTGCTCTCCGGCGCGGGCGCCAGAGTCGTGACCCTGATGAACGGCGACGAAGTGAAAGCCAGACTGCTGCAAGAATCCTTCGATGCAATGATTATCGATGGCAAGATGGCGAATGGATGGAACGGGCCAGACGTCTATCGATGGATTGCCGAAAATCGACCCGGCCTGGAAAAGCATCTGATGTTCACATTCTCCACCGCGGTCGAACCCGAAATCCGCGCCTTTCTGCACGACAACAACGTACCCTACCTGGTGAAACCCTTCGAGGTAGGCGACCTGATCTCCCAGGCCCGCCGCCTGCTGCAAAAGACCCAAGCCGCCGTCGCCGGCTAACCATGATGTGGACGCGAGCGTCCTCGCTTGTGTGGACCTCAGACTATGCGTTCCTCAGAGAGTTTTCCGCAGCGAGCGCTCAAATTCCCGCAGCGCCGCCTGATTCCGCCGATACCACATCCAAAGCCCCAACTTCTTCGCCTCTACCACGCCCGCCTTAGTCAAAATCCTCATATGATGCGAAATAGTAGGCTGGGACAAGTGAATGCGCTGCTCAATGTCCGAAGCGCACAACCCCACGTCCTTGCCGATCGAACAGCCGCCTCGTTCCTTAAGTGCCTGCAAGATTCGCCGCCGGGTTGGGTCGGCGACAGCATGGAAAATGCGATCCACTTCGTGCTCTGTCATGGCAGCAAGCAATAAATCATGCATCGACAAATGTCAATGTGTGAACCTCGGGCGTCGGGCGTCGGACCTCACACCAGGCGAGATATGTGAAACTTTTCCGATCAAATCCTAGTCAAATGGCGTAGTAGGATGCCGAGGTCCGACGTCTGACCCCAAGGTCCGATTTTGCTATTCGAAGGCAGTGATCGCAGACAACTCGAGAAGTTAAAGAAGAGCGAGGGCCTGCTGCCTCCCGGCCAGTCGCTCACGCTTAAGTGGCCTGTGCTGCACTACGGCTCGGTGCCGAGGTTTGACCCTGAAACCTGGGACCTCCGCATCACCGGACTCGTCGAGTCTCCGTTGACGCTGAGTTGGAAAGAGTTCAACGCCCTGCCCAAAATCCAACGAACCAGCGACTTCCATTGCGTGACCCGATGGAGCCGCTTCGACAACCGCTGGGAGGGCGTGGCCTTCCAGGAACTGCTGGCCCGCGTGCATCCCAAGCCGGAAGCGGCCTATGTACTGGTACACGCCGAACAGGGATTCACCTCCAATGTCCCCCTGGCCGATCTCGATCAGCGAGAAGTCTTACTCGCCACTCACCACGACGGCGAGCCCCTGACGGCAGAGCACGGCTATCCGCTGCGCCTGATCGTTCCTCACCTCTATGCCTGGAAGTCAGTGAAGTGGTTGCGCGGCCTGGAATTTCTCGATCATGACGTGGCTGGATTCTGGGAACAAAATGGCTACCACATGTACGGAGACCCTTGGAAAGAGCAGAGATTCAGCAGGTAGGGCCGCCGGCGGCAGAACCCGGGCGTCGGACTTCTCGGGTCAGACTTCCGACTTCGATGGTAGGTTCCCACCGACAACGGCGTCATCCTGAGCGGCCTTCAGCCCACGAAGGATCTTGCGCCTAATATCCAAATCGCCACCCACCCCATCCGCTTCACGCCAGATGCATCCAAGGAAGACCTCTGCCGACGGCCGACGGCCGATGCCCGCTCTGTCACTTCTTCAAAATCGGGTTGTACCCGTCCTTCACCAGTTGGCCACGGGCGCCCTCCGCGTCCTTGATGTCCGAGAACGGCCCAACCTGCACGTGGAACAGCTTGTCTGCCGGCGTGTTGGCGGCGAAGGCGGCATATTGCTTCTTCTTCAGCGCGTCCACCAGGGCGTCGGCATCTTCCTGTTTGCTGACTGCCGCTACCTGCACGAAGTAGTTGTTCTGGCCTGCAACCACCGCTGTCGGGTCCGGGGGTGAGTCGTTGTCGGCCGAAGTAGCCTTGGCAGCAGGGGTTGCAGGGTCGGCAGCTTTTGCCGTGAGCTCGGCATTTGGATCTTTCTGTCCAACTGCCTTATAGAACGTCAAGTCCGAGGGGGCGTGAGGCTCCGGCGCCTTGACCGCCGTGGGGCGAGTACTGGCGGAGACGCCAGCTGCTGCCTGGGCATCGCCCACCGACTTGGCGGAATTCTTGCCCAGCGAATATCCCATTCCGAAGAACACTGCACACAGCGCTACCAGCCCAAAAAAAAGGATCAGCATCTTGCCTGTGCCCAGCGTGATCTCTGTGTCTTCAGAAACCGCCATATTTCACTCCACCTCGCTGCCTGGCATCGGAATCGCTACTTCAGCTCTTGTCCCCGTCGGATTTGTTCAGGAGTTTCTGGAGGCCGGAGAAGAAATCCACTGGAACCGGGAAGATCACGGTGGTGTTTTTCTCCACTCCAATTTCAGTCAAGGTCTGTAGATACCGTAGCTGCACGCTGACTGGTTCCTTAGCCAGCAAGGCGGCGGCATCCACCAGCCGCTGCGCCGCGGAGAATTCACCTTCGGCGTGAATGATCTTGGAACGCTTTTCGCGTTCTGCTTCGGCCTGCTTGGCCATGGCGCGCAGCATGGACTCCGGCATATCCACCTGCTTGACTTCCACATTCGTAACCTTTACTCCCCACGGGGCAGTGTGCGTATCCAGGATACTTTGCAGGCGCAGGTTGATTTTTTCGCGATGGGAAAGAAGTTCGTCGAGTTCCTGCTCGCCCAGGACGGAACGCAGCGTGGTCTGCGCGAACTGCGAAGTCTGGTAGACATAATTGGAAACTTCAACGACCGCCTTGCGCGGCTCGATCACCCTGAGGAAGATGACCGCGTTTACTTTCAGCGTCACGTTGTCGCGAGTGATGATGTCCTGGGGAGGGACTTCCAGCGCTTCCTGCCGCAGCGAAACCCGCACGATGCGATCCAGAGGCGCGAAGACAAAAATGAGTCCCGGCCCTTTCGCATCGGACAACAGCCGCCCCAGACGGAAGATTACGCCGCGTTCATATTCGGCCAGGATCTTGATGGAGCTGAGGAAGTAAAGGACCACAACGATAATAACGATCCCGGTAAATGACAGACCCATCCGAAGCCTCCGCGCCTGAACCTCAGGAACGCTTCTGTGGCGGATTGTACCGCAACCTATGATTAGGATACGGCATCTCCCCGGGGATAGGGGTGCCTCGCAAGATGCCAACACACCTGTTCAAACCGGGTTCGCTGCCGGAGCGGGCTGGGTTTCCGACGAGGGTTCCACGCGTAACTGCAGTCCGTCCACGCCGAGAACCACGACCGCCTGCCCGGCCGGCACGGCACTCGCAGACATCGCATCCCAAAGCTCGCCATGAACGAAGATTTTCCCGCGTGGTGCGAGTTCCGTTTGCGCGATGCCGATTTCTCCCACCAGCCCCTGCGCTCCGGTCACGACTTTGTTGGCTCGTGCTTTCAGAGCGATGCTCATGAGGAAGACGGTGATCCCACCCAGCGGAATGCTCACCGCCAGCGCGGTCACCAGATGCACTCGCATTTCCGGAATGGGTGCGTCAACCAGCAATAGTCCGCCCAAGACCATGGTGACCATTCCGCCGATGGCCAGAACGCCGTGGGCTGAAAACTTGGCCTCCAGCGCGAACAGGGCGAATGAAGCGAAGATCAGCACCACAGCGGCAAAACGTACCGGCAGAAGATTGAGCGCGAAAACCGCCAGCAGGATGAACACGACTCCTACCGTCCCGGGCACCACCGCGCCGGGATGGTTGAACTCGGCATAGAGCGACAACCCTCCGATGGCCAGAAGGATGAACGCAATGTTGGGATCCATGATGAAGGCCAATATCCGCTGCTTGAGGGTCATGTCAAACGGACGGATGGTTTCATTCTCCAGGTTAAGCGTGATCGTCTTCCCATCGAAACGTCGGACGGTTTTTCCTTGCATCTGCTGCAGTAGGTTCTGTTCGCTGGGGGCAACGTAGTCAATCAGCTTCTGGGTGAGGGCTTCCTGTTCGGTGAAGGACTTCGACTGGCGCACTGTGCTCTCGGCCACTTCGACATTGCGTCCGCGCTTGGAAACCACGGAGCGCATGAGCGCAGCGGCGTCATTCTCCATCTTCTCTTTCATGACGTCGTCCACTTTGCCACCGCCCAGCGTGACTGGATGGGCCGCGCCGGTGTTGGTCCCCGGAGCCATGGCGGCGACGTCCGCGCTCTCGAGAATGAAGAACCCTGCCGACGCCGCCCGGCTTCCGCCAGGCGTAACGTAAATAATTACCGGAACCGGCGATGCCAGAATTTTCTCGATGATATTGCGGGTAGATTCCAGCAGGCCGCCGGGCGTGTTCAGCTCGATCAGCAATGCCTGGTCTTTGTCGCGCTCGGCCTGCGCCAGGGCACGTTCGATGTACTCCTCTGTGATGGGATGAATGGCGTCGTTGACAACAATTTTCAACACCTCCGCTGCGGAGGGAACGGATACCCCCAACAGCAAGCCGACAACACCCAACCAGCGCGCAACGGAAATCAGTTTCATCACGCCAACCTCTGGTTCCTATTGTCTCTCAAAAGGTCTACGTAGGGGCGGGTGCTCCCACCCGCCCAGCCGAGCATAGCTCGGCAAACCTGGCAAGCGGAATGCAGTTCAGGATGATTCCGACTCGGCGAGGGCGACCGGGCCTATCTATTTCGTAGAGAGCCCTTTCTAGCCCTTGAACCTCCAGCGGGTGGCGCTTTCCATGAATTTCTTCTCGTATAGACCGAAGACCAGGTTCGGGCGAACCGCAAACACCGGCTCTTTCATGGAGAGAATGTCCTGCGCCATGCCCGACATATCAAAGTTGTACTTGGGCTGGTATTTCTTGAGAAACACACGGCGGACCGGAACCTCGGCGATTTCGGCAACGCCCTCGACCACGACCGCTTCTTCCGCCTTTTCGGTGCAAACCACGCAGCGCGCATTTTCGGCAAGATTCCGGGCCTTGCGCGACTGACTGCCCGTGCTGAACAGGAAAGCTCCGTCCAGCCAGAGGCCCCAGACCACCATGGTGTGCGGAGATCCGTCCGGCTTCACGGTAGTAATCCAGTAGTTGTGACTCCTGCGCAGACGCTGTTCCGCCCACTTCCAGGGCAGGAGTCCTTTTGTACTTTTCGGCATTCCGTACCCGGGCATTTCCGGACGGCTGGGCTTGGGTCCTGCCTTCTTGCGCTGTTTCGTCAAGCGGTATCCTCCGCGCGACAACATCATCGAAGCGAGACGGGAGCAATGTCAATTGCAACGTGCGCCATAGACCAAGCCTGCGGCTGACTACGGCTTCTGCGTCGGGCGTAACAGCACTTCGCTGACGAACGATTGCGGCCGCTGCGTCACCAGCATGGCCACGACGTGAGCCACATCGTCCGACTGAAGCATCTTCTTCGGATCCTTGCCTTCGTGCGGGCTCAGGTCGGTATGAACCGATCCGGGGCAAACCACCGACACTCGGACATTGTGGACGCGCAGTTCTTCCGCCACCGAATAGCTCAGCCCGTTCAATCCCCACTTGGAGGCGGCGTAGGCCGCGCCGTTCGGCAGGGCATTCTTTCCTGCCAGGGAAGAGATGTTCACGATGTGCCCGCTGCGGGCGCGAATCATCATGGGAGCGAAGCTGCGCATGCAGTAGTACACGCCACGAAGGTTGGTGTTCATGACCTGCTCCCATGATGCGGGAAGCATCTGGTGCAGCGGACCGGCAAAGCTGCCCACGCCGGCGTTGTTTACCAGAATGTCAGCGCGGCCCCAGTTGCGCTCCACCAGTGCCGCGAGCGCTTCGACCGAACTTAGGTCAGTCACATCGCACTCGGCGATCTCAGCCTTGCCGCCCGATTTAAGGATGGCTTCAGCTGTGCCTTCGAGGGGCGCCGGCCGGCGTCCGCAAAGAAGCGTGACGGCTCCCAGACGGGCCAACCGGCGGGCGATAGCGGCTCCAATGCCCCCGCCCGATCCGGTAACGATTGCCACTTGTCCTTGCAGGGCGTTTTCGGTTGCATCTGCCATAAGCCAACAGCCTCCGGGCTGCCTGTTTTGGTTCCCATTTCGAGGGCACGCGAACGGCCTCGCCCGCATCTTACAAGACCGGGAGATAAACCGTTGTAAAGACAAACTTGCCTTAGACGAGACACATACTTATAATCCGCCTCACCGGAAACGCTGCCTGGGCGTGCTGATAGTCGGCGGTGTATTTCCGGGGCCCGTCCGAATGGGCACAGCATGTTTTGTGAAGACCCGCGCTGTCTGGCTTGGGCGATACCTCGGCGCTGTCGCCGTTTTTCCCGAATATCTAAGGAGCGATTCGAATGAAGACGAGTCTAGTGGCGCTTTTGCTGGTGTTGGCTAACTTGGCATCGGGTCAGGCGCCGGCGCCGCCGGCGTCTCAACCGCAGGCATCTCCAGCACCGGGCCAGGCGCAAAAGAAGGAAATCAAGGATCCGGCCGAATACAACGCCTACGTGGGTGCGGTACAGCAGACAGATCCCGCCGCGAAAATCAGCGGACTGGAAGCCTTCCTCACTCAGTATCCCAATAGCGTAATGAAAGAAGACGCGCTGGAATTATTGATGGGCACCTACCAGCAGGCCAACAACCAGGCCAAGGTAATCGAGACTGCGAATCGTCTCCTGGGGGCCAACCCGGACAACGCCCGCGCCCTCGTGCTGCTGGCTTATAACGAGCGCGCCGCCCAGAAGTGGGGAGACGCCAAACAGCACGCTGAGCGTGGCTTGCAGGCTGTCGAAAAGATGGCCAAGCCGGATGGCGTTTCTGAAGCGGATTTCACCAAGCAGAAAGCACAGCTCAGCGGGTTGCTGAACAGCGTCGCCGGATTTTCCGCCCTGCAGCTGAAGGACTATGCGTCGGCGCAAAAGTATCTCCGGCCCGCCGTCGAAGGCGATCCTAACAACGTAGAGAACGTCTATCCGCTGGCTCTTTCGTATTTGACCGCTACTCCTTCCGACGATGTAAATGGACTCTTTTTCATCGCCCGCGCGGCCAACCTGGTCGCCGATCCGGCGGGGAAGGCGTCGATCATCAAGTTCGGACACAGCCGGTACGTGAAGTATCACGGCTCGGAGCAGGGTTGGGATGACTTGCTGGCGCAGACCAAGACCACGCCGCTACCGGCTGCGGGGTTCACCATCGCGCAGTATGTTCCTCCCACGCCGCAACAGCAGGCCGCAGACCTGGTGAAAACGAAAAAGCCCGAAGAGATGAGTTTCGCGGAATGGGAACTGGTTCTCTCCGTCGGAACGCAAGAAGACCAGGACAAAGTGTGGAATTCCCTTAAAGGCAAAAATCTGCAGATGGCAGAAGTTCAGGTCATCTCCGCTTCGCCGACCAAACTGGAGCTGGCAGCCAGTGTGGACGACATTGACCAGAAGCGCGCCGACATCGAGCTTGCGTTCCCCGGGCCGATCCCGGCGAGGAGCCTGCCCAAGGTGGGAGACAAGATTAATTTTGAGGGCACACCAATGTCCTACACTCCCAGCCCGTTCGTCATGGTCATGGAAAAGGGCGCACTCTTGACCAAGGCCGCGCCTGCTGCACCGGCAAGGAAGCCGCCGGTGCGCAAGAAGCCGCAGTAAGGCAAGTGTTAGTCAGATGGGAAAAAGGCGGCCCCCAGCCAGGGGCTGCCTTAATTTTTGGAGTCGGATGGAGGACCAGCGTCCCGCCCGTCCAGGTCAGCTGAGGATGGTTCCGGAGCAGCCGTAATTTCTAGCGCATCGCTTTCTTCTCATACCCAACCGGCCGCGCACTCCGTGGCGGACGCCTAACCCCATCACGCAGCTGCCGTACATCAATTTTGAGTTCTGAAATGGTGCGGCTCAGAGTGTTGCGGTGCATGCCAAGCTCGCGCGCGGCCCGGCACTGATTGCCTTGGTTCTCCTGCAGAACGGTCAGGATAAATTTCTTTTTGAATTCCCGTACAGCTTCAGAATACAGGATATTACTCCGATACATCTGCATGATAAGGGCTTCGAGCTGATCTCTCACGGCATCTCTCTTTCTGCGCGAAGAATCGCCGGCCGTAAATACTGCTTATGCTTAAATAATGTTCTGTGACTTCTTACTTCACCGGAGCTTGAGACGGTGCGGGACCGCCCGGAACCGTTTGCGGCATACGGCGCAACAAATCCAGACCCTGATAAAACCGGGCGCGCAATTCTGCGGGAGCCACCCAGATAGCAGCCCGCCCCACCGCCTGGAAATACGGTGCCCATTCAGAACCTGCCAGCCACCGGGATGTGGGCATGAACGCGGTCATGCTCACCACAATCACAGCCACAATCAGGCAGCCCCGCAGTAATCCCAACCCCCCACCCAAAAGCCGGTCGAGAAAGCTAAGACCGGTCGTCTTCATGACCCATCGGGCAGTCCGGCCAGCTATACCGGCGGCCACTGCCACGGCAAAAAAAATGATCAGGAACCCGGCGCTTTCCGCCAGCCAGGGCGATTTCAAATACCTCTCGAGCCACCCGGCCAGCCGCTGATACTGCCACGCCGCCACCAGGTATCCCGCCACCAGGCCCGCCAGGTGAAATGCCTCCTGGAAGAACCCTGAGTAAGCCGCCTGGATAGTTGACGCCAACACCACCAGGACGATGACCCAGTCCGCGCCGTTCATGCCGCCTTCCTGCAGTCCACGGTGCGGTTAAGCATCCAGCACGAGTCCTGTGAGCTGGTGGTATGCCTCGACATACTTCTCGCTGGTCCGGCGCGCTACTTCGGCGGGAAGTGCGGGCGCCGGCGGCCGCTTGTTCCAGCGAATTTCCTCGAGATAGTCCCGCACGTACTGCTTGTCAAACGACTCCTGCGCCTGACCGGGAGCATATTTGTCCGCCGGCCAAAAGCGAGAAGAGTCCGGAGTAAGCACCTCGTCCGCCAGGGTAATGCCGCGGGCAGTGCGTCCAAACTCGAACTTGGTGTCGGCGATGATAATCCCTTTTTGCAACGCGTAGTCCGCGGCCTTCACATAAACCGCCAGAGTAAGATCGCGCAGCTGGCCGCTCAGTTCGGGTCCAACCAGCTTGGACATCTCGGCAAATGAAATATTCTCGTCGTGTCCGCTGACGGCCTTGGTCGAGGGCGTGAAGATCGGCTCAGGCAACCGGTCCGACTCCCGCAGGCCTTTGGGAAGTTCAATGCCGCAGACCCGGCCCGAGGCCTTGTACTCCTTCCAGGCTGATCCGGAAATGTAACCTCGCACCACACACTCCACTGGAAACATTTCTGCGCGCGCCACGATCATGGAGCGCCCGCGGAGTTGGTCTGCGTACTGTTGCAGCGCCGCTGGATATTGACTGACGTCGGCGGTAAGAAGATGGTTCGGTACCAGGTCGCGAAGAAATTCAAACCAGAAGAGCGAGATTTGCGTCAGCACCCGGCCCTTATGAGGGACGCCGGTGGCCAGCACGTAGTCGAAGGCGGAGATACGGTCGGTAGCCACGAAAAGCAAACGATCCTGGTCCAAGGTATAGACATCACGCACTTTGCCGCTGGCGTGCAGTTTCAGTTCGGGGAAGTCGGTGTGCAGCAAAACGGAGTCGAGAAGTTCAGGGCTCATGAGTGAAATTCTACAGGCAGAAATCGTCGCGTATTCTAGTCCTAAAGAAATTTTTGTCAACGGCCTGTCTCGCGCTATGGCGTACATAGCGCAAATTACAGAATGCAATTTAATTGACAGGTTCGACATGCGGCTAGATTGCCCGCCAGTCAGGGCTTCTGGCCGGTCTGGATTGTGGAAAAACTGAGGAAGCCTGTGCAAGGATGGGAGTACCACACTCCAGACGCCGCGATCCCACACGAGACTGCGTTATACTTGAGCTGCGATGTCGGCCGATCCTCAAAAGACGTTTTACCTGGAAGTCTTCGGCTGCCAGATGAACGTCCACGATTCGGAGAAGGTTGTCGGCACGCTCCTGTCGCAGGGATACCGGCAAGTTTCCACCGTCGAAGAGGCCGGGCTGATCCTCTACAACACCTGTTCCATCCGCGATAAAGCCGAGCAGAAGGTCTTTCACCGCCTAGCCGACTACAAAAAACTCCAGAAACAGGGCAAGTCTTTCGGGGTGCTGGGCTGCGTGGCGCAGCAGGAAGGCGAAAAGATTTTCGACCGCGCCCCTCATGTTTCGATGGTTTGTGGCTCGGCGTCGTATCGCAACCTGCCGCAAATGCTGGTCCAACTCGAGGCAGGGAAGCAACGCATTACCGGTCTAGACGATCGCGAGACCGACGAGTGCTTTGAAACCGAATTCACCGCCCGCACCAATCCGCACCGGGGCTACCTCACTATCATCGAAGGTTGTGACAAATTCTGCGCCTATTGTGTGGTGCCTTTCACGCGAGGCAAGGAGCGCAGCCGGACTTCAGATTCGGTTTTAGCCGAAGCCAGGCAAATGGCTGATCTCGGCTACACTGAAGTTCAACTTCTGGGCCAGAACGTGAACTCGTACCAAGATCCCTCCAGAAAGAAGACCTTCGCCGAACTGCTGGCTGCAGTGGGAGAACTTGCAGGCATCCGGCGGGTAAGGTTCACCACGTCACATCCCCGTGATTTTGGCCGCGACATCATCGAGGCCATCGAGTCGGTCTCGACCTTGTGCGATCATGTGCACCTGCCGGTGCAGAGCGGGTCCGATCGCGTGCTGGACGCCATGCAGCGCCTCTACACCCGCGATCAGTACCTGGAACGCATCGCCTGGATGAAGGCAGCCAAGCGGGAGATCAGCATTACGTCCGACATGATCGTGGGCTTTCCGGGCGAAACTGAAGCGGATTTTGAGCAGACCCTGGCCCTGATTGACGAAGTCGAGTACGACAGCATTTTCTGTTTCAAGTATTCGCCGCGTCCCAATACGCCGTCGCTGAAACTGGAAGACGCGATCCCGGACGAAGAGAAATCCCGCCGGCTGATGGTCCTGCAGGAGCGACAGCGGGAGATCCAAAGGCGGCGGTATCAGCGGCATGTGGGACAGATCCTTGAAGTGATGGTTGAAGGCAAGAACCAGGCCCGCGGACAGTGGATCGGCCGCACCTCCCAGAACAAGACGCTGAACTTCACCGCGCCGCCAGCAGCGGTTCCAGAAGCGGGCAGCTATATCCCCGTGGTTACCACCGGGAGCTTTCCCAACAGCCTGTTGGGCGAAATGGTGATATAAGGAGCGAAGAAGGGAAGAACTTGGTGTTCACTCGGGGGCCACGATGGAAGTTGAAATGAAAATTCGCGGGCTCATGATGGATCCCGTTACCAACATGCCCATCGTGATCTTGAAGGACACCAGCGGCGACGCCGTCCTGCCCATCTGGGTGGGGATTTACGAAGCCAACGCGATCGCCCTCGAGATCGAAAAAGTCAGCACGCCGCGGCCCATGACGCACGACCTGATCAAGAATGTCCTGGTCGGACTCGACACCCAGGTGCACAAAGTCGTGGTCACGGAGCTTAGAGAAGACACTTTTTATGCTGTGATCTGGATGGAGCGGCAGGGAAATGTGATCAGCATCGATTCCCGTCCATCCGACGCGCTGGCTCTCGCATTGCGCGTGGACTGCCCCATATTCGTCGAAGACGACGTCCTGAAGAATTCCCGGCTGGCGGCCAACGTTTCCGACCGCGTAACCAGCGAGGAGCTGCGAAAGTGGCTCGAGGGTCTGAATGACGAGGATCTGGGCAGATACAAGATGTAAGACAGCTCTTAGTTCTTAGCC
>Ga0134124_10002000_pt1 | contig 16390 bp, 13 predicted proteins | sample KB304_FD_96880 | JGI IMG/M metagenome (GOLD analysis project Ga0134124, IMG submission 96880) | Terrestrial soil microbial communities without Nitrogen fertilizer from Kellogg Biological Station, Michigan, USA - KB3-0-4 | ecosystem: Environmental > Terrestrial > Soil > Unclassified ...
CGGCCGCGGGGACTGCCGCGTCCGACACGCTCGGCGCCAGCGGGTGGCCTGGAGCGAGTGGGCACGGAAACGCTTCGGGGGGCGCCCCCCAATCCCACTCGACCGCAGGTGCGCAACAAGCCGGTAGCCCGCCCGCGTTCGGGGGAGATAGCAACGGCGCGTTCCAGGGCGGCAGCGGCGGAATGGACGCGAGCAGCGGCGGAATGGACGCGAGCAGCGGCGGAATGGACGCGAGCAGCGGCGGAATGGGCGGCATGGGCGCGAGCAGCGGTGGCGGGACAGTCGGTGCTAGCGGCAGCGCCGAAGTGGGAGGCAGCGCGGGTGCAGGCGGCGGAGCTTGGACAGGCAGACCGTCATGCAAAGGGCTGCCCGCGACGTGCGGAATGAAGGGGGAGGACGATTGTTGCAGAGCGCTCGATGTGCCGGGCGGTCAGTTCACTCTGGGCGCGGGGAGTCCGGAAGCTGCGAATACCACTGCGAACGCCAGCGTATCCGACTTCAGTCTCGACAAGTACGAGGTCACCGTCGGCCGCTTTCGCAGCTTCCTCGCGCACTACGATGACTGGAGAGCCGCCCACAATCCCGCGCCAGGGGCTGGCGCCAATCCACGCGTAGGCGAAAGTGGCTGGCGAAGCGCTTGGGACAGCGAACTATCGCCAAGCGCGAGCGAACTAGAAGCCCGCATCATTGCTTGCGACAACATGCCCTTCTCGGCGCTGCGAGTGGTGGAGCCAGCGAACGAGCCACGCCTGCCAATGAATTGCGTGAATTGGTACGAGGCCGCCGCGTTTTGTACATGGGACGGCGCGCGCCTGCCGAGCGAGCTCGAGTGGGAGTACGCCGCAACCGGCGGTGATTCGATGTTGCCGTATCCCTGGGGTACGACCCCGCCGAGCTCAGCCTACGCGATCTATGGCTTTTACTTCAGCGTGAGTGGCGCTCAATACAATCCGGCGCAGCTGCCGTTCCCTTTTCTCGTCGGTTCGAGGCCGCTCGGGTCAGGTCGCTGGGGTCACCTAGACCTGGCAGGCTCGATGGGCGAGTGGGTCTTCGACGAACCCCGTGTTTATCCGTCGCTATGCAACGATTGCGCGTACGGCAACGTAGGGACGACACGCGGTCTACGGGGTGGCGGCTGGCTGGACGCTGCCGAGTCGTTGCGAGCGAGTGCACGTACGTCTTTCACAGCCAACCGGCGAACCTATTTCCAAGGCTTGCGTTGCACGACGAGCCAAGGCTCGACTTGCGCCGCCAGCTGCGACCCGAACGCGAATTGCACGGACACGGCTGGCGAAGTGACCTGCAAATGTCGCGATGGCTTCATCGGCGATGGTCACACCTGTGCGCTTCCGAGTTCGTGCGCGGAGCTCCATCGAGCGCGGCCCGAGCTACCGAGCGGTCGCTACCGTTTGGCCACGAAAGACGCGACGTCGTCGGTCGATTTTCTCGCCTCCTGCGAGATGACCGTCGATGAGGGTGGCTGGACTTTGGTTCTGAACCAAGACGAAACCTTCGATCCGACCAGCGTGGGCGACGACGCTTGCATCAATGCTCCTTGCACGAGCCTTGCCTATTCACGAGTGCCGCTGCAGTCCGACCTGCTCTTGGATTTCAACAGAACTCACATCGAGGCGGATCAGTTCAGCGCGCGCGCGCTGATCCGCGGGGTGCATCCGGGCGCACGCGACAAGACAATCCGTGAGCTTTTCACGACGGGTCACTTTTTCATCGAACAGGAAGACAACTCCAATGTGACGGTCAGCGTGCCCACGGGAGTGTCGTGCAGCGAGAGTTTGCCGCAGGACCTCGCCGAAGTGCTGTGCCAGAACTGCGCGACAGGCCAGTCCTGCAGCGCGCCGGTGATGGTCTTTGGCGATAACGATCCGGGGTGCCTGATGGAATCGTATCGATTCGCCATCGGAGCCGCGTTCAGCTACAGCCAGCCATGGGACAACTGCGCGGGCTGGCCGCAAGAGCCCGGCTACGGCGGTGGCGACTACTACCCGACCAACGTCAGAGTTTGGGTCCGCTGACCGGAGGCGGGTCGCGCACCTCAGCACAGGCCGGGCTTCGCTACCTGCGATGAACCGCGCTCATGCCCAGTGCGCTTCCATTTCGCACGCGTTGTCGCCCGTGCGGCCGCCTTTGATGACGCGCAAACGCACGTGCTTCGCGCCCGCCATTTCCAGCAGGACCTCGCACGAGCCGGCGAGCTCGGCCCACAGGTTTTCGTCCCAACCTTCGCAACCGGTCCAGGTCGCGTGAACGAAGCCGCTCCGCGAGTCTTCGATGTGCATCAAACCGGTGTCGAAGTAGTTGTTGAACAGGCGCTGGGAGAGGCCGAACAGCGCCTGTGGCGAGACGATTTTGAGGAATATTTGTTTGTAGACGGCGGCCATGTCTCGACGCACGCCTCGCCGTCCGATCTCGCGCGGCAGCTCGATGCCTGCGCGCTGCGATTCACGGAACGCGGCGAAGGTGTCGCGGTACCAACCGATTGGGTACCAGTTGGACGCCAACAATAGCTTCTTCTCGAAGCTCAGTCGCAGTGGCTCCGAAAGCAACTTCAACGCGGCCTCGCGAGCTTCGGCGCCACAGATGTCGATGAAGCACTGTTCGATGGTTCGAAGAGCGTTGCCTTTGACGTTCGGACCCATGGCCTTCCTAGAGGACCCAACGGCCATTATTCGGCAGCGATGAGGCCTCCACGAATTGTCATGATGTTTCGAACGCTTGCCCGCTGAAAAACGGGCTACTTGCCGGAGAACGTGGTGATGGACAGGCTCGGCAACATCGCCGTGAACGAGCCGCCGGTCAGCGTCACCGCCGGCAAGTCCCTCAAGTTGTCGGTCGGCGACGTTTGCGTGGGTGTCAGGGTGGCCGGCGCGGTCCCGCCGGTGATTGTGATCGGCATCGCGACCGCGGCGCTGCCTTTGTTCACCGCCACCACGACGACGGTGCCATCCGGGCCGTGATAAGCCGAAAGCAGCACCTCTTGGTTGGTGTTGCCGACGACTTCTACCGCGACGAAGTCGGGCCGCACGAACTTACTGTAGTTGCCGAGCGCGTAGTACCGCTTGGCGGTGATCGCGCCTCCGCGGGTCAGGGCCAAGCCCTGGTTGTCGTCGAGAAAGAAGCTTTCATAGAACCCCCAAAGCCAAGCCGAAGCCTCGCCGACCGTGAGCGCCGAGTGAATCCAGCCCGCGACCGCGACCGCGTTGTTGATGTCGGTCGACGGCCCCTCTTCCGGCCAGTACTTCAAGCCGGACATGTCGGTTTGCCAGACCTCCTTGTTCCGCTTGCCTCCGTTGACGTCGGCCGGCCACGCGTAGGCCATCTGCGAGTCGTGCTCGTGGACCCCGAAAATGTCGAAGGCTTGCCAGGCCTCCTGATCCTTCCAGAGCCAGTGGCCATAGTCGTAGCCGTTGCCGGAAAGGCAAGTCTCAGCGCACCCCGTCTCCACCGCCGTGTTCGAAAAGCAGCCACAATTCAGCGGATCAGTGCTGTGCGGATGCGCGGCCACCAGCGAGCCGGTCGCCGAGGCGTTGCTCCAAGCATGGTTCCATTCGTCCACTTCGGGCGCGATGACCTTGATCCCTGCGGCCTTGAGCTTCGGACCAGCCACCTTCACCCAAGCCGCCATCTGTTTGGCAGTGAACGTCGTCGAATCGAACTCTCCGATACATGGAGGATCCGTGCACGACGCAAAATCAGGGACATCCCCGATCGACATGGCGTAAAGCCCCTGAACCTGCGCAAATTTGGCGATGTTCTGAGAAAAAGAATCGAAGCACTGTTCGAGCAAGAAGCCACCGTGCTGAGTGTTGCCGTTGCTCTTGCAACTTGCGGGAGCGCTAAAGACCGACCCGATGATCTTTGCGCCTTTGGCCTTCGCCTCGGGGATGAACGGCCCGACGAGAGTGCCGGTCGGACTCATGCCCACGCGCAAGATGGACAAGCCGATTGCGTCAGCTCCGGTGGTACCGAAGAGCTTGTCGATCGGCAGGATCTTGTTGCTCGGTGTCCAAGCGCTGTTGATACCGAACCCCTGAATGGTCTGGCGCGTCGCGTCCAACTTGACGGCCACCCCACTTGGGGCGCTGCCACCCGAACCGTTGCTGTTCGCGCCGCCTGGACCGCTGCTGTTCGCGCCGCCCGAACCGTTGCTGTTCGCGCCGCCCGAGCCGCTAGTGCTCGCGCCACCGGGAGCGTTGCTACTCGCGCCCCCTGAACCCGACGAGCTGCTGTCGGAGCCGCTCACGTTCGAGCTGCCCGAGGAGCTTCCGTTGGAGCCGATTGCGCTCGAGCCGCCGTGACTGCTGGTGCTCGCGCCACCCGAGTCCGACGAGCTGCCGCCGCTGCTCGGATTCGCTGTCGTCGTTGAAGAGCAGGCAACGCTCGTGCACGCAAGAATGCAGGCAATCCGGACGACACAGGTTCTGCTCATGCTCGAGTCCCTTGGCATCGGACTGAATGGAGGGTCAAAGCGCTGGCGATCACTGCCGCTGCTGCGAAGCGCTTGAAAATTGCGAAATTGCTCCCGACTGATGCGAATCAGCAGGCGGCACGCTTGTTGCTTTTGTTGATGGTCACGCGCTACGTCGCAGCGCGTCTCAGCCTTCGGCGTCGCGGACGTTCGAGCCCTGCCCTTCGTGACGCGCGGATTTCTCCCAATGTCGAGCGACGACGGGCGCGTGACCCCCAATCAAATTCGAAGCTTGCGTCAGGCGCTTTGTGGACGGAAGCGTTGCTCGATCACCTCGGCGGTCATTCCGGTGTTTTACGGTTGAGGGCCGGTGCGGTCTACCTTTCGCCAACTCGGGCGTTGGCTGATGCGCTGCCACCAGGCAGCGAGGTTCTTGCGCTGTTTCACCGGCTGATCTTGGCCGGTTTTCTCCAAGTATTCGAAGTACGGCATGAAATGAATGTCGGCGAGTGAGAAGGTTGCACCTGCGAGGTACGGTGAACTTTGCAGCGCGCGATCGGCGGCATCGAGCGCGGTTTGCATGTTCGTGCGTCCGCTCTCGATGGCCTGGAGATTGGGCTGTCGCCATGGTTCCGCTGAGGGCGGACCACCGAACATGATGGAGCGATGACGGGCGCAGTGCAGTCTGAAGCCCTAAGCTAAGAGGGATGTTCGGTTGTACGTTCTCCAACCTCGGCAGCGCTTGGCGCTTGCTCGGGCGTGGCTCGGCTATTCGGCCGTTGTCCATGAAGATTGCCGCAGTCACGTAGGGAGTGGCGCCCGCAGTTCGGCGTCACTCCTAACAAGCGTACTCAACGGCAACGATTAGAGGAGAACAGACCATGTTAGCGAGCAACTCACGCACGATGACCGAATTCGATTTGCGCCGTCTCAACGCTCTATTTCAGCGTTTCCGCGAACAAGTCAGGCCTCCCGCCACGCTCACTGCGCTGGAGCGCGAGGTGGCACAAGCCGTCGCGGTGAAGCCGGAGGACATTCCGGCCACGGTGGTGACGATGAACTCCGAGGTTGAAGTGCTCGATCTCGTCACCGAAGAGCGACGTTCCATCACCGTGGTGTTCCCGTCCATGGCGGCCATCGAGGACGGTCGCGTTTCTGTCTTGGCGCCCTTGGGCACTGCCCTGATCGGGAATCGCGAGGGCGCACACGTGGCGTGGCACACGCCGCGCGGCCCTCGACAGCTACGGGTGGAACGCGTGCTGTTTCAACCCGAAGCCGCGGGCAGGTTCGATCTGTAACTGAAGCCTAGCGCGCGATGAGGCAGACGACGCAGCGACCCGCTCAGTGTCGTCTGCCTCCCGCAACGACAAACGAACCAAGGGCTGCAAAGAAGAGCAGCGCGCTTGCCAGCAGGGCCCCTGATCGCCCTCGAGGATCTCCAGAAGGAAAGGATCATTGTCCTAGCCGATATCGAGTGTCAGACAGCACCGCGTCAGGTGCAGCAATTTCGACTTCCCAGCGAGTTCGAATGATTGAGCTCTAGGATGCGGCTGGGGCGCGTTCCAGAGATGGCAACTGGCGGCTTCGCTCAGCCGAACAGCTCTGCGCGCGCGCGTTGCCAGGTTCCCTCGTCCGGCGATAACAACGTGGACTCGAGCTTGTCGAGCACGTGGTAATCACGGCCGTCCGGGTGACGCACGACCCCGCCCGCTTCGCGCACGATCAGCGCGCCGGGCGCGTGATCCCACGGCAACAGGCGATAGTAGTGCGTGTAGTCTTTGAGGCCCGAAGCGATCTGCGTGTACTCGTGCGCCGCGCAGATCACGGTTGGGATTTGCCGATGGGCGGCCGCGCGCGCCATCACTGGCGCAGCTAGGTCCTCTGGCATGTAGCGGCTGTAAGCGCTGCCTGCGAGCACGCCGGTAGCCGGAGCGCGGGGTGCAATGCGCACGCCATCGAGGTAGGTACCCAGGCCGCGCTCGGCTAGGAAGATACGGTCACTCTCCGGTAGGTAAATGGCGGCCGCGAGCAGCGTGCCGCGCTCGACCAACACCACCATCGTCCCGAACGGTCCGTGCCCAGCTGCGAAATTTTTCGTGCCGTCCAGCGGATCGACGATCCAGACCGGCGCTGCGCCGTGTAGCCGCCCGAGCACGCCAGGATCTGCCGCGACCGCCTCCTCGCCGACTACCGTCGAATGGGGCGCCAACTCTGGTAACAGAGCCGTGAGCGCAGCCTCCGCGGCGCGATCCGCCGCCGTCACCAGGTCGAGCGGATCTTCGGCAGTCGCCTTGCTGGTCACGTCAGCCGGCGTGAGCTTTTGAAAACGGGTGACGATTTCTGCCTGCGCGACTTCGCGCACCACTCGGCCCAGTCGATCCAACAGCGCGCTTTGCATGTTCATGCAAGGTTCGAGCATTTCGAGCCGAGAGAACAGCGGAATCAGTTCGCGACCGAGGTTCTCGCTGCAGTGCGGCGCGCCTTTCGTTTCGCGTGCTCGCTCCCGCAAGAGTGCTCTTCGTGCCGACCGTGGCCCCACGGCCTGAAAGCCGAAACAGGAAGATTTTTCTCGCGCCTGCGTAGGGTCGCAACAATGAAATTTCTGGCTGTAGTCTTGGGAATACTCGGAGCAATCATGGTGCTGCCTGCGCGAGCAGAGGCCAAGGGGCTCATCATTTACAATCGGGGAAACGAGACGTTTGCTACGGGCCCGCTGCCGGCCCCCTACGACGCGGACCCTGAGCTCAGCGGCTTTCAGGCGGGGTATCTGTGCAAAGTTCAGGGCGTTTTCTGGTCTTACTTCTCGGTCAGCGAATGCAAGCCAGTGGCATTTCAGGGCGACAAGTATGTCGAGAGTCCGGAGCTTGCCCAAGCCCTGACGGCCAAGTACAGCGAAGCCGACATGCAGCGCGGCCTGTGGGGCCGCTTCGGTTGGCTGAGCTTGGTCTTGGCCGCGGCGGGCGGTCTGCTCATTTGGTTGAAAGAAGTCATCACTGGCAAGGGTGATGACGAAGACGACGCGAAGGAAGGCAGCGACGCCTCGTGAAGGCGGGTTGAACCTGTCCGTCAGCCGCTTGCGCGGGTCATGCGGCAGAGGGCTCGGGCGCGGCACCAAAACGGTGCTTCTGGCAACTCACCTCGACGTAATAGCCCTCGGGTGCAGCCAAGTAGATCATGGTGCCGCGACCGTTGACGATCACGTCGCTGACTTGCACACCGTCAGCGACTGCGCGGGCGTGGAGGGCGCGCACGGAGGCCACGTCGTCGAGCAGGAAGCCGACGTGAAAGCCCTCGGGGTAACGCTCTTCCGCTTTGGAGCGCTGTAGCACCAGCACCAATCCACTCTGGTCGGTCAAGATCGCGAGCGCCTCGGAGTTTGGGTTCGATTTCAGCTGCAGGCCGAAATAGCGTTCGAAAAACTGGGTCGTGCGCACGACGTCGTAAACTTGCAGGTCGAGATGATTGAGATTCATGTCGAGCAATCTGCCTCGACGCGCCGCGCTCGAGTAGTGATAGTTCGTGCTAGCATCTATCACCATCGTGAATATCGAGCAGATTGACCTGAATCTACTGCCAGTTCTCCAAGCCGTGCTTTCGGAGCGAAGCGCCACCGGCGCCGCCAAGCGGCTGCACGTCACGCAATCAGCGGTGTCCAACGCGCTCGCCCGTCTGCGCCACGCCCTGGGCGATCAGCTGCTGGTGCGCAGCGCGCGCGGTCTGGTGCCCACGCCTCGCGCGCTCGCGCTGCAGCCAGGGCTCGAGCAAATCATGCGCTCTCTGCGCATGCTGGTGAGCGAGCGTGACGCGTTCGACCCAGCCACCACCACGCGCGAGTTCACGCTCGCCTGCGCCGACTATTGCACGACGATTCTCGGGGCCAGGCTTTTGGTTCTCCTCCGCACGCGCGCGCCCGCGGCTCGTCTTCGCTTCGTTCCGCTCGAGCAATTGGCCGGCGCTGACGGCCTTTCTTCGAACATCGACCTGCACTTGGGCATGCCACCGCGAGTACCCAGCGGCTGCCGTTCGGCCACTCTGTTCGAAGACGACTTCGTTTGCATGCTGAAAGCAGACGGCAAGGCGTCGAAGAAGCTCAAGCTCGGCGACTACCTGCGAGCGAAGCACGTTCGCGTCAGCGTGCTCAATTCAACCAGTGATGCCATCGACCGGGCGCTGGCAAAGCGGCGCGTCTCTCGCGACATCGCGCTGACGGTGCCGCACTTTTCCGTCGTACCGATGATGGTCGAACACGGCGCGTACATCGCCACGCTCTCGCGTCGCCTGGCTGAGACCCAGACGCACTCGTTCAAAGTGAAGCTGTGCGAGCCGCCCTTCTCGCTTGGTAAGCGCTCCACCCGCATGGTGTGGCACGAGCGCTCCGAAGTCGACCCCGGCGCCAAGTTCTTTCGCGACCTGGTGCGAGAGGCGGCTGCTGAGTGAGCGAGCGACACGCTTAGCTGCGCCGCAGCGAGCGGAGCCAGCTCAGCCGGCTGCGCCGAACGCCCGGCGCACGCAGCTGCGAAGCCAGATGTGGCCAGCGTCGTTGTCGAAGCGCGGACTCCAGGCTTGGGTGATGGCGACATGGGCTTTGGGCCCCGTGACGGAGAGCCGGCAGAGCCCGAACGCATCGACGACGATTGCGGCCAAACGGCTGGGGATCACGGTGTATGCGTCGCTGGCCCGCACCAGGGCCGCTGCGGCCAAGAATGACGGCACGATGCGGCTCGGTGGCTGCCAATGCCGGCTGCGCCTCGGCTTGGTGAGCTCTTCGAGTTTTGCGCGCTGGGAGGCGACCGCGATGTGCTCCATCGCAGCCAAGCGGCTCGCTGGTAGCCGGCGCTTCGCCAGTGGATGCTCTTTGCGGACCACCGGCACCATCTCTTCACGAAACAGCGTCTGGATGCGCAGGTCCGGAGCAGTGTTGAACTGCACCCCGATGTCGAGATCGGCATCGCGCACTTCCGGAAGCAGGACCCCGACCAAGTGCAGCGCCACGCGCGGCGCCTCCTGCCGCACGAGTACGTCGAGCGCGTGGCCCGCGGTCACGATCATGGCGTCCGAAGCGCGAATGACGAACGTGCGTTCGAGCGTCGCGATGTCGAGCGGCAGATCGGGCCGCAGCAGCGCTCGGATCTCGGTCGAGGCGCCGGCGACGCGTTCGCGCATGGCCAACGCGCGGGGCGTCGGCACGAGTCGGTTCCCGGCGCGGACGAACAGCGGGTCGCCGACCGCGGCGCGCAGCCGGGAGAGCGTGTGACTCATGGCTGGAGGGCTCACGTTCATGCGGCGTGCGGCGGCGGTGACGCTGCCTGCCTGGAACAGCGCGTCGAGCGCGAGCAAGAGGTTGGCATCCGCGGATTCCATTTGGTGCATGTAGCATGTTACTTCGTTTCAATCGCTTCATTCCGCGGGCAGGCTATGAGTTTGCACATGAACACTCAGGCTGCCCCGATAGGAACCGTGCTTCCCTCCCCGCTGGACGGCGATTCTCCGCGCGGCCGGCTCGTGATTCTGATCACGTGCTGTTTGGCGCTGGTCCTCACCGCGATGGACGCCACCATCGTCAACATCGCCCTGCCCGCGATCCGTAGCGACCTGCACGCCAGCGTCGCGGAATTGCAGTGGTCAATCGACGCTTACACCATCGTCGTGGCAAGCTTCCTGCTCTTGGCCGGCTCGATCGCGGATCGCTTCGGTCGGCGGCGGACGTTCCAGGTCGGGCTCTTGGTGTTCAGTGTCGGCTCCTTGCTGTGTAGCGTCGCGCCGAGCGCGCGGGTGCTGGTGGCGGCGCGCGTATTGCAAGCCGTCGGCGGGTCGATGCTCAACCCGGTGGCGATGTCGATCATCGTCAATACGTTCCTCGATCCGAAGCAGCGCGCCCGAGCGGTCGGGATCTGGGGCGCGGCCTTCGGCGTGGCGATGGCGGCGGGTCCGTTGCTCGGTGGCGTGCTCGTCGAGAGTGTCGGCTGGCGTTCGATCTTCTGGGTAAATATCCCACTCGGCGTGGTCGCGCTCGGCTTGACCGCGCGTTTCGTGCGCGAATCGCGGGCCGAGCGGCCACGACGCTTCGACTTCTTCGCGCAAGGCCTGGTCATTACGGCGCTGTTCGCCTTGACCTCCGCGGTGATCGACGGCCGCCGCGCCGGTTGGACCTCCTGGCCGATCGCCCTGGGCTTCGCGCTGGCGATCGCGAGCGTCGTCGGTCTGGTCGCGTGGGAGTCGCGCCACCGTGAACCGCTGCTCGATCCGCGATTCTTTCGCAGCCTGCCGTTCGCGGCAGCGACGCTGGTGGCGGTGCTGGCCTTCGCCGCGTTCAGTGGCTTTTTGTTCTTGAACTCTCTCTACCTGCAAGAGGCCCGCGGGATGAGCGCCTCTCGTGCGGGCCTCGCCACGTTGCCCATCGCGCTCGCGCTCATGGTCTGCTCACCATGGTCTGGCCGCCTCGTCGGCGCGGGGCGCGCGAGGCTGGCGCTCGTTCTGGCGGGAGCTGCCATGGCGACGGGCGCGCTGCTACTGACCGCGTTGGCCCAGAACACGCCACTGTCCTACCTGCTCGCCGCGTATGGCATCTTCGGCGTCGGGCTCGGCATGGTCAATGCGCCGATCACGAACACGGCCGTTTCGGGCATGCCCCGCTCGCATGCAGGGCTGGCATCGGCCGTCGCGTCCACGAGCCGGCAAGTCGGCGCTTCGCTCGGTGTCGCGCTCGCCGGTTCGCTCGCGGGCACGGGGATCGACTCCGCACACCGACCCGATTTCGCCGCCGCGACGCATGGTTTCTTCTGGGTCAGCGCGGGGCTGGGCTTGACGATCGTCGTGCTCGGGCTCGCGTCCACCGGTGCCCGCGCTCGCGCCAGCGCGGCGCGAGTCGCAAGCTTACTCGATGGGCCGACCCGCTCGAGCGCCCCCGGGACGTGAGTTCCGGCGAGCGCGCGTCCTTTACACCAGCACGCCGCCCCCATCGACCAGCAGTGATTGCCCGGTCACGTACGTGCCACGCATGAAGCCGAGGTAGTGCTCGGCGATCTCCGCCGGCTTGCCGATGTGTCCCACGGGCAGCTTGGCCGCCGCTTCGGCGAACATCTGCCTGCGCGCGGGTTCGGCAATGTTCGACCAGAGAGCGGTGTCGACGAAGCCTGGAACCACGATGTTCACGCGAATCGGCGCCAACTCCAGCGCGAGCGCCCGCGTGGTCGCTTCCATGGCGGCGCAGATGCCAGCGCCGATCACGAAGCCCGGCGGCGGTCGCACGCCCGCGCTGCCGCCGGTGAGCACGACCGAGCCGTCGCGCGCCAGGTGCGGCACTGCCGCCTGCACGGCGGCCAATGCCGCCCAGTAACGCAGCTCGAAGAACGCGCGCGCCTGCTTTAGATCCACGCTCATCAGCGGGCTGAGCAATAGCTCCTCTCCAGCCGTGAAAACCAGGTGATCCAACGGCCCCAAGCGCTCGAACAGGGCACGCACTTCTGCGGCCGCGCGCAAGTTCAGCGTGTGACCTTCGGCGCCGGGCAGGTCGGCCAGCGCCCGCTGAACACGCGCCGCCGAGCTCGACACGATCACGACCCGCGCGCCCTCGGCGACCGCGATGCGCGCCACCGCGAGACCAATTCCCGAACTGCCACCCAGTACAACGATGCGTTTTTGCTTCAACATGGCCAATGACCTCCGCGGTCCAATCTGCGGCGCAACGACCCATGCTTCCAGCGCATCCTCGGCATCCGTAGAATGCTATAAAGTCATCAATGACCTCGGACTCCAGACTACTCGGTGGTCTCGATCTCCTCGCCGCAGTGGTAGATACCGGGAGCTTCGTGCGCGCGGGCGAGCGGCTTGGCTTGTCGCAATCCGGCGTCAGTCGCGCGGTGCAGCGGTTGGAGGAGCGAGTGGGCGTGCGCCTGTTCGATCGCAACGCGCGCGCCGTGCGTTTGACCGATGAGGGACGCATCTTTCACGCTCGTGTGGCGCCCCTGCTCGGTGCATTGGCGGAGGCGGTGGACGGCGCGGGGGCCGCAGCGGCCAGCGTCCGCGGCCGGCTGCGCGTCAATTCGGACCCGTTCTTCGCCAGCTCGGTGCTCGCGCCGCACCTGCCTCGCTTCCTCGCCGACCATCGCGATCTCGAGCTAGAGATCGTGGTGCGCGATCACGCAGGCGATCTGGTGGCTGAAGGCTTCGATGTCGCTTTGCGCTTCGGCGATCCGGAGTCCGCCGGCTTGATCGTGCGGCGGCTGCTCCGCACTCGCATCGTCACCTGCGCGGCCCCGAGCTACCTGCAGAGTCGCGGTCGACCGCGCCAGCCGCGCGACTTGACAGAAGGGCATGACTGCATCCTATTCGTCGATCCCACGACTCGGCGGCCGTTCGAATGGGAGTTTCATCGCGGCAAGCGGCGGCTGAAGAACGTGAAAGTCCACGGTCAGCTCACGCTGAACGACGGCGCAACGGCGATCGCTACCTGCGTGGCGGGTCACGGTGTCGCTCAATTCATGGAAATCGGTGTGCGCCGGGAGCTGGCCGCCGGCAGCTTGGTGGAGCTGTTTCCGCGCTGGGGCGAAGAGCTGTTCCCGCTCCACGTGTTGTATCCCTCGCGCTTTTTGCCCTCCGCCAAGGTCCGCGCATTCCTCGACTTCGTCGCGCGCATCAGCAAGCTCTAGGCTCGCCCTCGCCATTTCGCCCGTGACGATCGCGCGTCGACAGGGCAGGATCGGCTCGATGCCCGGCTCGAACCAGACGCGGCTCCTTCAGTTTGCTGGCGACCTCCAGCGCGCCGTGAACTTCACGCAGATGCTCGAAACGGTGCGCGACGCGGTGGAGAGCCTCGTCGGCTACCGGCACGCCTGGCTGGGGATGGTCGAGCCGAATCAGAGCCACATCCGCATCTTGGCTTTCGTGGGTGTGGGGACGAGCTGGGACGAGGCAGTGGTGGTTCCGATCGCGGGCGACGCAATGATCGCCGAGATCTTGCAGGCGACCGTCCCCGTCGTCGTGGAGGACGCGCGCACCGATCCGCGCACCAACAAGGAGATGGTCAAGGTGCTGGGCAACCGCACCATCATCAACGTGCCGCTTGCGTTGGTCGACGTGACGCTCGGGATGTTGGGCGTCGGGACCATGGGCGACGAGGGCGTGCGGCCTCCTACGTCCGAGGAACTGGATCTGTTGATGGCGATCGCCGCACAAGTCAGCCTGGCCGCCGGTCGACTGCGCTGGCAAGAGGAGCGCGCGCGTGCCGAGCAAGAGAAAGCAGAGCTGAATCGCCGGCTGTTTCAGGCCCAAAAGCTGGAGAGTCTGGGGCTTTTGGCGGGCGGCGTCGCACACGACTTCAACAACTTGCTGCAAGTCATCATCGGCAACGCCCATTTTTTGAACCAAGATGACCTGAGCGAGTCCCAGCGTGAGGTGGTGGCTGACGTGCTCGCCGCGGCGGACCGCGGCATGAAGCTCAGTCGTCAGCTGCTGGCGATGGGTCGCAAACAAGCACAGTCACTGGAGGCGATCGACGTCAACGCGCGCCTCGGCGCCCTGCTGCAGCTGCTGAAGCGGCTGTTCCCCGCGCACTTGAACGTGGACCTGATCGGCGGCGCCCACCTGCCCACCGTGCTCTGCGACGCGAACCAATTCGACCAGGTGTTCATGAACCTGAGCGTCAACGCGCGTGACGCCATGCCGGACGGCGGTCGCTTGACCATCGAATCCGAACAGGTCGTGCTGAACGGTGAGTACGTCGCGGCCCACCCCTGGGCCAAGCCGGGTCGCTACGTGGTCATCACCGTGTCGGACACCGGCCTGGGCATGCCCGCCGACGTCGTAGAGCGGATATTCGAGCCGTTTTTCACGACCAAAGACGCCAGCGTCGGCACTGGCCTGGGGCTGGCAGTAGCGTACGGCATCGTGCAACAGAACGGCGGCATGATGCATGCCTACAGCGAGGTCGGCGTCGGGAGCACATTCAAGGTCTACCTACCGGCCTATGATCGCGACGCGAAGGCGATCGGTCCCAAGCTGAGCGGCAGCGTGAAGGGCGGCACGGAAAAGATCTTGGTCGCGGAAGACAACCCGCAAGTGCAGAGCATTCTGCGGCGCATCCTGGAGCGCGCGGGCTACGCGGTCACGATAGTCAATGACGGCCGGCAAGCCATCAACGCCGTCAAGCGCGGCGAGCGCTTCGACGTGATCATCTTGGACGCGATGATGCCCAACGTGGGTGGCCGAGAAGCTTACGAACAGATCCGCCAGCTCGACCCCGACCCCGCCTTTCTCTTCTCCAGCGGGTACGCCGCGGATCTGTTTCCGGCCAGCGTGCTCACCGAACTGGGGGTCGAGCTGCTGCAAAAACCGTACGAGCCGGACCGTCTACTGCGCGTCGTGCGCCGGACGTTGGATGCTCGCGCTGCGAAATAGCCTGACGAGACCGGTCGCCGTCGACACCTAGAACTATGGGTGCGCTTCAGGTACGGTTGCCCGATGCGCGGGACCGGGCGAGTTTACGGGGCAGCCAGGGTAGCGATTGCGGCGTGCCTGGGGCTCGTGGCGCTCGCGTCGCCCGCGGCTGCACAGGACTTCGGCTTGGTGACCACGTTGGTCCACCCCAATCCGCGGCCCAACAACGAGGACCGGTTCGGCAGCGGTGTCGCGATGAGCGGCGGCACACTGCTGGTGGGAGCCAAGGACGAGCTCGGAGCGAACGCCTACAGTGGCGTCGTTCACGTCTTCTCCGACACGGACTGGTCCGAGGTCGCCCAACTCAAAGGCTCGGTTGCTACGGATATCGAGTTCGGTGCCGTCGTCCAGCTCGACGGCGAGCGGGCGTTGATCTCCAACAAGGCGCTGGACAACGGCGTGGTCTGGTTCTTCGAGAAGGTCGCGGGCAGCTGGACGGAAAAACTCCGCGTCCAGGGTGTCGCGGACGAGGCATTTGGCTACTGCTTGGCGCTCCATGGGGATTTCGCCTTCATCGGAGCGCCCCGCGTCGGCACGGGCAACGTGCGGGTGTATCGGCGCGCGGCGGGGACGTGGAGCCAAGTGCAAGTGCTCACGGCGAGTGACGCGCAAGTCGGCGACGTGTTCGGATTCAACATCGCCTACGACGGACAACGCTTGGCAGTTACGGCTCCCGGCGGCCTCCAGGGGCAGAAGCGCACCGGCGTGTACACCTTCTCGAGGGTGGGAGACGCGTTCGTTCAGGACGGGAAGATTGCAGGGGACGAACCCGACCCCGCGATCCACCGGTTCGCGGCCGATGTGGGAGTGAGCGGCAACACGCTGATCGTGAATGCTCCACCGGCATACCAGTTGTCGAATCGGGGCAAAGCGCTCGTCTACGAGCGTCGCGGCGACCAGTGGGAACTCGACAGCGAGCTCACGGTGGAGGATGACGACTCGTTTCCCGACGGCATCGCCATGGAAGGCGAAACGGCGTGGTTCGGAGCGTCTACGGCCGCGCCCAACTCCGAGCGAGTGTACGCCTTTCAGCGCACGAGCAATGCCTGGCAACAAACGCAGAAGCTGAGTTTCCCCGACCTCGGCGAGTACGTGCTCACGAGTTGGGCTTTTCAGGATGGAACGTTCAGCATCGGTTTTTGGAATGGTCTACGCACCGAGTCGGTCCAAGTGTTTCGTAGACCCGGCTACATGAGCGCGGGCGGCGGGAGCGCGGGAGCGGCTGGGGGGTCTGGAGCTCCGAGCGCCTCGAATGCTGGGGGGATTTCCGGGGAAAGCCCCGCCGCGGCGGGCGCCAGCGCCCATTCGAGTGCGAGCGCGAGCGGTGCAGGAGGTTCAGCCGCCGCGGAGCCAGCGAACCTCGGCGGCGCAACGTCGAATGGAGGCGGTGCGCTGAACTCTGCAAGCTCCGAACGCGGCGGCTGTGCTCTCGCGCCGAGCGGCAGCGCTCAGCCCTGGCAACTCGCAGCGCTAGCCTGGGCTGCCGCTCTGACGCATAGGCGCCGCCATCGACGAGCACGCTTCGAGCAA
>Ga0134124_10002001_pt1 | contig 16390 bp, 11 predicted proteins | sample KB304_FD_96880 | JGI IMG/M metagenome (GOLD analysis project Ga0134124, IMG submission 96880) | Terrestrial soil microbial communities without Nitrogen fertilizer from Kellogg Biological Station, Michigan, USA - KB3-0-4 | ecosystem: Environmental > Terrestrial > Soil > Unclassified ...
AGCAAAGCAAAAAGGCAGACCACATCAGGCGTTCTTTCGAGAGCCTGTCCCTCAATATTCTGTACTCACCAAACTTGTCCTATTCTTCTCTGCCAACGCTTCCCCACACTGGACAATCTTCGCAACTTGCTATTGACGCCAACCACGGAAATGCTCAGTTTCGTCCAAAATTTGCGGGCGCAGTAGTGTGGCACACAAGGCACAAGAGAGACTTCAAAAGTCCTGAGGCAGCCCACAGTGGACAATCTTCGCAACTTTTTTCGCACCGGCAGTGGAGATCACCTGCTAAAGGCTATTCACTCCGATGGGAGACGGCCAAATGATTGTGCTGGAATTTCGGATTTGAGGCAGCGCTGCAACCGTCCGAAAGCTCTCATCAACTTTCGCCCCTAGACATCCACAATTCGTCGGCGAGCGCAGTTATTAGTAACAGGACGGATAGGCGCCCGGCCCGCATTGCCAACCAGAATGGGGGCACGCCTCACAGTGGTTTCCCCCTAAAGTCTCGCATGTTAGGTAGTACGCGTTATGAGCATCAGGGTGGTTACAATCAACGACCCCACCTATGATCGGGCAGTGTGCCGCAAATTCCGCCACGCACTTTTGCGTGTATGAAACGCCGCCGCCTTCACACCACTCAGCATGCCTCGCGCAATTATAGAACTCAGATGCGCAACTGGACATGCAACTGCTACAGGCTGCATCACCAAGGCCGCTACAGTTGATTGCACAGTTGTCATAGCAAAAAGCCTCATCCGCCTCGCAGTCCTGAATGCACCCTGCAGCGTAAACGCTTTCGGTTCCGGATGAGAGTCCGAAGACGACCAAGCATGCCGAGAGCAGCGCCAGAACAAACAACCTTTTGTACACTGATTGGATGTTAACTGAGAGCATGATCTTTCTCCTTCGTGAGGTAACTTCTTACCTTGGTAAGCTATTCAACTAATCGTCGGTGTCCTCCAGAAATCGCTTCATGACATCAGCCTCTTTCTCGGTCGGCAATTTACCGATCCATGACTCGATTACAGAGCCTGCCCGATCCACCATAATCAGAGTAGGAGTGGCCTTAACGTATGTGGCATCGGGCGTGGACTGCCTGACGTCATCAACTGAGATGGCGTGATCGGCGAGGTACTTTTGTGCCTCAGCGATACTCTGCGGAAACACAGCCGTTACGCGGACTTCATCATGCCCCATATTCTCGCGTGCCAGGCGCTGATAGAACGGAACACTCTCGGTACAGTATCGGCAGTTCGTTGAGAGTACGATTAGAAGAGTCCGGTCAGCCTTGCTCCAGTCCACGTCAGTAATGGTCAGCTTCGTGCCGGGCTTAATCCCCCGGTTTGCTGCGGTCTCAGATTTTGGAGAAGAGGGCAGCAAGTAGCGGTTCACGACGACGAGGCCGAGTAGAATCGCAACGATAATAATAGCGATATTAGAGAGGAGTTCGATTCTCTTGTGTAGGTTGCTCATGAGAGGCCCAAAAGTTCATTGAGAAGATAGGAGCGAGAACGCTATGAAAACCGAATTGCCTTGATCTCTCGCACGTTAAATTTCGCGCTCGATCTGTCCGAAACTAAAATAAACATCACTCATTCCTTCTTGACCTGTCAAAACTGACAGTCGTGCCTTTGGTGCCTACTTTTGGCCTAAAAAATTGAGGCGACCTTGCGGGTGGCCTCTTCTTTGACGTTATAAACGATGACTGCTCCCCACACTGGACAATCTTCGCAACTTTCTCTTGACCACGACCACAGAAGTGCTCAGCTTCTTCCAACGGTTGCGAGAAGCGCCGTAAATGTGCCAGTTGCTCCTACTCGCACGCTTGGCCCGTAAGCGTCTACGAGTATGCAGGGTGTAACTGTGATAGCCCACACTGGACAATCTTCGCAACTTCAATTGCACGAAGCATTCTAGTCCCGCGTCCGCTGCATGCCGTTGTTTAGACTCCACCGCCACTTTCAGCACTCTTCCAGAGGTTGAGCACTAGCTCGGTATCAGCAGGCACGCTACACCGCATCACCAGCCCTCGAAGGTCGTGCGGGAGGTTGGAATTCACGATGTCCGAGAGAACCAGTCGCGACAGCTGACCATTTTCGTTCATAGGATCCCCATGGTTTGGCGAGAGTCCGATCCAGGCGAGAATGCGGGCGTTTTCAAACCCTCCGATACTGGCGATTTCAGTCTCCCAAATGCTCTCCCAGTCCGCGACTACAGCACAGCGGTGCATGGGGGGCGTAGAGAAAAGCCAATTACGTAACATGGCGCCGACGCTATCATCGGCAGGAATGAGTGCTTGCCCCCCAAGCGCAGTCTCCAACATGCACCACCCCCTCGCCAAATGAGAATGCAAGGTTCGGCCACCTGGGCACCGGAAGAAAGCGTACCGCTCGAGGAGTTGGGGGATGCTCGCCAGAGAAGTTCGAAGCTCCTTCTCTTCGTCGGGCGTGAACGGAGACTGCGGGAGAGAACAATAGTCGTACCAGAACGCAATATCTCGGTGTCCAATCCTCGTCAGCCACGCCGCTAAGGACTTCAGGCATTTCAGCTGCATTCCGCTAGGATCGGGATGGTTAGAGCCGTCCCACCTGTGTGAGACAAAGATAATCTTGTCTTGTTCGCGTGCCTTGCGTGCTACTCCGTCTCGTTCAAGTTCCCGTCTTCCGGCAAGCCTTTGTAGGCCCTGAACTTCGTGGGCCGGAACTACAAAGACATTATTATGGCGTGCGTATCGTCCTGACAACTCTGATGGTGTTCCGTCTTCTGCAACTACAGATGCAATCGGCGCGAAATGTTTTTCGAACTCCTTGGCAGCCGGCGGTGAAATAGTAAAGACCCCAGGTTTCATGTCCCAGAGCCATTCGAACGAGTGAGGGTTAATCCATCCCGGAGGTATAGGTTCAATTGGCGCAGACCAACCCTTTGGAACATCGACTCGGCTTGACACGACCTCTACAGAAACGTCGGAATCGAGTACTATGTTGTGCAATTGTCGCCTAAGCGAGTCTGTTGGTAGGCGGCAAAGTAGGTGATGCACATCCGCCAGCACTGCACCCTTCTGGTACAGTTCTGACTTGCGAGACTTGTTTGATGGGAAGTCGTGCGAGTCCTTCTTTCCCGCGTGGCAAAGGATACATGGAAGCAACAAAAGATCGGCAGCGAATTTCAACAAGGAGTCTGTAGTCTCCAATGCGCCGTTTAAAATAAGCCATTCACGGACAGCAACGAACTGACCTTCGGATATAAGCGGAGGAACGCCGTCTTGTCTTCTCTCAGTTTCAACAATCGCGATCGTCGCTCGGAGCCCATTTTCCATGTATGAGGCGTTTTCTTCGGCTTTCATACCGTACAAAAGAAACGCCATGATCTCGTCGGTACGGCGATCGACCGTAGTATTCCCGGTGCATGAGAGCTGCGCCGCACGACGTGATCTTTCTCTCGTTATAAACTCCCTATAGACAGCGCATATGTCACTTTCGCGAAACCGTAAAAAAAGACAATCACAACACTGTTCAAAGAGGGTTGGGCAGGGTCCGTGCACTTCGCACTCTTCGTGCGTCGCGGGCGCTTGGCCGGTGGCGGGCGTACAGTGGATGTGTACATCGTACTTGAATGCCATGATCGCATCAAAGTCGCTGACCGTCCCCCACCCGTCGCGGCATTCATTGCAGTCGCCAGTATATTCGTGCGGGTTTGGCATTGGTAAATGATCTGAGGGAGGCTAACGTGGCGCTTGAGCGGCTCGCCCACGCAACTACGAATAATGGCTACTCACCGGCGAGTCCGCTCAAAGCGCGTGTTACAAGCAGAGAAGCCGCGTGTACGTGGTAGGGCTATCACGTGAGCGTCCTCAGGCCGTGGAGTTAGGAAGAACACGGCGCACTCTATTACAGGTGGTCAGAGAAAGCAAAGCGAAAAGGCAGACCACATGGCCGCGTTCTTCGAGAGCGTTTGCATTACGAGTACGGCATGGACCAGAGAAAAAGGTTGGCGGAATCTACTTCTAGCGGCTTTCAAGTCGTGTCTCCCCACAGTGGACAATCTTCGCAACTTTCTGCAAATCGTCGGCGCGTAATTATAACTCCTTCTGAAATGTTCTGTTCGGTTCCGTCATATTTGACAGAGGCAATAAGGAGCACCCTCAGCCAGCTATATTTGGACAGCTTCGGCCGCATAGTTTCATCTGAAGGAGCACTAGAGATGCTGAGTACCCAGCCGAGTTGGAGGTAATCATTGACCTTCGGCACCTTCGTGATTGCTACACAATTTTGGTGTTTTCAAGGTTCATGGCATGTGATTCTAACGCCGCAAAATGGTCTGTTCAAAAAGCACGAAGGGGAAGGACACGAGTGCCAAGAAGGAAGTAAGAGCATCAACATTGGGTAGTAACCTAATTAGGGCACCCAACATTGACTTTTCTTGATGATAAGAATACGCTCACACCATCTCAACTCGAAGGCTGATACCGAGCCTCTGCGTCCTCGCAAACTCGCCAGCTTTTTTTTCACTGCCCAAGTCGTCGTCAGTCTTACCACGCTACGAGATTTGGCTTGCACGAACGAGGTTCCGCGATGCAATCCATCGACCAATCGCCATTCATTTCCGAACACGAGAACCACTCTCCACGCTTGAAAGAGAAGCGTTCAGAGCGCGGCTATTTTCGAGAGACTAAGTGGCAGAAAAAACTGCTGCCGTTCATGGTAATAGTGCTGAGTCTCGTGATGCTCTTCTTTTTTACTGCTACTGCCTTTCAGCTGTATTATCTACATCAACGCATCGAGCACAGCCCTGAGCTGAATTTAAATCTTGCTCTGGCAGCTCTGGAAAGTAATCCGGCCGGCGCGTCCGAGAAAGACAAGCTTCAAATCGGCAGGTGGAAGACGCTCGCAATCCTCGAGGGAAACGCTTTGCAACGCCGCTATCACCAGGCCAACGTGCTGCTTATGTCGCGGATTTGGACAGGGTATCTCGGGTTTGTTACCGGAATGATACTGGCTCTAGTGGGCGCCACTTTTATCTTGGGAAAACTGAGGGAGTCGGAATCGAAAGTGGATGCGGGCAGTGACGTTTGGAAGATGTCCATGACTACAGCCTCACCCGGACTAATCTTGGCACTGCTTGGCACGATTCTCATGATCACCACGATTATCGGCCGTTATGAAATCAAGGTGAACGATGGACCATTATATACAGCGGAGTGGAATGGCGTTACCTTGCCAGACCCGCAAGAGCAGACAGATGTGCTTCCGCCTCCTGCTACTTTCCCCGTCGAACCGGGCGATGAGGTAATTAAAACGAGCGATAACAAGGTGAAAAACAGACAAAAGTAGACTACACCCAACACAAAATTCACCGCGCTGAATGCACTGGCCAAGGAGGAATTATGGCAACTCACCGAAGATTCGCGGCGATGCCGATCACGATTCTATTCATCCTCCTTTCGATATCTATCCATCTGTCGCTGCCTCCAATCATTCGAGCTGACGAACGATTAAGCGATCTGCGTGTTGCCTTTTACAACGGACGGTATGCAGAGGTGTTAATTAGACTCTATGATTACCGTGAACAGCCTTATGGTAAACAAGCTGAAGTCGATTACATGATTGGCACCTGTCTCTGCCGGACGGGCAGCAGAGACAAAGCGAGAAGAAGATTCGAGTGGATTCTCATCCGATATCGACTCGACCCGGCGCAGCGCAACATCATTGAACAAGCATTGCGACAGTGTAGCGTCGGTGGCCAGTCACGTCCTGCTCCTGCTCCCTTCCGAGAATCCACCGTGACCTCCGCAAGTGAACGTAATGTGGGAGTCAGCGGCAAGGGCGGAACAATCACAAGGGACGAGTCCATAACGGCCGTGACCGAATCGATTGTTGCCGTAACAAGCGAAACCGCGGAGGTAGTCAGGGGTATTGCCCCCGAAGAATTTGAAAGTAGGTTGTTTAATCTATCGGAAAGAGACAAAGCAATTCAACGCGTGACAACACTGGCTGGTCCGAACTACCAGGTTCAGTCTGTGGGCCCTTTCATTATTGCAAACAGCAGAAGTTGGTCTACTAAACAAGCATTCACTATAGGGCGAGGCCTTGAGAGTTACGCGTCGTTTTATGCCGCCGAGTTCGACATTCCGATGCCAACCAAATTCATCACGGTCTACATTGTTTCGGATGACTACGAAATGCAACGCTTGGCGAGGACCCTGCACGGCATTCGGGTCTCAAGAAGCAGTATTGGATACTCATTTCCCTCCGATCTCAGTATGGTGGGCATTCTCGATAGCACACAGTTTGGAACTCTCGCTCATGAGCTTTTTCATCTAATGGTGCGCAATGATTTTGGGGACATACCGCCTTGGCTCGAAGAGGGAATGGCAAGTTTATACGAGGTATCCGAACGTCGGGGTAACTCCATCGCCGGTTTGCCAAATTGGCGTGGAAAAATTCTAGCCAAGTTCTGGCTGGCGCGACCATCAATAGAACAGTTGGTCAAAATGGATTGGCGCTCGTTTGATGGTACAGAGTTGCTGGATATTTCTGATGGTACAGAGGGACGACAAAATTTTCGCCGCCAAGCGATCAACCATGCTACCGCTAGGTACTTGATGCTGTATTTGCAGGAGAAGATGAAATTGGTTGATGTCTATAAGGCTTTCCGACATCAAAGCATTGATGATTTAAAAGACATACCTGAGCAGGAGGCGGCACGGCTGTTGTCCTCAGTCGTCCAGAAACCCTTATCCGAGTTCGATAGGGACTTCGAACGTTGGTTCTTAAATCTAAGGCACTCGCAAGTTAATTAGGTTCGCGCGTTTAAGGAATAGGCGCGTGCGAACAAATTCAGGTAATCGCTTTCAAGATTGCTGACATCCCCAGCTAGGACTCGAAATACGAACCCTTGATGGCAAATAAACTCGCCTTGATAGCAAATAAACTCGCCTTGATAAAAGAATGGCAAGCTCCTTCATTATTTAGATACAGCTTCGCCTTATAGGTCCAAAACCAACGAAACTGATTGATCAAGGGAGTTGTGTCGGCAACACGATCGTGAAGGTGCTGCCGTGGCCGGGGGTGCTCGCGAGGTTGATGGAGCCGCCGTGGACTTCCACGATCCATTGGGCGATTGAAAGGCCGAGGCCGGCCCCGCCCATCGTGCGCGCGCGGGCTTTGTCGACGCGGTAGAAACGATCGAAGACGCGCGGTTGGGCTTCTGCGGGAATGCCGATGCCGGTGTCGCGCACGACAATCTCGGCGTTTCCGTTTTGTCGTACCAACGCCAGCGAGATCTCGCCGCCTGCGGGAGTGTATTTCACGGCGTTGTCGAGCAGGTTCAGAAGCATTCGTTTGATCAGATCTTCATCACCATTCAAAGCGATCGACGGCGAATCGTTTTCCAACTTCAACCGCACGCCCTTCCGAAACGCCAGCACCTGCGCGGCGCGCGCACAGTCTCTGACGGCTTCGTTCAACGAAACACGCTCCTTATTCAATGCAGCGCGCGTGTTTATCGGTTGACGCGCGAGAATGAAGAGATCTTCAACGATGCGTGAGAGCCGTTCAGCTTCATCCTGAATCAACGACAACGATTGCTGATACTCTTCGACCGTGCGTTCCTTCCCGAGCGCGACTTCTGTTTCACCGCGAAGAACGGCCAGGGGCGTGCGCAACTCGTGAGAAGCGTCGGCGATGAATCGTTGCTGCTCTTTGAACGCATTCTCGAGTCGAGTGAGTAGATCGTTGATGGTTGTCGCAAGGTGGCCGAGCTCGTCGCGGGGATTCGTAACGTCGAGTCGCGCCGACAGGTTTTCTGCGGAGATGCGTTGTGTCTGACTGTTCATTGACGCGACCGGTGCGAGACTCTTTCGCGCCAGAAAGTATCCGCCAGCAGACGCCAGCAACAGCACGAGCAAAACTCCCGCGAACAGATCTCGACGCAGCTCACTGAGTCCATCTTCAATCACGCTGAACGGTTCAGCGACCGCCGCAAACCCAAGCGATTGGTCCGATGACAACGGGACCACTGTGACTCGCAGTCCATTCACACTCGCATTACTAAATCCTCGCGCACGCGCATCCGCCAACACAGGGGAAGGAATCGCAATAGTGGAGCCCGCGAAGTTCGCCGACGCAGCGATCGGATTGCCTGCGCTATCGGTGAGCTGCACGTAACGGTTGGGGAAGGTGATTTCTGCAAGGACAACTTTGCCCGCTGTAGATTGAGAGTGGGTTTCGCCGAGCTCCTCGAGGTATGCACTAGCAACCGTCTGCGCGGTCGAGCGCAACGATTCATCCTGTCGCTCGTGAAAGATGCTGCCGGCCGCGTAGTAGATCACAAGGGCAAACGCGATGAGCGAGAGCGCGAGTACGCCCGCATACCAGAGCGTGAGTCTTATGCGAACGGAATCAAACATGGTTCATCGTACTGCGGAAAACTGTTCACGCAAAGGCGCAAAGAAAAGCCGCAAAGGCGAGTCAAGTTCTTCTCAGAAGTCCCACCTCAAGGCCACGCCGTACTGCCGCGCCTGCCGGTTGTATTTCGGTGTGATCATGGGCCACTTATTGATTTGACTAGAGTCGTCTTCGGTAAGTGTCTCGCGATGATGTGCGTGGTAGACAAACTTTCCAATGCCGAAACCTAGAGCACTCCCGGCGAGCACGTCTGAAATATAGTGGTTGTGGCCCGTGAATCGCGCCACGCTAACCGCACTCGCAATTCCGTAAGCTGCTATTTGCACGGCGGGACGATCTTTGTATTCGTGCGCGATGACGGTTGCGACCGCCCATGCCTGCGTGGCATGACCGGAAGGAAACGAGCTGCCGCCATCGAAGAACTCACTTCGTTCGTGCCCGTCCAGCGGTCGTCCGCGTTGAGTGATGCCTTTGAGTGCGCCTTCTACAATAATACTGTTGATCATAGCTTCAGCACTCAAGACCCCCGTCTCGCGGGCTCGATAATTGTTCTTCTTACGACCGATCAAATAAAAGGTCCCTGCAACTGCGCCGAGGCCATAAACCGATCCGGCATAACTGATCGCGCGACTAGCGTTTACCTGGCGATTCGCTTCGAACATCTCGTCGCCCGTGATTCGATCGGTAGTAAATAACGCCATCAGCCCGATGCCTGCCGGAACTGCCCACTTCATATCGCTGCGTTCGAGATGAAGCGGAGCGGTCCAGATCGCTTTCTGATCGCTCAGTATGTTTTTGAAGAACTCGCGTTCGAGTGTCGGTGTTGGCGCTGGAGTTTGCGCGCGCACGGCAACCGTGGTTGCCATCGTTAATAAGATCATGCCGAAGAGGCACTGCGATCTTCTGTTACTTCGCATGTTATTTCCCCTTTGAATATTATTTCCCAACTACCAGCACCGTGAACGAGCCCGGTTTGATGCTGCGTTGCGGTCTGCCACCCGGCGTTGTCGCCGGCGTCTCGATATACTCCGCCGCACTCAGAAAAATCTTCTTCGTCTTCGGATCGAAAGCCATGGTCCGTGCGCTGGGCTGCGTCTTAACCGCACCGGCATCTTCGTAGTCGTCGGCAGATTTTTCGTGAAAGACATTCAACACGCCTTCAGAGCACGAAAAGAAAACCAGTTTCGCCTGGGGATCGAATGCCGCGTAATCCACACCGCGTCCGATTGCGAAGCTCGTGATCACTCGTCCCGACGTCGCATCCATCACAACCATCTTCGGCTCGTTGCGGCAGCCAATGAACAATCGTTTTGTCTTCGCGTCGTAGGCCAGACCGGTCGGTGTTTTAGCCACGCCGATCGGAAATCGCTTCTTTACCTCGAGTGATTTTGGATCGAAGACAACTACCTCGTTCGTGTCTTCGATGTTCACGTACACGACGCCATCGGCAACCACCGCCGATTCGCCATCACCTTCGACCTTTATCGTTCCCACCACTGCTCCGGTTTTCGCATCGATGGCGGTGATGTCGTGTGAGCCATGATTGTTTGTGAAGACACGCTTCGTTTCTGGATCGTAATAGATGCCGTCCGGTCCTTTACCCACGTCGATCTTGTTGATGAGCTGCAACGTGGTTGGATCGAACATTGAAACTTTGTTCTCGCGGCCGTTGCTCGTGAATCCGTGTTTGAACTCGGAGGCGAGTGCGACTCCATGAACCCCGGGTGTGTCCGCGATGGTCCCTATCAACTTGCCGTTGTCTGGATCGATTACGTCCACTTGCGTGCCATGCGACAAGTACAAACGCCGAGCAGCGCTATCGATCGTTACATAGTCAAAGCCGCCATTTCCAGGGACAGGATAGCGCGTCTCGACTTTGTATCCCGTATCTGCCTGCCAAATAGCGAACGCCAGGATGAGGATTGATCCGAAGAATTTCAAAGGGGGATTCATTGTGGTTGTCCTTTCTTACTCAACATTGCGTAAACGGTGGGCGTGACGATTAGGGACAATCCTAACGCTATTGTCAATCCACCAATCACTGCGATCGCGAGCGGTTGCAAGAGCTCTGAACCGGCGCCGATCGCGAGGGCTAATGGCAACATGCCGAGCATCGCGGCCAGCGACGTCATGAGCACCGGCCTGAATCGTCGACGCCCCGAGCGCAGCAGCGACTCTCGCAACGTGTCACCCGCCGCGAGGTGTTCTTCAACTGCATCGAGCATCAAAATCCCGTTCTTAGCGACTATACCCACGATCATGATCATTCCCATCAACGACACCACATTGAGCGTCTTACCGGTGATGAATAGCGCCAACAACACACCACTCAGCGCGAGCACAGCGCCGGTGACGATCGCAATCGGATGTGCGAATGATCGAAACTCGATCAGCAAAGTGATGAAGACCAGCATAACCGCGAGCACTAGCGCCATCATCAACTCCTTGAAGCTTGACTGCTGCTCTTCGTAAAGTCCACCGAACTCGACTGTCATTCCGGGCGGTAGCTTCACATCCTTCGCCAGTTGCTCGCGAATTTGACGAATGGCCGTGCCGAGATCGCTACCTTCAAGACGTCCGGTGACAGCGATCATCTGGCGCAGGTTCTCGCGCTCGATCTCCGCCTGGCCCTTGTCGATCTCGATTTCCGCAACCTGATCGAGCCGGAAGAGTTGTCCAGACGAGGAACGAACTTGCAGCGCTTTCACGCTGTCGAGCGACGTCCGCACGTTTGCCGGAAAGATTACACGAACTTTGATCAAACGGTCCTGTTGCAGAATCGACGATGAAGCATCGCCCGACATCGCGGTCGTTATCGTTGACGCAACGTCGTTCGCCGTCACGCCGAATTGCGACGCGCGCAAAGGATCGATTCTGAACGTGACTGCTGGCCCACTGATCACGACGCCGTTTAGCGTATCCACCACGCCCGGAACTTTCTTGATCGCGTCTTCGACTTGATCTGCCGCCGACTGCAACGCCGCCGCGTCTTCGCTAAACAGCTTCACCTCGATCGGCTCGGGATTGCCTTGCAAGTCTCCGATCACGTCCGGCACGATGCCGACGAACTCCGTTTCGAGTGTCGGTACTGACTCAGCGATCTCACCGCGAAGCTCCGCGATCACTTCCTGTGTGCTGCGTTTGTGATCGGGTTTCAACTTGACGGCGATGTCTCCGGTGTTCGGCTCCGTCACGAAGAGGCCCATCTCCAAACCGGTGCGCCGCGAGTAACTCTCTACTTCCGGCGTCTTCATCAACAGCTCTTCAACCTGCTGGAGCATGCGATCGGTCTCCGCGAGTGACGAACCAGGCGGCGCGAGATAGTCGAGTATGAAAGCGCTCTCGTCGAACTCAGGTAGAAACTCAGAGCCGAGTACGTTGTAAAGCGCATACGAACCCGCCAGCACCAGGACGATCGTGAGCCCGACGATCCATCGTCGATCGAGTGCGACACCCAGCACGGTTTCGTAACGCCTGATGATCGCGCCGAGAACTCTGCCTTGAGGCGCTTCGTCTCCTGCGTCTTCGCCTGGTTTCGCCCTCACGAATCGTTCGGCCAGCACGGGAGTGAACGCCAAAGCAAGCACGAGCGACGTCAACAATGCGACCGCCATCGTCAAAGCAAGTGAGCGAAAGAAAACTCCGGTAACGCCCGTCAACAACGTCAACGGCAGAAACACGACGACGGGCGTGATCGTCGAACCGATGATCGGAACGGTGATCTCAGAAACCGCGCTTTGCACTGCTTCACGTCGTGATTGTCCACGCGAGATGTGCGTGTAGATGTTTTCGACCACGACGATCGCATCGTCGATCACGAGACCAATTGCGGCAGCGACGCCTCCGAGTGTCATCAGATCGAAACTCAGTCGCGCGAGCCACATCGCGAGAAACGTAACAAGGATCGTCACCGGTATCACGACGATCGCGACGAGCGTCGTGCCCCAGTTACGCAGAAACGCGTAAAGGATCACGACCGAGAGCAGGAGGCCGATGAGAATTGAGTCGCGCACCGAGTTGATCGAGTCGCGCACGAGCAGTGATTGATCGTAGTAAGCAGCGACACGAACGTCTTTCGGGATCTGCCCGCGCATCGCATTCAACGCGGCTTTTACGTTGTCGACAACGGCAACCGTATTTGCATCCGGCTGTCGATTGATGTTGACGAGCGCGGCGGGATGGCCGTCGGCGGTAACGATCGTGTACTGCGGTTCTACGCCGGGTGAAACTGTCGCCACGTCTGACACGAGCACGGGCGCGTTGTTAACCGTGGCTACGACTATACCGTTGAGCTCGTCCGGCCTTCTCGCCTGGCCGCTGATCAACGCCAGCTCGAGCTGGTGGTTTTCTTCGATTAGACCAGGTGAGACGATTATGTTTGAGTTGCGAATCGCTTCGGCCACTTGTTGTGCGGAAACGTTGTGGGCCGTCAGCTTTTCGGGATCGATTGTGACGTGAAACTCACGCGTTTTACCCCCAGCGACGCCGACTATCGCGACGCCCGGCAAGCGCGCAAGTTGTGGCCGGATAACGTAGCTCGCGAGATCCGTGAGCGTCGCCTGATCGCGTTTGTCTGAGGTGACGCTGTAGCCCACGACCGGAAACACAGCAAACGTGAGGCGATCGATGTTGCGAATCTCGGCTGTTGGTGGCAGCGAGGTCAGCAGTTGTGACATTCGCGCCTGGACCAGGCTCAATTCCTGATTGATGTCGCCGGCCCAGGTGAAATAGAGACTGATCTCGGTCGAGCCACGCGCGGTTTTCGACTTGATGCGCGCGATGCCGGGGATGCCGTTCATCGCCTCTTCGATTGGACGCGTGACCGAAACGAGCGTCTGTGAAGCGGGCGCCTCGCCGTTATCGACGATGATAACGATGCGAGGGAAGTCAGTTTCCGGAAAGACGGCGATCGGCAGTTGCGTTGCGGCGTAGAGCCCGGCAGCACACAGTAGCGCCACGATCACGAGGATCGCGCGCGACTGCCGTGAAACTACTTGTGCGAGTGCCATGCAAATTTTAGCCGCGGATTTACGCGGATGAACGCGGATCAGAATGCTTTATGGTTCTTTCTGATCCGTCTTATCTTCTTTCTCTTCTTCCGTGTTCATCTGTGGCTCGACTTTTGTTCCATCAGCCAACGCGTAGTTACCTTCGATCACGACGGTTTCGCCGCCTTTGAGACCTTCGACGATTTCGATCTTGTCAGGTGTGCGGATGCCGATCGTTACTTTCGTTTCGTGCGCCACACTTTGATCGTCGACGACCATCACGGTTCCTTCGTTTGCGTTACTCGTTTCGAGTGTGACTGCCGACGCAGGTACAACCACCGCATCGTTTTTTGAGTTCGCTGCGATCGTGACTTGCGCGGCGCCATTCGCACGCAACTTCCCATCACTGTTGCCAAGCGTGACCCAGACTTCAACTGTCCGATTCGCCGCATCGCTCGAGCGACTCAAGAGTGTGACTTGTCCATGCATCTCTTCGGCTGAGGTGTCGGTTGGTATGACTGTAACCGTGTCGCCGGTTTTCACCTGGGCAACAGCCGTATCTGAAAACGGAGCCTTCACGATCACGGTGCTCATGTCTGCGATCGTCACCAGCTTTCCACCCGCGGAAGCAAACTCGCCCTCGTACTGAAACTGATCCGTGACGATGCCCGTGATAGGCGAGCGAATCGTGGCGTAGCTTAGTTGTGCGTCGAGCGTGGCGAGATGTTGTTGCGCTTGCGCGGTGCGTGCGGCTGCGAGTGCGCGATCGTTCGGATTCAGTGATTTTGCTCGCAGCGCGACGGTTTGTTCTTCGAGACGGAGCTCGTCTTCGGCTGTCGTTAAATCGAGTTGCGAGGCTTCGAGATCTTTTTTCGAGATGCCGCCTTTGTCGTAGAGTGCGCGGCGGCGTTCGTAAGTGGCGCGGGCATTGTTGACCTTTGCGCGCGCGTCGTTCAGTGCTTTTTGATCTTCGGCGTTTGTTTTGGGAATCGTGCCGGTGACGAGGCTGCGCTCGTTGGCGCGGGCTTCGTTGAACGCTGCGACCGCTTCTGCCCGTTGCGCCTGGAGATCGCGTGATTCGAGGACCGCGATCACTTCGCCGGCACGTACGAGCTTATTCTTCAGCAGCGACATCGATTTGATCTGCGCGCTGATCTTTGCGCCGACGTCAGCTTTTTCGCGCGGCCAGATCGTCCCGACGGCTGTCACGGGCGCGGCGATCGTTTCTTTTTCGGCTTTGGCGACTTTGACGCTGACTGTCGGTGTGACTTCGGTTTCTGCTTCAGTTTTCGATCTCCGCACGCGCCAGACGATCAGGATCGCGACAAGCAGGACCACCAGGCCCATCACGATCAGCACGATGTTTCGCTGGCGAACGATTCGTGCGCGTCGCTGTTCCTCTAAAAGCTGATCGAAATCAGGATCTTCGCTCATTTAACGTCCGGTGGCTTGTTTCAATCGCGCGAGGGCGGTCTGGTAATCGAAGATCGCCTGGTTGAGCGCGTTGCGTTGTTCGACGACGGTTGTTTGGGCGTCGGTGACTTCAACAATCTGCGCCTCGCCGGCGCGGTAACGCGCAATCGATGCTGTAACGTTCTCCTCTGCTTTTGCGACGCCTTCACGCGCCACGTCGATGCGTCTTTTGGCGCTGTCGACTTGCGCTCGCGCGGCGTAGAACTGTTGCGTGAAACCGCGCAATGCGATCGTTCGCTCGTTCTCCGCGAGCTCTACGCGCAAACGCGCCTGCTGCTCACGACTGCGAGTCGCGCCCCAATCGAAGATCGGAATCGAGAATGTGATCGCTCCTGACACTCCAGTGTGTTCCTTCAACCGTGGCGCTTTGAGCGAGTCTGTGTCAAAGCCGCCGTTTACCGAATACGAAAGGGAAGGCAAGCGATCCGCATGAGCGATCCGAATCTCCTGCTGCGCGGCTCGGAGCTGCTGCTCGAGTTGAATGAACTCAGGCCGCCGCGAAACTTCTTCCGCTTTGAACTGCTGATAATCGGAGTCGATTGGAATGTCTAACGCCAAATCGGTCGTGTTGATGGGCCGCGAGAATTCATACCCGACAAAAACTCGCAAAGCACCCGCTGCTAATTCTTCGTTCGCGCGCGCACGTTCCAGCTCATCGCGACGCGTCAGTGTTTGCAAATGCGCGCGCGTGACATCAACCGAAGCCACTTCGCCACCGCTAAATAGCAAAGCTGTAGCGCGTTCAAACTCTTCAGCCGCGGCAAGATTTCCTACCGCTGCGGTACGTTGCGCACTGGTGAGTGCGAGTCCGTAATAAGCTTCGATCACAGCCTGGGCCAACGCGCGTTTCGCCGCTTCAGTGCCTGCGTGTGCGGCCGCCATCAACGCGCGACTGCGTGCGAGCGATGCACGCAAACGGCCCGCGATGTCGAAGTCTCCGGAGACGTTCACTAACGCGTCGGTAACACCGATTCCATCCGCGGAGACGAAACTCGGCCCACGCGGCTCGCCGGGTGGCAGGCCCAACGCCGGCGACGTGTAGATGTAACTCAGCGGCGTCGATACCTTCGGCAGAAATGCAGCTCGCGCTTGTCGTACGTCTTCTGCGGCGATGCGTTCGTTGATGGCGGCTGTTTGATATGTCGACGCCTGTGCGTTTGCGAGTCGCAACGCGTCATCGAGTGAAAGGGGAGTTTGTGCGTGTAGCGTTGAAACGCAGATGAATGCGAATAGTACCGCAAGGGGGAATACCTTCGGTCTCGCTCGCTTTGTCATACTCGTACCGTGATTGGACCGAGTATAGCTGGGCCAACCTTAATGGAAGATTAATAGACGGTGGCAAATTAATGGCGAACGTCGAGCATATAGCCTTCGCCGCGACGCGTGTGAAGCAGTTTGAGGGAGTGTTTTCCGTCGATCTTTTTGCGCAGGCGATTCATGTAGACCTCGATCGTGTTTGAAAACGGATCGAACGTGTCGTCCCAAACGTGTGCCGCGATCTCGGCGCGTGAGACGAGCTGGCCC
>Ga0134124_10002003_pt1 | contig 16384 bp, 20 predicted proteins | sample KB304_FD_96880 | JGI IMG/M metagenome (GOLD analysis project Ga0134124, IMG submission 96880) | Terrestrial soil microbial communities without Nitrogen fertilizer from Kellogg Biological Station, Michigan, USA - KB3-0-4 | ecosystem: Environmental > Terrestrial > Soil > Unclassified ...
GACATGGTTGCGAAAATTCGCGGCAAGGCTAACGATCTGAAAGACGGCTTATCGTTGCCCGAGTCGGAAAATTCGCAGACCGACTCGAAGCTGCCCGCAGTTACTACCGTGCGACAGTTTCGGGAGGAGCTTTTGCTGCTTGATAAAACACTAATGAATTTCGTCAACAATCCTGTTTTTCAAGCGGCTAACGCCGTGGACGTTAACCAGGCAAAAAAGGCGAGCAAGGATCTCGACCAGGTAATCTCATTAACCAACGACCTCAAACAGAATGCCCAAAAGCTTCGCAAGTCTACTCACTAACCAAAGTGGTCCTTAGAGCCGGTATTAAGTAGACTTCCGCGCAAGTCTGTTGTAAGGATCAGCAAAGATCTATTCCCGTCGATCTCGAGGAGAACACTATGCCTGAAGTGCGCCGTCTGTCGTCCCGCTATATATCAATCATCGCCGTAATACTGTTGTCGTTGCTCACGGGCGTTAGTACGAACGCCCAGGCAGATTTGTCGCCTGAGTTGCGTGGGAAGATCGATAAACTCGTTAGCGATGCGTTGGCCCGGTCAGGTGTGCCTAGCGCTTCGATTGCAGTGGTGAAAGACGGAAAGATCGTCTACCTGAATGCTTACGGATCGGCGCGACTCGAACCAAATACGCCGGCAACTACCGGCATGCGATACAGCATTGGTTCCATCAGTAAACAGTTTACCGCCGCGGCCATGTTGCTCTTGCAGGAGCAAGGAAAGCTTTCGCTCGACGATAAGGTAGCGAAGTTTATTCCTGATCTAACGCGAGCGAATGAAGTGACTATCAGGCAATTGTTGTCGCACACGTCCGGCTATCAGGATTACTGGCCACAGGATTACGTCATGCCGATGATGCTGCAGCCTGTGACCGCCACGAAGATCCTCGACATGTGGGCGCGAAAGCCTTTGGATTTTGATCCCGGGACGAAGTGGCAGTACAGCAACACAAACTACGTCATTGCCGGGGTCATAATTGAAAAGGCCAGCGGCAAACCGCTGCTGCAATTCTTAAAAGAAAAAGTTTTCTCGCCGCTGGGCATGGCTAGCGTCGCTAATATCGATGAGAAAAAGTTAGGCGATACGGATCCGACCGGGTACATGCGTTATGCGCTCGGGCCATTGCGAGTGGCGCCCAAAGAAGGACCGGGCTGGCTCTTTGCGGCCGGCGAACTGGCGATGACCGCTGAGGATCTGGCGAAGTGGAATATTTCGATCATGGACCAGAAGCTGCTGCGCCCGGCTTCATATCGAGAGTTGGAACGCGAGGCGCAACTCAACAATGGTATGGGGACCCGGTATGGACTCGGCGTCAGCCTTGCGACGGAAGCCGGACACCGCGCGGTCTCGCATGGTGGCGAAGTGTCGGGATTTGTCTCGGAAAGCGTTGTCTTTCCCGACGAACGAGTTTCCGTAGTGGCGCTGACGAATCAGGATGCCTCTTCCGCAGCCGGTGATATTGCCCACGGCATTGTTCCGTTTCTGTTCGAACAGAACGATCCGGCAACACCCGAGAAATTAGAACAGGCGAAGAAAATTTTCGAGGGACTACAGCACGGCACGATCGATCGTTTGCTGTTCAGCGACAACGCAAACGCCTATTTCAGTGAACAGGCACTGCAGGATTTTGCGACTGGATTGTCTCCGCTGGGTACGCCCAGGCAGTTCACTCAAGTTCGACAAGGATTACGCGGCGGAATGACACTGCGGGTGTACTTACTGCGTTTCGAGAAGCAGACCCTGCGCGCGTGGACCTACGAATTGCCGAACGGCAAACTGGAGCAGTACCAAATCGCCGTGCAGAACTAGAACAACAGCTCACGCAAAGCCGCAAAGCCGCAAAGAAAACTGTTGGAAACGCGGCAGCGCTTTGCGCCTTTGCGGCTTTGCGTGAGTAACTCCTATCCTCCGCGCTTGAAGAATTACACCTGCCGTTCGTGTTTCTCCGCTTGTTCTCGCGTGTCAAACGTTCCGAGGTTCTTGCGTTTTTTGGTCTTCGCATCGACTTTGCGCGAGTACAGTCGATACTTACCGGTTTTTAGTTTTCTAATCATTTGTCTCGCCCTCGTAGCTTTGCCTCAAGAGTCATTTTCATTCACACCGGGCTTTAGCCCGGTGCCAAAAGGCAGCGTCTACGGAAAACCGTTTCAACGGTTTCCCGTTGGGGTGCTAAGGAAACCATTAAAATGGTTTCTCAACTATGTCAGTGTCTTTCCACCGGGCTAAAGCCCGGTGTGAATGAAAAGACTTTTGAGGCAAAGCGCGCCCTCCTGGTGACTCATAACAATTCACACAACTGCCTTCGAGAACATCTGCGGCAAACCAAATGCCGAATGGCCAGTTGGGTGTGAAGCCCGTGAGATGACCTCACGGAGCTTCTTTTGTAAACTGAACAGGCGCTATTAAGTTAAGGACGGAGAACACAGTACGTGAGTATCGAGCAAAATCCTGGTGGACCCTCAAACTTTATTAGAGACGCGATTATCGAGGACAACAAGAGTGGTAAATACGAGGGGCGGGTACAAACTCGCTTTCCTCCGGAACCCAACGGCTACCTGCACATCGGCCACGCGAAAGCCATCTGCCTCGATTTCGGACTGGCGGCGGAATTTGGCGGCAAATGCAATTTGCGTTTCGACGATACGAATCCGTCAAAAGAAGAAACAGAGTACGTTGACGCCATTATGGCGGACGTCCAATGGTTGGGTTTCCAATGGGACGGCCTCTACTACGCCTCGGATTATTTCCAACAACTGTACGAATGGGCCATTCAACTGATCACGGCAGGAAAGGCTTACGTATGCGATCTCAGCGCTGATGAAATTCGAGAGTATCGCGGCACCTTGACCGAGCCGGGCCGAGAAAGTCCGTACCGCAACCGTTCTGTTGAAGAGAATCTCGAACTGTTTGACCGGATGAAAAAGGGAGAGTTCCCGGATGGTTCGCGCACGCTGCGCGCGCGCATCGACATGAGCTCTCCAAACATCAATCTGCGTGACCCGGTCATGTATCGAATTCTGCACATGGATCACCATCGCACGGGCAATCAGTGGTGTATTTACCCGATGTACGACTACGCCCACGGGCAGTCAGATTCCATCGAGCGGGTGACGCACTCCATGTGTACGCTGGAGTTCGAGAACAACCGTCCTTTATACAATTGGTTCATCGAACAGCTCGGCATATTTCCTTCGCGGCAATACGAGTTTGACCGTCTGTCGCTCACTCATACTCTGCTGAGCAAACGCAAGCTGCTGAAGTTGGTCGAAGAAGGACATGTTGAAGGTTGGGATGATCCGCGGATGCCGACGCTGTCAGGTATGCGCCGGCGCGGTTACACCCCGACAGCCATCCGCAACTTCGTCGCGAGTGTTGGCGTTTCGAAGACGAATGGGATTACTCAGTTACAGCAGCTTGAATACTTTCTACGCCAAAACTTGAATCAGATCGTTCCGCGGGTGATGTGTGTGCAGAAACCTCTACGAGTGGTCATCGATAATTATCCCGACGACCTCGTGGAAGAAATGGACGCTATCAACAATCCGGAAGATAGCTCCGCCGGAAGCAGAAAGATTCCTTTTTCAAAGACCCTATTTATTGAAGAAGACGATTTTCGTGAAGACCCGCCGAAGCAGTTTTACCGGCTCGCCCCGGGGCGCGAGGTGCGTCTCCGTTATGCTTACTTAATCACCTGCAAGGAAGTCGTTAAAGATAGCAGCGGCAGGATTGTGGAGCTCCGCTGCACCTACGATCCGGCTACACGCGGCGGTAACACGCCTGACGGTCGCAAGGTGAAGTCGACCATTCACTGGGTGTCAGCGGCCCACGCGTTACCGGCAGAAATCCGGCTCTACGACAACCTTTTTGTCAAAGAGGATCCGAACGACGTTGAAGAAGGACACGAATTTACTGAGAACCTGAATCCTGATTCATTGCAGGTAATACGAGATTGCAAAATCGAACCGAGTGTGCGAAACGCAGCACCCGGGACTAAGTATCAGTTTGAGCGGCTCGGTTATTACTGCGTGGACCGCAACTCGGACGACCAATTGGTGTTCAATCGGACGATCGGTCTGCGGGATACGTGGGCAAAGATCGAAAAACGCGCCACCACCGGCGCGTGACCAACTCTTCCTCCCTTTATCCACAGATTACACAGATTCGAGTAAGCATCTGTGTAAATCTGTGGATAAAAATCGATTTTGTCAAACAGTTACAGACGATGCTTGGCCTGACTGTCGACGGCACCTTCGGTCCGGAAACTGAAGCCACGGTTCGGGCGTTCCAGCGCGACCACGGCCTGGTACCGGATGGCATCGTTGGGCCGAAGACGTGGGCGCAGTTGGATACTGTGAAATGAATTTGATCCTACCCACAGATACACAAATCTGTCGATTAGATGGTTTGCGAAGGCCGCCCTCTGGAAAGAGGGCGTCTTTGTGTGTTTTTAACCCTATGTCAGCCAGATGAGCGACATTTGTCGATTTGCATATTCGCGAGGGATGGCTCATAGTGTCCAACACTCAGGTCTCATCCCGGCGAGATTGTCATCGAATGCTCCCCAGTATAAGTGGTTGGTCCAAAGGGACGTAGTTAATTGTTTTTAGGAAGCTAGAAAACGTGCGCAGATTTATGACAACACATATCCACTCTGCTATTCCGCTGCTTTCGCGAATTAGTCTGGTAACTATCTTCATGTTGCTATTGCTGGCGACGGGTGTTGACGTTTCGGCCCAGACGCCGTCAATTTCTGTGCACGACGTTGTCGTTGTCGAAGGAAACGCTGGGACGACGCAAGCTACGTTTGTGGTCGCGCTCTCGGCCGCGTCCGCACAGACAGTTTCTTGTACCTTTGCCACCTCGAATGGCACGGCGACGGCGGGTTCGGATTACGTTGCCAGCTCGGGCGCTTTAAGTTTTGCGCCTGGCGAAGTGGAGAAGCCCGTCGTCGTTCTCGTGAACGGCGATACTGTCGACGAGACGCAGGAAACCTTCTTTTTGGATATCGCGAACGTACAAAACGCAACCGTCGGAGGGACCAGAGGGACTGCCTTCATTAATGATGATGACGGACCAACGATTAGTATCAACGACGTCAGCGTCAACGAAGGTAATGCCGGCACAACCACGGCCACTTTTACGCTAACGCTTTCCGGCGCCAGCGTTGAGGCGATCGCCGTCAGAGCGATGACAGGCGGGGGCACAGCAACAGCTTCGAATGATTACACCCCGGTTAATACAGTCGTCGTTTTTCAGCCCGGCACAGTCACTCGCACGGTTGATGTCACGATTATTGGCGACACTAGTCTGGAGGCGGACGAAACATTCGGTGTGAATCTCAGCGAAGCGTTCGGTGCCACTATCGCAGACGGCGCCGGCTTAGGCACGATTTTCGACGACGATACTTTGCTCCTCTTAGAGGAGTCAGGACCTGATCCACAGCAGGCGGCGGCGTTCGAGTCGTTGTTATATACCCGAGACCCGTTCCGTGTTCAGAGTATCGCCGGCTGGTGGAACCTCGGGCCTGATCTGAACACGCGAGTGCTGATCTTTGCTCAGAACCTGCGGTTGCGTCAGGGTGAGACCGCAGCGAATGTAATAGTGAATCTGGTCGACGGTAATAATCAAAACTTTGACGTGCCGGCCGTAGATGTGCGCGCAGTAGCCGCCGGCGGCGACTTTACGCAGATATTGTTCAAGTTGCCTGACAATCTGGCGCCCGGCGTTTGCAAGGTCACCATCAAGGCCCACGGGCAAAGTAGCAATCTCGGCAAGATTCGAATCACTCCGTAATTCGAGCGCCACTTTCGGAGTGCGCAGACTTGTGGGCGCACTCCAAGGTGGCGCTCAATCTTCAGAAAAAAAGGCAATTATGCACTTGACTCACCAAGGTATCTGAGCGTATAATCCTCACCATGAAGCGGCCAAGAAAGAAAGAAAAAGGTTCCCTCTTAGAACCTCAGTTCGTAGACGAAGACGCGGCTAGAGAATATCTCGAAAAACTCCGCTGGCCGGATGGCACCGTATGCACTGGCTGTGGCGTCATTGGCGAAGCGTACCGTCTCAATCGCAGCGAAAAGACGAAAGAGGAAGTGATCGAGATGATCCGCAAAGGTAAGCGGATTCGTAAGACTCCAAGAGGCGTCTGGAAGTGTCGCGGATGCAAAAAGCAATTCACGGTCACAGTCGGCACAATCTTTGAGGATTCGCACATACCGCTGCACAAATGGTTGTTGGCGATTCACTTGCTCACGTCTAGTAAGAAAGGCATGAGCGCGCATCAGCTTATGCGGAACCTCGACATCGGACAATACAAGTCCGCGTGGTTCATGGCCCATCGAATTCGTTACGCGCTTACAGGTGAATTGCCAGAGCCTATGAATGGTGTCATCGAAGCGGATGAGACGTATATCGGTGGACGCCGCCGCAGACATCAAACACACGCTATTAAACCGGGACAGCGCACTCAGGATCTGCTTGGCCCATTCGCCGACAAAGAAGCAGTGTTCTCTATCGTACAACGTGGCGGCAAAGTGTACTCTCAGCATGTTGAGCAAGTAACCGCGAAGAACCTGACAGAGGTGCTCAATTCCGTGTGCGCTGCCGATGCTCATTTGATTACTGATACAGGCGTGCTACGCAAGCGTAAGACTGGTTTGGCCCAACACTCCCTAGTAAACCATAGAGCCGATGAATACGTGCGCTACGAGGAAGGATTCTGCGTTACAACGAACACAATCGAAGGTTACTTCTCACTGCTCAAACGCGGTATCAATGGTATCTACCATCATGTAGGTCGCAAGCATCTACACCGCTACTTAAGCGAGTTCGATTTCAGATACAACAATCGGAAGGTTACAGACGGTGAGCGTGCGTTACAGGCTCTAAAAGGGTTCGAGGGCAAGCGTCTCACCTATAAGGGCACTGATAGCTAAAACTAAGAATCGAGGAAAGAGATGAATCCTGAAGGCCCTTATGTATCGGTAGCGGCTATCTGCGAAAAAGTGCTCTCCGAGAAGGATGGTCTCGTAAGCTGTATTAGATTCGTTGACATTCTTAACCTGAATATTCACAAAGAAAAACCGGAGGAACCTACAGGTGTGAGATTTGCGGTGAATGCTTTCATCGCATTCAAATCGGGATCGTTCGTGGGCACTAAGCAGTGCGTGTTACGTCTGGTTACTCCATCAGGAAAAACCGGAAAATTAAGCGCCGGAGCGCCGAAAGGCTATCCGGTGATCTTCAAGGGCGAGGGTCAGGGGTACAACCTAATTTTGACCATTGAAATACCCGCGAGTGAGAATGGTCTTTACTGGTTCGACGTGATGCTAGACGATGAGGTTTACACACGTATCCCGTTGCGGATAAACATTACGTGGCAAAGCTCGCCGTCGCCCGCAGACTCTGAGAATTCACAGCAGACTGTAGATCAGGCTTAGTTAATTGAATCGAAAGATCGTCATAGATGATGTGGGTATCATCCGCAATGAAGTGAAGTACTATTGACTGAACGTCATCTGTAATGAGCAAATTCAACTCGCTTCTGAGCCTGGATTCGCTGATGAGGTTATCAAAGTAAACCTGAAGCGGGCTAAGTATAGAATCGACCAAGTTAAGCAGTTCGGTATCATCAAAGCGAAGTGAGGCGGATTCCCTAGATAGCCAGTCCGACAGATCACTATACGATTCGTTTCCCGCTAACGCGTTAGCTAATCGCACTTTGATTTGATTGGCTCTCAACATGACGACACAACCCTCAATCCCCACAAGATTCGACGTATCCGCGTGGGATCTGCGTAGATTATACAACGAAGGCGGCATCAAAAAGCTAGCCCGCGAGGGGAAATACAATATAAGAATCAAATATGGTAAGCCGTTAGCGGTTACCCGTCGATTTCCTGCGGGAACAAGAAGCGTAAACACCCGTTACTTCGATAAGGTTACTGGCGTTCAAGTTGCTAGGTTTCATAATTATGAGGCTGCGAATGGCCAACAAGTCACTCAATTTGACCCGAAATTCTTGTTGATGGATAACGTCGAATATCACTTACCGGCTGAGGGCGCTCCTGAACCGCAGCCGCTCAGCAACAAAGAAATAAACCGAATTCTAAACAAGCGCGGAGTTAGTGCCGGAGTCACATATTTGCGTTACTGTGGCAGAAAAGCAAAGAAAACTTGGAAAGAACAAGTGAGAGACAGATTGGTCAGATTCGGCATTCTTGAAACACGAGATTGGGTGTTAGTATGGTGACGTGAAGCGAACACCAAACCCTACCGGACGCGCGGGCAAACCAATCATCCTACCTCCCACTACGTTCGAAGATGCAGTAAAGAAGATGCTCAACACTCCCGTACCACCTAAAGAAGACAAGCCAAAGAAGACAACACAGAAACGCGCGAAGCGATAAACCAAAGGTCGGACTCTGGACATGTCCGACCTTCCGGTTCTCTTGCCCTACTACGGCGCGGAGCAAGGTCAAGATTTGTTGTGTTTCTTCTGCCACTTGGCTATTAGTTCGGCTTCCGCGTGGACCGCATTACTGAATTCATTAACGACCTTTACCAGCCGATCAATTTTGGCGAGGCTATGCTTTCGAAGGTACACGCTGCTTAAAGCAAATTCCAGCATGATTCGGCGGTCACAGTCGGCTATAATCAAAAGGTAGTTTGCAAGCGCGTCTTCACCATTAAAACTCGATTCCGCGATTGCTTGAATAAACGAGGTAGAATTTACTGAGAGCGGACTGAGGAACAATCGTTTGCGATACGCCATGTTGAGAGCCTCGGAGGAAATGATTAGGTGAAGCTCGCCCGGTATAACTGGGCGACACGAACAATCAGGCCGACTCCCGACAGCATACGCCTATTTAGGCGCACAAGGCAAGTGAGGTGCGTCTAATGGGTAGGGCAAGGCGGCTCCGACCGAAACACCTCGGCAAGAAGCTCAAACAGATCCGCGAGATATTAGATCTATCTCAGGTAGGCATGGCTGAGGCTTTAGACTTTCCTACGATTTATCCAACAAACATCTCAGGCTATGAAACAGGAAAGAGGGAGCCACCTTATCCGGTGCTCTTGAAGTACGCGCGGCTGATGGGCATCTCAACCGATCTACTGATAGATGACGGAGTGACGTTAAATCGCAAGTGAACACATAACGACTATGGAACAAGCCAAGCAAAGCAATCCCGGGAGACGTTTGCACCTGATTTTTTCCCGCGCTCAAAGTCTCGCTCTTGATCCGAAGGCTAACGGCGCAGCGGGCAACCTATGGGCCGGGGTGTTCGAGCTTGCACCTACGACCGTTCCGGTATCTGCGCCAGTATTACAGGAAGTCATTTCGCGGCTTCTACAGCTCGACAGGTTGATCGCTGAAACAGAGGCAGGTCTTAAACGGATCGAAGGTTTACCCCAAAAGTATTTTGGTCCATTCGGAAGGATTCGCAAGATTCCGCAACAGTCTCTTATTGCTCTGAGCGGCGATATTCGCGGAACACTTCATGCAGTTACGCCAGTCGACATGACCATCCTAGACTTCTGCGCTGACAAGCTGGAAGAACAACACACGGAGCTAGTCATCAGCAAGGACGAACTTCAGGCGATATTAGCAGACGTCAACACGCTGTTTGATGAAGTAAAAAAGGCTCAGATGGACGCAGGATTGCAGACGTTTATTCTTGATGGACTCGAATCCATTCGGCGAGGCATCTACGAATTCAGAATACGTGGACCTGAACGCCTTAAGGAAACAGTCGGCGAGATTGTTGGCAGTCTTTACGTGAACTACAAAACCGTCGCGGCGGCTGGTGAAAATGAAAGCCTCGAAAAGTTCAATAAGCTATTTAACCAATTGGCCGCTATGATGACTTTTGCTAATACAGGCGTGAAGTTATTGACCGCTTTTGCGACTCCGCTGTTGCCGGGTTAGTGGAAACCACGAAACATTGATCGAGATCGGCCCTATCGAGAAATAAAAGTTGCCGCGAATAAGTCCCCATACAATCAGTTTTCGACGATCTGCTCTGTGGCTAGACATAAAAACTCCTAATCGATTAAAATCAAAATCGACTGGAGGCCAAAACAGTCTATGAGCCGCGAACGTCTGGTACACGTCGCGGCTTTCGTCTTTAAGAGGCTAACATATCCGGCCTGTCACGTGAGGATTTTTACTCCCGGTACTTTGGTGAGTCAAATGCATAATCGCCGAAAAAAACCTACTCAAACGCGGAAAATCGATCTATTATTCCGCCCGTCCCACTCTCCCTGAATCGTCAAAGCACTCTCCCCGCGTCGCTGCATACCGCAGCGTAGCCGTGGTCTCACCAGAGGAGGTGCTAATGAAACTCATCCCGACAGCCGTAAAAGTATTTCTGCCTCTCCTAATCCTAGCGGTAATGGTTGGTGGATATTTGATTTCGCCAGCGTTACCCCAAACACGCGAACGTACCGTAACTGCCAGCAGCACTGAAGCCAACATCAAAGTCGCCGACACAATAAAAACGGACGTCGACCTCGTTACTATCGACGCGCTCGTGCTTCAGAAAAACACGGCGAGAGTTGTGGGCAGTCTCAAACAGCAGGATTTTCAGATTTCGGAAGACGGTACGAGACAAACGATTACGCATTTCAGCCAGGACAGTCTGCCGCTGTCTGTCATCTTATTGATCGACCGCGGTGGTTGCCTGGATCCATTCGGGCAGGAAGTTAGAAGGGCCGCAATGGATGCATTGTCACGACTGAAACCGACCGATGAGATTGCCGTGATGACCTACGACGACACCGTTGAACTCCGACAGGGGTTCACCCGCGACCGCCGTTTGCTCGAGTTGGCGCTGCGCTACGTGCCCGAGCATAACGAACAGGCCAATCATTGTCTCAATACAGTCTTTGACGAGGCCGCCAATTACATGATGCGGGCCGGTAATCCGAGTGGCAGGCGCGTTATCATTCCGATCACAGGCGTGACACGAAACTGGGATTGCCGCAACGGGCCATCGCATAACGCCGCCACCCACTCGATCTTCGAATCGGGTAGTGTCGTGAGCGCGATCATTCCGAAAACACCCGAGCAGGTTGCGGAGAACGGCATGATGCGTTGGGCCACTCGGCTCGGGCGCGTTGGTGGCGTGCAATACCTCGATATTCAAAAACTCGCCGACGAAACCGGAGGCGAAGTCCTGCGCGATAAACCCGAAGAGCTTGACCAAACCTTCAATACGCTCATTACCCATCTGCGTACTCGCTACAGCTTTTCTTTCGTTTCGACGAATAAGAAGCGCGACGGGACGGTGCGGAAACTCAAGATCGACATGGCGGACGGCGTGGAGAAATCGCAGGGTAAATTAGTCGTCAAAGCGCGGAGAAGTTACGTAGCACCGAAGAGTTAATTGGAACAATCGCAGTGTCCGAGGTGTCTATTTGTGCGAGGGGTCGACCCATGACACCCACACACGACATTCCGCAGCTTCTTAGCTTTGCACTGTTTTTCATCGGTGTAGGGTTGTCTCTGAAGAGAGCGGCGGAAATGCATGGTTATTTTCGAGTGAGGGTCGTTGTTTTCACCTCAATCCTTACGTGCTTGGTCGTCTATCTTTTCCTCGTGTATGGATTTTCCTTTGGAAATCCTCAGATTGAGTATGACTGTGACCCTACAGGGCAGCACTTTTGCCTGACCGATATGTGAAACTCCTGCACACTTTTCTGCCACGGTTTCCGCAAAACCTCCCAGATCCGTTTGACACTGTGGCCCGGTTGAATAAAATCGGGCCATAGCGTTCTGCTCCACAGCCAATACGGGTATTCCCGACTAAGCAAAGGATTGATAGATGAGTACGAATCCGAGAGAAGTCAATTCAGGAACGACCGCTCCTGCCTACCGGATCACGCCGCAGCTTCATCAGATACTTTACAAGCGGCCCGGCAGGGATCATCTTGAACCTAAACCGGAAGAAGTTTTGCCGGAACCACCGTACCCACAGCGCCCCAACGCAAAAGAAATGACGCATAACCAGTACCTGAAGTTGAATGGTCTGCGCACGTGGAAAACGTGGGGGGCGCCTTATTTCAGGTCCCGGTTCCCAAGCCATAGAAAAGAACTTCGGCCGATCATTCCATACCTGTTCACCGATTGGAAATGTAATCTCGATTGTCACTACTGTTGGTCCTACGACAATAAGGTGAAGGGAATGACCGAAGACGTTGCGAAACGTTCGATTGACTGGTTGCATTCGATTGGTTCTCGTGTGCTGGCGTTAATGGGCGGCGAACCATTGCTGCGACCCAAGTTCATTCATAAGATTGTCTATTACAGCGCGAAGAAAGACATCTTCGTCTATTTGCCTACTAATGGACGTTTGATGAAACCGGACGTGATAGATCGGCTCGGTGATGCCGGTCTCGCGACGGTCAATCTCGCCGTCGATTCCGTCAAAGAACGAACATCGTTACCTAAAGCTCTCGATCCGATTCGACCTTACTTCGATTATCTGATCAAGAAGCAGAAGGTTTACGGCTACACCGTGATGTTCAATATCAACATCTGCCATAACAACATGGACGACGTCCGGGAACTCACCGAGATTGCTCGCGCGAATGGAATCGCCACGGATTATCACATCAACGAGACTCCGATGACCGAACAAGACCATTTCAAGCATCTTTCGGAGAATGAAACCTACCTCACTCCCGACGACTGGCCCAAGGTTGACGCTTTGCTCGATTGGTTAAACGACAAACGGCGCAACGAAGGCTACAAGATGGTGAACCCGATTCAGCACATGGAAGACATGAAGCTGCTTATGCGCGGTCAGGTGCCGGAGTGGCAGTGCCGCGCGGGTCAGAATTCTTTAATCATCCGCACGGACGGTTCGCTGGCGCCGTGTTTCCCGATGTATTCCGCTACGCACGATTGGGGCGTCGTCGGCGATCACAAGTTTGATGTGAAGCAGTTGAACGAGATGAAGCGCGAATGTACGACGCATTGTTTGTCGACGTGCAATTACATCCTCGGCTACTGCTACGACACGGCTCGCGTGCTCGGTTGGATTATGAAGACCGCGCGCGGCGGGTTTAGAGGTGTAGAGAGCTTCTAATTAAGCTAGCCAAAAGGAATTTGGGCCGCAGATAAACACGGATGGATCCGGATCTAATCTGTGTTCGGCTGCGGCTCAAATGAGTTTAGACGCTGCAGAATCTTGATTCACAACTCGAATACTGGAACACAACAGGGACAGCCAAACCCTTTGCGCATCCATTAAACCTGCGACGCGTGCGCCAATGGCTGTCGCCGGAAAATCGCATTCTCGATTTCGGTTGTGGCTACGGCCGCTGCCTCGGACAGTTGCTGAATGAAGAATATTCCGATCTGATCGGCCTCGACTTCTCACCAGCCATGATTGCGGCTGCACGCGCGCAATTTCCGGAGATCGCGTTTCAGGAGATTGACTCGCTAAGCATTCCTTTGCCTGATGCTTCTGTTGATGGCGCTTTGCTATTCAGTGTCCTGACCTGTATCCCAACCGACGAGGGACAGCAAAAGCTCATTGCAGAACTGCGACGCGTGTTGAGGCGCGGCGGTCTTTTATACATCAGCGACTTGTGTCTTCAAGCCGACGAACGAAACCGGGCGCGATACGCTCGCGACCAACAGAAATATGGAGTCTACGGAGTTTTCGATCTACCCGAAGGTGTAACCGTGCGACATCATGATCCGAAATGGATCGAAACACTCACGAAAGATTTTGACATGGTTGCACTCGACAACATCGAAGTCGTCACCATGAATGGAAACCCTGCGCAAGCCTTTCAGTGGTTTGGATTAAAACCCGCCTAATTGGATCAACCACACACTGACGCACTAAAAAACGCAAAGCGCTTCAATAAATCGTCCGGTGCTTTTTTGTTGCTAACTCCGGCGAACATTCCTGCACTCGTGCTCGTTTAGCACCCTGTCCAATCACACAAACTGCTGCGTTGCTCCAACATGAGGGGGAAGACATGTCTCTTTGGACCAGCAGCATATTAAGCCTCGGTCTCTTTCTATTGCAGACCACGCAGGCGCAAACGCAAGCAATAAACGCCGGCCCCAAATCGGTTCCCAGTGACGAAAGCATGGTAGCGTCAGACGACCGGCCTCACCCTGTTGTTTTTAAGAAGCGAGATTGGGATCTTACTCAGGCATACTTCGACGTCTTCAATATTCTGAGTAATGAAAACCCATGCAGCCAGTTTTATGGAGGACCACGCCCGGCGACTACGGCGCTTAACGGATTCGTCAGTTTGGTAAGGTCACAACCGTTGACGCGTGAGGTGTCATTTCAGATGGGAGGAACGCAGCGCTTGATTCACAGTGTTGCTACCGGTGCGTCGTATCGACTCTTCGAACGCACCATGGTGAACACAAACGGATCGTTTTATCAACGCCGTGTCGATCCGCTGCGCAGGTTTCCGTCGGACGTTGGCGACTTCGCGGCCGGCAGCCGAAAGGCAAGGGCATTAATTCTGTTGCATGAGCTGGGGCATTTGATTCAGGGAGACAACGGCGACTGGCTGCTGCCCGACGACGGTTACAACGGTCCGCAGAGCAATGCAAACACGCGGCGGGTTCAGCAGGCGTGCCGCAGTCAATTAGACACGCTGAAATAGCGTTATGCGGCAAGTCTGGACGCTGACTGAAGACGCTCCGCTATCGCTTCCTTCGGTTGTGCGCCGATCAGTCGATCGACAAGTTTGCCGTCTTTGAAGATGAGCATCGTCGGGATGCTCGCGATCTTGAACTGCGCGGCAGTCCGCGGATTCTCGTCGACGTTCAGTTTCAATATTCGATAACGCCCTTGCGATTCTGCGGCGAGCTCGTCTAAAACCGGTGCGATCATCCGGCAGGGGCCGCACCATGGGGCCCAGCAATCTACCAGAACCGGTTGTCCTTTCGCGTGCAATACGTCTTGTTCGAAAGTCCGGTCTGTGATGTTTACAGGTTTGGAATCACGCTTGGCGGCGGCGTCCAATTTTTCTCCACACTGGCCGCACTTGGCTTCGCTCGTTGCCAGCCTTTTTTCCTCGACTCGGTTTTTCGCACCACACCTGCTGCACTCGACTATTTGCATAACAAGCCTCTTTTAATCGTTCCTGATGGGATTTGACTAGACTTTCTTCGCGAAATCTTTGCAAAGCCCTAAAGAATCGCAATTAGATGACGGAAGCTTCTTTTGCTTTTTTGTGGCTACTCTCGTGACCGCTTCTTCCATTGCCAAAGGCCGCCAGTCACTTCCACCGGCAGCCGGTGACCCAATTGACGGGCCAACATGCAGAGTTGCCCACGATGGTGTGCCTCGTGAGCAACGAAGTAAGCGAGAAAGTGCACCAGGTCTGTCGGGAAGTTTTGCCAGGTGGCCGGGGGAATCGCGCCCCCTCGATCGATTCCGAGCCTGATCAATGCAATAAAGCTCTTATTGCTGCGCTCAAGCGCACGCTTCAACTCCGCTGGACGCACCGTCCGCCCATCAACCGTAGCCGGCGCCGCGACGCCATGGCGGCCGCCAATCATCTTGACCCACATGCACCGGGCGTTGTGAATATGCGCCGCCAGCATTCGCACCGTGCGGCGCGGAGAGCCGGGGATATTTTCAGACCACAACTCTGCAGGCAGGTTTTCAATCAGATATGTCGTTACGCGATGATTTGTGCGCCACGCCGCAATCAACTCCTCGCCGTTTTCTGAAGCTTTCGGCACCTTATCTCAAGTAGCGCATCAATGACATAAACCCGAGGATAAACTTATCGCCCCAAACGGCGGCCACTGCTCCAACAGTCAGCGCAAAAATGAGATCTCCAGGAAAGTCAAAATGGATCCACAGTCCCACGCCGGCGGCGAGAATGAAGCCAAACACGAATCTCAAGAGGATCGTCAAAGCGCTCACGATTATCTCACGTCGCTCCGCCTGATCGGTGCCTTTTTGTGACTAACTTTTCCGGCGAATCGAGTAAAGCCGATGTTCGGTCCTGATCAAAAGCCGCTCACCCACGAGTGCGGGTGACGCCTGGGCCATATCGTCCAACTCGTTTATGTGCGACAACTGAAACTGCTCGCCGGTATTGACGACAAACGTTTGCCCTTCCTCGCTAAGGCAGAACAGCTTTCCGTTGTAGGCCCATGGCGAGGTGGTGAAGTTAGTCGCTGAGGGGTCGATACGTGTCTTGTAAGTTTGTTTTCCAGTCTTCGCGTCAAAGCGATTCAAGATGCCGGTTTCGGTGAGTGTGTACACGGCACCCTCATAAGCGACCGACGAGGGCAGGTAAGTGCCGCCCCGGGGCTGCGACCAAACCACATAATCATTCGAAGTCTGACCTTCCTTGAGGGAAATGTCACC
>Ga0134124_10002004_pt1 | contig 16382 bp, 11 predicted proteins | sample KB304_FD_96880 | JGI IMG/M metagenome (GOLD analysis project Ga0134124, IMG submission 96880) | Terrestrial soil microbial communities without Nitrogen fertilizer from Kellogg Biological Station, Michigan, USA - KB3-0-4 | ecosystem: Environmental > Terrestrial > Soil > Unclassified ...
CGTTTCTGGGCATCTCGGGGCTCGTGTTCTCGAGCGGCTTCGACGGTCTGATCTTCTCGATCGGCTGGCTCGTCGGCTGGCCGGTCATCACCTTTCTGATGGCCGAGCGGCTGCGCAACCTCGGCAAGTTCACCTTCGCCGACGTCGCCGGCTACCGCTTCGGCCAGACGCCGATCCGCGTCTTCGCGGCGGCGGGATCGCTCGTCGTGGTCGCGTTCTACATGATCGCCCAGATGGTCGGCGCGGGCCAACTCATCAAGCTGCTGTTCGGCATGGACTACCTCTATGCCGAGATCCTGGTCGGCACGATCATGATGATGTACGTGCTGTTCGGCGGCATGACCGCGACGACCTGGGTGCAGATCATCAAGGCCTGCATGCTGCTCGGCGGCGCGACCTTCATGGCGCTGGCAGTCATGTGGCAGTTCGGCTTCTCGCCCGAGGCGATGTTCACCAAGGCGGTCGAGGTGCACTCCAAGAAGAGCGCCATCATGGCTCCGGGCGCGCTGATCAAGGACCCGGTCTCGGCGATCTCGGTCGGCATGGCGCTGATGTTCGGCACCGCCGGGCTGCCGCACATCCTGATGCGCTTCTTCACCGTCCCCAACGCCAAGGAAGCACGCAAGTCGGTCGGCTGGGCCACCACCTGGATCGGCTACTTCTACATCCTGACCTTCATCATCGGCTTCGGCGCCATCACCAACCTGATCCCGAACCCGGCGAGCTACTTCGTCGGCGGCGAGGTCGCCAAGGGCCTGGTCGGCGGCGGCAACATGGCCGCGGTGCACCTCGCCGGCGCGGTCGGCGGCAACTGGTTCCTCGGCTTCATCTCGGCGGTGGCGTTCGCGACCATCCTCGCGGTCGTCGCCGGCCTGACGCTGTCGGGCGCCTCGGCGGTCTCGCACGACCTCTACGCCTCGGTGTTCCGGCACGGCCGGGTCGATCAGGCCCAGGAGCTGCGCGTCTCCAAGATCACCACCGTCGTGCTCGGCGTCGTCGCGGTCGCCCTCGGCATCGCGTTCGAGAAGGAGAACGTCGCCTACATGGTGATGCTCGCCTTCGTCATCGCGGCGTCGGCCAACTTCCCGGTGCTGTTCATGTCGGTGCTGTGGAAGGACTGCACGACCCGCGGTGCCGTGGTCGGAGGCTTCGTCGGCCTCGTCGTCGCGGTGGTGACGACGATCGGCTCTGCGAGCGTGTGGGAGGCGGTGATGCACTATCCCGCGGGCTCGGCCTGGTTCCCGTACAACTCCGGGGCCATCTTCTCGATCCCGGCGGCATTCATCACCATCTGGCTCGTCTCGATCACGGACCGCAGTGCCCGGGCGCGGATCGATCGCGCGGGCTATCGGGCGCAGGAGGTGCGTTCCGAGACAGGCATCGGAGCGGCGGCGGCGACCGCGCACTGACGGTTCGGGCCCGGCCGACCGGCGGGGCGTCGCCACTCCGAGGCACACTGCCGACGCTCCCGCTCGGACCGCAACCCGACCGATGTCTTCCGTTCGCGCATCGCCAGCGCAGCCCGAGTGGCTGTCGCTGGTGATGGCGCGGGTGTCGGACACCGGGGTGCGCGAGCCGTTCTACGTCGACGGCAGCGTCGACATCGTCTCGGTGTGCCGGATGCTCTCGGAGCGCGGCCTCACCGACGCGCTGGTTTGCGACGGCGACCGGCTCGGCATGTTCACGACGACCGACCTGCGCGATGCCCTACTGCGTCCGGAATCGCCCGCAGCGCTGCAGGTGCGCGAGGTTGCCCGCTTCGACCTGATCGAGGTCGAGAGCTCGGCCGAGGTCTTCGATGCGCTCTGGCTGATGCTGCACCATCGCGTGCATCGCCTGCTCGTTCGCGACCGCGGCGTGGTCCGCGGCATCCTCGGCCAGCTCGACCTCGTCGACTTCGTCGCCCACAACTCGCACATCGTCGCGCTGCAGATCGACGCCGCATCGACGATCGCGCATCTGCAGGCCGCCGTGCTGCGGATCGACACCACCGTCGAGCTGCTGCACGAGGGCGGGATCCGGATCGAGCGCATCGCGCGCCTCGTCGGCGAGCTCAATGCACGCCTGTTTGCCAAGCTCTGGTCGCTGCTCGCGCCGCCCGATCTGGTCGAGAACAGCTGCCTGCTCGTGATGGGCAGCGAAGGGCGCGGCGAGCAGATCTGGAAGACCGACCAGGACAACGCGCTGTTGCTGCGCGACGGCTACCAGCGCTCCGACCTCGGCGAGATCGCGGCGCGCTTCAACGCGGCGCTCACCGAGCTCGGCTATCCGCAGTGTCCCGGCAACATCATGCTGACGAACCCGCTCTGGCGCCAGCCGCTGGCGGCGTTTCGGGACACGATCCGCCAGTGGTGCTACGGCCCTGATCCCGACGGCACGATGAACCTGGCGATCTTTCTCGATGCGGTCGCGGTCGCCGGCGACGAGAGCCTGCTGGTCGAGGCACGCGACCATCTCGACCGCGTCCTCAACGGCAGCGACGTGTTCCTGTCGCGCTTCGCCGCCCCGGTCGCGCAGTTCGCCGAGAACTCGCACTGGTGGTCGTGGCTCGGCCAGCGCCGCGACGACGAGACGCCGCTCGACCTGAAGAAGTTCGGCACGTTCCCGATCGTCCACGGCCTGCGAGCGCTCGCCCTGCGCCATCGCGTGCGCGCGGTCAGCACCGCCGATCGCCTGCGCGAGCTGCGCTTACGAGGCGTCCTCGACCCCGTCCTCGCCGCCGACGTGCTCGATGCGCTGCATTGCCTGATGGCGTTGAAGCTCGCCAACCAGCTGCGCGAGCGCGCCGCTGGCCGGGTTCCCGATAACCTCGTCCGGCCGGCCGATCTCGGAACCCTCGAGCGCGACGCGCTGCGCGATGCGCTGGCGATCGTCAAGCGTCTGCGCACGCAGCTCGTCCTCGACTTCCGGCTCGACCGGTTCTAGAACCTGGTCCAGTGAAGCCGAGGAACCGAGAGACCGCCACCGAGAACGCGCCGATGAGCCGACGCCTGCGCAGCCAACGCCTGCTCGCACTGTGCGGGCTCGGCTGGCTGCTGCTGAACTTCCCGCTGCTGACGCTCTGGGACCGCGGCGTGCTCGTCGCCGGGCTGCCGTTGCTGCCGCTCGCACTTTTCGTCGGCTGGGCGGCGCTGATCGGCACCGCGGCGTGGATCTGCGAAGCAGAGGCCGCCGACGACACGGACTGAGCCATGCTGTCGACACCGCTCGTCGTCGCTGCGTCGTTCGCGTACCTGATGCTGCTGTTCGCCGTCGCCTATGTCGGCGACGCGCGCGCGCGAGGCGGCCGCTCGATCATCGGCAACGCCTGGGTCTATGCGCTGTCGATGGGCGTCTACTGCACGGCCTGGACCTACTTCGGCAGCATCGGCCGCGCCGCCTCGGCGGGCCTGTGGTTCCTGCCGATCTATCTCGGCCCGACGCTCGGCATGCTCGTCGCCTGGATGCTGCTGCGCAAGATGATCCGCATCGCCCGCGTCCACCGCATCACGTCGATCGCCGACTTCATCGCTAGCCGCTACGGCAAGAGCCGGCTGCTCGCCGCTCTGGTGACGGTGATCGCGGTCGTCGGAATCGTCCCCTACGTCGCGCTGCAGCTGAAGGCGATCGCGACCGGCTATGCGCTGCTGACGGGCGGCCACGCGCCCGCCGGCGGCAGCGTCGCCGGCGCGGCCTGGTGGCGCGACAGCACGCTCTACATGGCGCTCGCCCTCGCCGGCTTCACGATCGCCTTCGGCACCCGCCATCTCGACACGACCGAGCGCCACGAGGGCATGGTCGCGGCGATTGCGGTCGAGTCGGTCGTCAAGCTGCTCGCGTTCCTCGCCGTCGGCGCGTTCGTCACCTGGGGCTTGTTCGAAGGCCCGGGCGACATCTTCGCCCGCGCCGCGGCGCGCCCCGACCTCGAGCCGCTGCTTCGCCTCGGCGGCGACAGCCGGTTCGCCGGCGGCCAGTGGTTCGCGCTGACGCTGCTCGCGATGCTCTCGCTCTTCTTCCTGCCGCGTCAGTTCCAGATGATGGTCGTCGAGAACGTCGACGAGCGCCACGTCCGGCGCGCGGCGTGGGCGTTTCCGCTCTATCTCCTGCTGATCAACGTCTTCGTCCTGCCGATTGCCCTCGGCGGGCTGCTCCACGAGGCGAGCGGGGGCAGCGACGCCGAGACGTTCGTCCTCTCGCTGCCGCTCGCTGCCGGCCACCCCTGGCTCGCGCTCGTCGCCTTCGTCGGCGGGCTGTCGGCCGCGACCGGGATGATCATCGTCGAGGCGATCGCGGTCTCGACCATGGTGTGCAACGACCTCGTGCTGCCGCTGCTGCTGCGCCGCGGCGCGGGGCTGGCGCGCGACCTCACCGGCACGCTGCTCGGCATCCGCCGCAGCGTGATCGTCGCGCTGCTGCTGCTCGGCTACCTGTACTTCCGGATCGCCGGCGAGGCGTACGCGCTCGTCAGCATCGGGCTGATCAGCTTCGCAGCCGTCGCGCAGTTCGCACCGGCGCTGCTCGGGGGCATGTACTGGAAGGGCGGCACCCGCGCCGGCGCGCTCGCCGGCCTCGGCGCGGGGTTCCCGCTGTGGGCCTACACGCTGATGCTGCCGTCGATCGCCAAGTCGGGCTGGATGCCTGCCGGCTTCATGACCGAGGGCCTGTTCGGCATCGCGTTGCTGAGGCCCGAGCAGCTGCTCGGCCTCGCCGGCCTCGACAGCCTGACGCATTCGCTGCTATGGAGCCTGCTCGCAAACGCCGGCCTCTACATCGGGGTCTCGCTGTGGCGGGCGCCGTCGGCACGCGAGACGGGACAGGCGGTGCTGTTCGTCGACGTCTTCGAGCGGCACGAAGCCAGCGGCGCCGGGCCGGTGTTCTGGCGCGGCCGCGCCCAGGTCGACGACCTGCTCGCGCTCGCCGCACGCTTTCTCGGCGAAGCATCGGCGCGCCGCCTGTTCGAAGACTACGCGCGCCGCCGCGGCGTCGACGGCATCGCCGCGCTCGCCGCGGACGCCGAGCTCGTCCAGTTCGTCGAGCGCGAGCTCGCCGGTGCGATCGGCGGCGCGTCGGCGCGCGTCATGGTCGCATCGGTCGTCGAGGAGGAGCCGCTCGACCTCGACGACGTCATGCGCATCCTCGACGAGGCGTCGCAGCTGCGCGCCTATTCGCACGCGCTCGAGGACAAATCGCGCTCGCTCGAGCGCGCCACCGCCGAGCTGCGCGAGGCGAATGCGCAGCTGAAGAGCCTCGATCTGCTGAAGGACGAGTTCATGTCGTCGGTCACCCACGAGCTGCGTACGCCGCTGACGTCGATCCGCGCCTTCGCCGAGCTGATGGCCGACGACCCGGCGATGGACCCCGAGCAGCGCCAGCGCTTCCTCGGCCTCGTCGTCGCCGAGACCGAGCGGCTGACGAGGCTGGTCAACCAGGTGCTCGACATGGCGAAGATCGAGTCCGGAAATGCCGAATGGCGTGCCGTCGAGGTCGACCTGCGCGCGCTGGTGAGGCAGGCGATGCAGACGACGGCCGAGATGTTTCGTGAGCGCGGCGCCGCCGTCGAGCTCGAGATGCCCGAGCACATGCCGCCGCTGCGGGCCGATCCCGACCGGCTGCTGCAAGTCCTCTTCAACCTGCTGTCGAACGCCGCGAAGTTCGTTCCGCAGGGTCGCGGCCGGGTCTGCATCCGGATCGGCGCCGATGCCGAGCGGGCGAGCGTCGAGGTCGAAGACAACGGGCCGGGAGTGCCCCTCGAGCAGCAGCAGCTCGTGTTCGAGAAATTCCGTCAGGGCGGCGAGATCCACAACCGTCCGCAGGGGACGGGCCTCGGCCTGCCGATCAGCCGACGCATCGTCGAGCACCTCGGCGGCCGGATGTGGCTGCACTCGGAGCCCGGCCGCGGCGCCTGCTTCGGCTTCGAGCTGCCATGGCGCCACGGCGACGACGTCGCGCTGGATGCCGACGGCAGCAGCGCGGCCGCCGCGCGCGCCGCCGCGGTGGCGCCGCCCTGAACGCGTCGAGGAGACGACATGGCGAAGAAAGTCCTGATTGCCGACGACGAGCCGAACATCCTGATCTCGCTCGAGTTCCTGATGCAGCGCGAAGGCCACGCCGTCAGCGTCGCGCGCGACGGCGACGAAGCGCTGGCAGCGATCCGTCGCGAACGGCCCGACCTGGTGCTGCTCGACGTCATGATGCCGGGCAAGAGCGGCTTCGATGTCTGCCAGGCCGTGCGTGCCGATTCCGACCTCGCGGGCGTCAAGATCGTGATGCTGACCGCGAAGGGTCGCGAGACCGATCTCGCAAAGGGCACCGCGCTCGGCGCCGACGCCTACGTCACCAAGCCGTTCTCGACCCACGAGCTGGCCGCGCGCGTGCGCGAGCTGCTGGGACTTGCATGAGGGTCGATCGGCGCGAGCTTGGCGCGACGCTCGCGCCGGGCCTGGTGCTTGCGCTGCTCGGCATCGTCGCCGTCGGTCTGATCGCGGCGTCGCTCGACGCAGGGGAGCGCGCCGCGTTCGCGGCGATGCTGGCGCCGCGCGCTGCGCTGCTGCTGCCGCTCTGGCTGGTGCTCGCGGTCGGCTTCGGCGCCCTCGGGCGCATCGCCTATCGCCGCTAGGTGGTCACGCCGGCGCGCCTGGCCGAGCGGGCCGGCGCGCTGCTCGCTGCGACCGGGCCGGCCGAGGCCGGCGCCGAGTCGGCGCTCGAGGCGACTCCTGACCTTCCCGCCGGCACCCTCGCACTCGCCCGAGTGATCCAGTCGTTTGCCCGCCAGCGCGACGCGTTGCGCGCCGACATGCGCGCCCGCGTCGAGGACGCCAGCCGCGAGATCGAGCAGGAGCGCAGCCGGCTCGCGGCGCTGATGGCCGAGCTGACGCAAAGCGTCGTCGTCTGCAACCTCGACGGCCGCATCCTGCTCTACAACAACCGGGCGCGCCTGCAGTTTCGCGCGCTTTCGAGGGCACCGGAGCTCGCTGATGGCGGCGAGCTGATCGGTCTCGGCCGTTCGGTCTACGCGGTCTTCGATCGCCACCTCGTCGCGCACGCGCTCGAACGCGTCCAGCAGCGGCTGCAGCGCGGCGCCGCCAATCCGTCGGCGCAGTTCGTCACCGCAACAGCCACCGGGCAGCTGCTGCGCGTGCAGGTGGCGCCGGTGCGCGCGGTCGATGCCGAAGGTGGCGGCGAGGCGGCGTTGAACGGCTTCGTTCTGATGCTCGACAACATCACGCGCGATTTCGCCGACGAGTCGCGGCGCGACCTGCTGCTGCAAGGCCTGACCGAAGGCAGCCGCGCCTCGCTCGGCAATCTGCTCGCGGCGGTCGAGATGCTCGACTACCCCGACGTCGACGCGGCGGCGCGCGAGCGCTTCCACCGGGTGATCCGCGACGAGGTCAAGGCGATGAGCGAGCGCATCCGCGAGCTGTCGAGCCATGCGACCGAGACGCTGAAGACGCGCTGGCCGCTTGAGGACATGCTCGGTAGCGATTTCGTCGCCGCCGCGATGCGCCGCATCGAGGCGCAGCTCGATTGCCGCGCCGGCGCCGGCGACGTCGACGGGGAGCTCTGGCTGCGCCTCGACAGCTATTCGCTGCTGCAGGCGCTCGTCCATCTCGCGGGGCGGCTGGTCGAAGATCACGGCGTCCGCCTGATCACCTTGCGACTGGCGCGTGCCGGCGCGCGCGCCCGGCTCGACCTGGTCTGGTCGGGGCCAGCGATGAGCACCGAGACGGTCGTCGGCTGGGAGACCGAACCGATCACCGTCGGCGGCGAGTCGCTGGCGCTGACGCTGCGCGATGTCGTCGAGCGCCACGACGGCGCGTTCTGGTTCGAGCGCGAGCGGGTCCGTCACGAGTCGTTCTTTCGCTTCCTGCTGCCGCTCGCGGGCGCCGGCGGGCAGCTCGAGGCGGCGCAGGTCGTGCGCGGCGAGAGCCGGCCCGAGTACTACGACTTCGACCTGTTCCGCACGTCCAGTCAGACCCGCGAACTCGCCGACCGGCTGCTCGGCGAGCTGAGTTACACGGTGTTCGACTGCGAGACCACCGGGCTCGACCCTTCGGCCGGCGACGAGATCATCCAGATCGGCGCGAGCCGGATCGTCAATGGCAAATTGCGCCGCCAGGAGTGCTTCGAGCAGCTCGTGGACCCGCGGCGGCCGATCTCCGAGGCATCGCTGCCGATCCACGGCATCCGGGCGGAGATGATCGCGGGGCAGCCGACCATCGAGACGGTGTTGCCGGCGTTCCATGCGTTCGCTCGGGACACGGTGCTGGTCGGCCACAACGCCGCGTTCGACATGCGCTTCCTGCAGCTCAAGGAAGCCGCGACCGGCCTGGTCTTCGACCAGCCGGTGCTCGACACGCTGCTGCTGTCGGCGCTCGTGCATCCGCAGCAGGAGTCGCACCGGCTCGAGGAGATCGCCGAGCGGCTGGGCGTTCCGGTGCTCGGCCGCCACACCGCGCTCGGCGATGCGATGGTGACTGCGGAGGTGTTTCTCAAGCTCGTTCCGTTGCTCGCCGGGCTCGGCATCCGCACGCTCGGCCAGGTGCGCGAAGCGGCGCAGAAGACGTACTACGCGCGCGTGACGTACTGAGGAGCCCGAAGAGCCGCAGACCTGCGCGGGAAAGCGCGCGCCTCGCACAGGCGATATCGTCGAGGGGTGTCCGAAGTCCCGAGCCCCTGCACGAGCGTGTGCACGATCGACGCGTCGACCGGCTGGTGCGCGGGTTGCCTGCGCACGATCGACGAGATCGCCGCCTGGGGAAGCCTCGACACCGTCGCCAGGCGCGCGGTCTGGAAGCGTCTGCCGGCGCGGCGTGCCGAGCGCGATCGGCGTCGCGTCGAACCAGCTCCGGCCTGCGCCGGCAACAGCACGCCATGACGCCGATCGACTTCTGGTTCGACCCGGTGTCGCCGTATTCGTACCTCGCGTTCGAGCGGCTGCCCGAAGCGTTCGTCGGCATCTCGTATGCGGTCGCCTACCGGCCGATCGTCTTCGGCGCGCTGCTCAAGGCGCACGCCCACAAGGGCCCGGCCGAGATCGAGCCCAAGCGCGCGTGGACGTTCCGCCAGGTGCACTGGCTCGCGCACCGCGCCGGCATCCCGATCGCGACGCCGAAACGCCATCCGTTCAACCCGCTCGCGCTGTCGCGCCTGCTGTGGGCGAGCGCGCCCGACGGCGCGACGCCGTCGCGCTGGGCGTGCGAGACGGTGCTGCGCCACGTCTGGCGCAGCGATGGCGCCGACGCCGAGGACCCCGCGCGGCTCGCCGAGATGCGCGCCGCGATCGCGCCGCGTCGCGAACCGTCCTCCGACGAGGTCAAAGAGCGGTTGCGCGACGCGACCGACGAAGCGCTCGCGCGCGGCGTCTTCGGCGTGCCGACGATCGGCGTCGCCGACAAGCGGCTCTGGGGATTCGATGCGCTCGACATGGTCGCCGCGTTGCTGAGGAACGACCCCTGGTTCGCCGCTCCGCACTGGGAGCGCGAAGGCGCGCCGCGCGACGGAGTGCAGCGCTCGTGAGGCTGCACTAGCGCACTTCGTCCAGGCGGCGGCTCGGGTTTTCCCCCAAGGCGTCCGTGCCGTTATCCCGGGCGTCGGGACGGAAAAACTTTGTCAAGATTCGCGCTTGCGTCGCCGAGGGGCGATTCGTCTTGTCACGGAGGGAATTCCCAATGGTCACTTCAGCGATGCCCGTCGGCGCAGATCGCGCTCGACCGATGACGCGCGAAGAGAAAAAGGTCATCTTCGCGTCGAGCCTCGGCACGGTCTTCGAGTGGTACGACTTCTACCTGTACGGATCGCTGGCGGCAATCATCGCCAAGCAGTTTTTCGCGGCGCTCGATCCCACGGCGGCGTTCATCTCGGCCCTGATGGCGTTCGCCGCGGGCTTCTTGGTGCGCCCGTTCGGGGCGCTCGTCTTCGGGCGTCTCGGCGACATGATCGGTCGCAAGTACACCTTCCTCGTGACCATCATGATCATGGGCCTGTCGACGTTCCTCGTCGGCTTGCTGCCGGCCTACGGCTCGATCGGCGTCGCCGCGCCGATCATCCTGGTCGGCCTTCGGCTGCTGCAGGGGCTGGCACTCGGCGGCGAGTACGGCGGTGCGGCGACCTACGTCGCCGAACACGCACCGCACGGCAAGCGCGGCGCATACACGTCGTGGATCCAGACGACGGCGACGCTCGGCCTCTTCCTGTCCCTGATCGTCATCATCGTCTGCAAGGAAGTTCTCGGCGACGCGACGTTCAACGACTGGGGATGGCGCGTTCCGTTCTGGATGTCGTTCTTCCTGCTGATCATCTCGGTCTGGATCCGCCTCAGCCTCAACGAGACGCCGGCGTTCAAGAAGATGAAGGAAGAAGGCAAGACGTCGAAGGCGCCGCTGTCGGAGTCCTTCGGGCAGTGGAAGAACGGCAAGATCGTCCTGCTCGCGCTGCTCGGCCTGACCGCCGGCCAGGGCGTCGTCTGGTACACGGGCCAGTTCTATGCGCTCTTCTTCCTCACAGCGCAGCTCAAGGTCGAGCCGACCACGGCGCAGCTGATGATCGGCGCGTCGCTTCTGATCGGCACACCGTTCTTCATCGTCTTCGGCACGCTGTCCGACAAGATCGGCCGCAAGCCCATCATCATGGCCGGCTGTCTGCTCGCCGCGCTGACGTTCATCCCGCTGTTCGGTGCGCTGACCAAGGCTGCCAACCCCGAGCTCGCCGCCGCGCAGGAAAAGAACAAGGTCGTCGTCACCGCCGACCCGAAGCAGTGCTCGTTCCAGGGCAACCCGGTGGCACGCGAGATCGACTTCAGGACCTCGTGCGACATCGCCAAGCGCTACTTGGCGCAAAGCTCGGTCAGCTACGACAACGTCGACGCGCCTGCCGGGTCGCCGGCGACGATCTCGATCGGCGACAAGACGATCACGGCGCCCGCAGCGACCGTCGTCAATCAGAAGTTCGACGCCGACAGCACCGCCAAGGTCAACGCGTTCAAGAAGGAGACCGGCGCCGATCTCGCCGCCGCCGGCTATCCGACCAAGGCCAAGCCGATCGCCTTCATGAGCGGCCAGTGGTGGAAGGTCGTCGCGATCCTGACGATCCTGGTCATCTACGTGACGATGGTCTACGGGCCGATCGCCGCCGCGCTCGTCGAGCTGTTCCCGACCCGCATCCGCTACACGTCGATGAGCCTGCCGTATCACATCGGCAACGGTTGGTTCGGCGGGTTGCTGCCGACGACGGCGTTCGCGATCGTCGCGTCGACCGGCAACATGTACAACGGCCTGTGGTACCCAATCGTCATCGCGATGATGACGTTCATCATCGGCACGCTCTTCGTCCGCGAGACCAAGGACGTCGACATCTACGCCGCCGACCGCTGAGCGGCGTCACGAACGAAGGGCCGGCGCGAGCCGGCCCTTTTCTCTTACCGTCAGGAAAACAGCGCCGCGTGCTGCTCGCGCAGGACGTTCTTCTGCACCTTGCCCATCGCGTTTCGCGGCAACTCGGCGACGACGAAGATCGCCTTCGGCACCTTGAAATTGGCGATCTTTCCCTTCAGCACGCGCGTGCACTCGGCGGCGTCGACGGCAGCGCCGCCGCGGCCGACGACGACCGCGACGACCGCTTCGCCGAAGTCGGGGTGCGGGACGCCGACGACCGCGCTCTCGGCGACCTGCGGCAGCTCGTTGAGGAAGCTTTCGACCTCGGCCGGATAGACGTTGTAGCCGCCGCTGATGATGAGATCCTTGCTGCGACCGACGATCGTGACGTAGCCGAGGTCGTCGACCACGCCGACGTCGCCGGTGCGAAACCAGCCGTCGGCGCTGAACTCCTCGCGCGTCTTCTCCGGCATCCGCCAATAGCCGGCGAAGATGCTCGGGCCCCGGACCTCGATCGCGCCGACCGCGCCTCGCGGCAGCTCGGCACCGTCGCCGCCGACGACGCGCAAGCCGACGCCGGGCAGCGGGAAGCCGACCGTGCCGCCGCGCCGCTCGCCGTCCTTGGCGTCGTAGGGGTTCGACGTCAGCATCACCGTCTCGCTCATGCCGTAGCGTTCGAGGATCGTGTGGCCGGTGCGCTCGCGAAACGCCTCGAACGTCTCGATCAGGAGCGGCGCCGAGCCGCTGATGAAGAGGCGCATGTTCGCGCACGCCTCGCGCGTCAGCGCGCGCTCGCCGAGCAGGCGCACGTAGAGCGTCGGCACGCCCATGAAGACGGTCGCGCGCGGCAGCAGCGCGACGACCTTGGCGGGATCGAAGCGGCCGAGCCAGAGCATGCGCGCGCCGGCCAGCAGCGCCCCGTGCGACGCGACGAAGAGGCCGTGGACGTGGAAGATCGGCAGGGCATGGATCAGCACGTCGCGGCCTACGTCGCCGCTTCGCCAGCCCCAGTACGACTTCAGCGTCGTCGCGTTGGCGACGAGGTTGCCGTGGGTCAGCATCGCGCCCTTGCTGCGTCCGGTCGTGCCGCTCGTGTAGAGGATCGCGGCGAGGTCGTCCGTCTTGCGCCCCGCGGGGACGTGGCTGTCGGGGAAGTGCGTCGCGCGCTCGAGGAGGCTGCCGCTGCGGTCGTCGCCGAGCGTGAACACGTGGCGCGTCCCGCGCGCGAACGCAAGCCGCGACGCCCACGCGAAGTCCTTCGGCGCGCAGACGAACACCGCGGGCTCGGCGTCGCCGAGAAAGTAGCCGATCTCGTCGCTCTTGTAGGCAGTGTTGAGCGGCAGGTAGACGTGGCCGGCGCGCAGCACCGCGAGATAGAGGAGGAGCGCCTCGACCGACTTCTCGGCCTGCACCGCGACCCGGCTCGACGGCGGCAGGTCGAGCGAATCGAGCAGGTTCGCAAGCATCGCGGTCGCACGCTCGAGATCGCGCCAGGTGTAGGCGAGGCCGGTGTCGATCGTCTCGATGGCGACGCCGTCGAGCTCGGCCGGAAAGCCTGCGCGCAGGGCGACGAAGAGGTTGGCGTTGGCGACGGTCATGCGAGCGCGTCCGGAAGGCGGGTCCGGAGCATTCTTGCTCGCCCTGCGGGCGCGTCAACTCGGGGCGACCGCGCTTCGGCACCGGAATTGCCGCGCGGAGAGACCGGATTTCCTGGAGACTGCCATGCCGCAAGCACGCTGGAGCAACAAGCGCGAGCGCCAGTACCAGCACATCAAGGAGGGCCTGCTCGACAAGGGCAAGGGCGAGGAGCTCGCCGAGGAGATCGCCGCCCGCACCGTCAACAAGGACCGCGCCCGCGCCGGCGAGACCGAGACCGCGAGCCGGACCTCGCTCGACGACATCTCGTCCGGGCGGCGCGGCGGCCTGCGTTCGCACAGCGGCGAGGGCGGCCGCACCTACGCGCAGCTCTATGCCGAGGCCGCCAAGGCCAACGTCAAGGGCCGCTCGAAGATGAACAAGGCCCAGCTCGAGCGCGCCGTCGGTCGCTGACGCCGCGCCGCGCACTGCGGGTGCGCACGGAGCGATCGCTCGCATCCGCTCGATAGACTGGGCGGATGCAGGAGGTCGCACGCCCGCGCGGGCCCGGCTCGCGCGGAGCGGTCGCGTTCGCCGCGCTCGTGCTCATCGCCGCCGACGCCGCTGCGCAACCGACCGGCGATTCGCCGCCTGCGCCTGGCGCCAGCCCGCCCGCGGGCGCCGACGCCGCCAAGCTCGATCCGGTGCACATCACCGGCAACCGCCCCGACGACGTCCAGGAGCGGCGCAACTCGACGACCGCCAAGATCGTCATCGGCCGCGACGAGATCGACAAGTTCGGCGACTCGACGCTGAGCGACGTCCTCAAACGCCTGCCCGGCGTCACGATCCAGGGCCGGCCGGGGCGCGGCGGCGCGATCCGGCTGCGCGGCCTCGGCAACGGCTACACCCAGATCCTGCTCGACGGCGAGCGCGTACCGCCGGGCTTCTCGCTCGACTCGATCCCGCCCGACCAGATCGAGCGGATCGAGATCCTGCGCGCCCCGACCGCGGAGACCGGCGCGCGCGCGATCGCCGGCACGATCAACATCGTCACCCGCGGCGGCTACACGCGGCACGTCAACGACGTCCGCGTCGCCGCGTCGTTCGAGAACGACCGGCTGCAGCCGTCGGCGTCGTGGACGCGCAACTTCACCAGCGGCGACTTCGTCGTCAACACGACGCTGAGCGCATTCCATCTCGACCGCGACAACAGCAGCGCGACGACGACGATCGACCAGCGGCTCGACGACGGCACCGTCACGCTCGCGCAGTTCGAGGACTCGCGCGTGCGCGTCAGCGGCGGCGGCGTCCACGCGTCGGCGCGTGTCCAGTGGCGGCCCGCAGGCGGCGTCGATTCGGTGCTGCTGAGCCCGATCCTGTTCGCCAACCGCTACCATTCCGAGCGCGACTCGACGCTCGTCCAGACGGTCGGCGCGCTGCCGCCGCCGTACGACCAGGCCGTGACGACGGCGCGCACCGGGACCTCGCTCGCGCGGCTGAACAGCGAGTGGACGCACCGCTTCTCGCCCGACCTGCGCGTCGAGACGCGCGCCAACGTCGGCCGCTCGGTGCTGCCGGTGCACAGCTTTCGCACCGAGCAGATCGCGGGCGTCACCTCGCGGACGCTCGAGGAGACGAGCGACTCGCACGACACCTCGGTGACGGCGAGCAGCAAGGTGATCGCCGCGGTGCTCGGCACTCACACCGCGACCGCTGGCGTCGAGGCCGAGTCGACGCGTCGCGACGACACCCGCACGAGCGTGCAGGACGGCGTGCCGATCCTCACCGACTTCGCCGAGAACATCGCGGCGTCGGTGCAGCGGCTCGCCGCGTACGTGCAGGACGAGTGGCCGGTGTCGGAGCACTGGGCTGCGCACGCGGGGCTGCGCTGGGAAGGGATCCGCACGCGCGGCTCGGTCGAGGACGGCCAGCCCGAGGCGGTCAACCGCAGCAGCGTCTGGTCGCCGCTCGTGCACGCGGTGTGGAAGCCCGACCCGAAGGGGCGCGACCAGGTGCGCATCAGCCTGACGCGCAGCTACCGCTCGCCGACGCTCGCCAACCTGATCGCGCGGCCAGCGGTCAACTCGCGCTACCCGGTGTCGGGGCCGAACACGCCAACGCAGGCCGATCGCGCCGGCAACCCCAACCTCAAGCCCGAGCTCGCGACCGGGATCGACATCGCGATCGAGCGCTACCTGCCGGGCAGCGGCATCCTCAGCGCCAACGTCTTTCGCCGCAACATCAGCGACTACATGCGCAGCGTGACGACGCTCGAGACGGTCTCGTACGCGAACGTGCCGCGCTGGGTGTCGCGGACGCAGAACATCGGCGACGCGGTGACGCAGGGCCTCGAGCTCGAGGCGAAGTTCCGCGCCAGCGACGTCATCGCCGGCGCGCCGCGCACCGACCTGCGCGCCAATGCGAGCTTCTTCCACTCGCGCGTCAAGGCGGTTCCCGGTCCCGACAACCGCCTCGACCAGCAGCCCGACATGACTGCCAACCTCGGCGCCGACCATCGCTTCACCGACATCCCGCTCACGCTCGGCGCCAACGTCAACTGGACGCCCGGCTACACGACGCGGCTCACCGAGATCCAGGCAGCGTCGGTGTCGAGCAAGCTGATCGTCGACGCTTACGGCCTGTGGACGTTCAACCCGGGGCTGGCGCTGCGCGTCTCGCTCAGCAACCTCGACCCGCGCGAGTACGTCACCGGCAGCGCCGTCGACGGCCCCGATGCGCTCGGCGTCGCCGTCCGCGAGACGGCGACGACGCGTGCACCGACCTTCATCAACGTGCAGCTGCGGCTCGAGATGAAGCTCTAGCGGCCGCCGTCGCGCTGCGTTCAGCTAATCGAACGGCAAACGATCCCATAAACTCCGCGCCCATTCGCCCCGCAGCGCGCGCGGGCTGCCTGTGCTGTCCGGAGGTCCTTCCATGCCGCTCGCTTCCAAGCTCCTCGCATCCCGCCGCTCGCTGCTGGCGCTCGCCGCGATCGCCGCGGTCGCGGCGTCGCCGACAGTGCTCGCTCAGGCGAAGAGCGAGATCCGCATCGCCCACGTCTACAGCAAGACCGGCCCGCTCGAGGCCTACGGCAAGCAGACGCAGACCGGCTTCATGATGGGCCTCGACTACGCGACCGGCGGCACGATGACCGTCGCCGGCAAGAAGATCGTCGTCCTCGAGAAGGACGACCAGGGCAAGCCCGACGTCGGCAAGAGCCTGCTCGCGACCGCCTACGGCGACGACAAGGCCGACATCGCGGTCGGCCCGACGTCGTCGGGCGTCGCGCTCGCGCTGCTTCCGGTTGCCGAGGAGTACAAGAAGATCCTCCTCGTCGAGCCCGCGGTCGCCGACTCGATCACCGGCGACAAGTGGAACAAGTACATCTTCCGCACCGGCCGCAACAGCTCGCAGGACGCGATCTCGAACGCGGTCGCGCTCGACAAGGACAACGTC
>Ga0134124_10002005_pt1 | contig 16376 bp, 10 predicted proteins | sample KB304_FD_96880 | JGI IMG/M metagenome (GOLD analysis project Ga0134124, IMG submission 96880) | Terrestrial soil microbial communities without Nitrogen fertilizer from Kellogg Biological Station, Michigan, USA - KB3-0-4 | ecosystem: Environmental > Terrestrial > Soil > Unclassified ...
GCTCGAACGCGTTCTCTCAGTGGTAACCGAAGTCCGCCCGGGCGAAGGCATCACGGCGCTGCTTTTCACGCTGAACGTGTTCTTGCTGCTCGTGGCCTATTACGTGATCAAGCCCGTGCGCGAGGGGCTGATCCTCGCGATGGAGAGCGGGGCCGAGAAGAAGAGTTACGCCTCGGCCGCGATCGCGATCACGCTGCTCTTGGCGGTGCCTGCCTACAGCAAGGTCGCCAACAAGATCTCCAAACACAAGCTCGTGGTCGGGATGTCTCTGTTCTTCGCGACCCATCTGGTCGCGTTCTGGCTGCTCTCACACACCCCGGTCCGCAAGGGGCTCGGCTTGGTGTTCTTTACCTGGGTCGGCGTCTTCAACATGATGGTCGTCGCGCAGTTCTGGAGTTTCGCGAACGACGTGTACACGCAAGAACAGGGCAAGCGTCTGTTCGCTATCCTGGGTATCGGCGCGTCACTCGGCAGCGCGGCCGGTGCGTACGTCACGAAGTTTCTGAAGGACGCGATTGGCCTCGGCGTATTCGAGCTTTTGCTGGTTGCGGCTGGGTTCCTCATTCTGTCCGCGTTCCTGACCCACACCGTGTATCGACGCGAGAAGACCCGCGGCAAACACGCGAACAACCCCGAACAGGAGGCACCGCAAGATCAAAAGAAGAATGAAGAATCGCTCGCGGAGACCGGCGAGGGCGGCTTCACGCTGGTGCGGAAGAACAAGTACCTCTTGCTGCTGGCGGCGTTCTCGCTCGTGTTCACCATCGTTGATACGAACGGCGAGTTCATGCTCTCCACCCTCGTTTCCGAGCGCGCCAAGGCCGCTGCCGTTCTGCAGCACATCACCGGCGGAGAGCTCGAGAAGTTCACGGAAGGGTTCATCGCTAGCTACTACGGCGGCTTTTATCTTTGGGTGAATCTGATAGGTCTGGCGATCCAGACCTTCCTCGTCTCGCGAATCGTCAAGCGTGGCGGGCTCAAGATCGCGTTCTTCGTGTATCCGATCGTCGCGCTCACTTCCTCGCTCAACAACCTGCTCACTCCCGTGCTCTTCGGCGTCGATCGACTCACTGCCTTTCGTCCCACGAAAACAACGGAGAACGCGGTCGACTATTCGCTCAACAACACGGTGCGCAACATGCTGTGGCTGCCGACGACCACGGAGGTCAAGTACAAGGCCAAGCAGGCGGTGGATACCTTCTTCGTTCGAATGGGCGACGTCGCGTCGGCAGGGCTGGTCTTCGTCTTCAGCGCAAGACTGGCACTCCCGGTGCAGAGCTTTTCCGTGATCAACCTCGTCCTCGTGGGGTTGTGGCTGCTCATCGCGGTGGGCATCGTGCGCGAAAACGCGCGGCTCAGCGAAGAAAAGCGAAAGCAGGACGGGACCGGAACGAACAGACTTGAGTCCCCAGAGCCGTGACTTCATTCAGCTGGGCTCTGCGCGACCGCGGTGGGAGCCTCTGCCGCGGCCGAGCGCCAAGCTCTCAACTTTTCGACCGCGACGAACAGCGCTGGGATGAAGAAGATCCCGAGCACGGTGGCCGCCAGCATTCCGGACACCACGACCGTACCCATCACCCGCCGCGCTGCGGCACCGGCTCCCGTCGCAATCCAGAGCGGAACGCAGCCGAGCACGAACGCGAAGGAGGTCATCAAGATGGGACGCAGCCGCAAGCGCGCCCCTTCCAAGGCAGCGTCAACGATGGGGCGGCCTTTTTCGCGCTCCGCCTTGGCGAACTCCACGATCAAGATCGCGTTCTTGGCCGTTAGTCCGACGAGCATGACCAGCCCGATCTGCGCGTAGACGTTGTTGTCCAGGCTGCGCGACAACAGGCCCAAAAACGCGCCCAGCATCGCGATCGGCGTACTTAGCAGGACGCTGAAAGGCAGTGACCAACTTTCGTACAGGGCCGCCAAGATCAGGAACACGAACGCGAGCGATAGCCCGAGCACGCGCACCGTGCCTCCCTCCGATGCCTTCTCCTGGTAGGACAAGGCGTTCCAGGCATAGCCCATCTCCGACGGGAGCACCTCGCTCGCAACTTCTTCCAACGCTTGCAGCGCTTGACCTGAGCTATAGCCCGGCGCCGGCGCGCCTTGAATCTCCACCGAGCGATAGAGATTGAACCGAACCGTGTATTCCGGCCCGGTTACTTGCCGAACCGTGACGAAGGATGACAGGGGCACCATCTCGCCCCGGTTGTTGCGCACGTAGAAGCGCCGAATGTCGTCCGCTGACGCGCGCACTCCTGCTTGGCCTTGGAGAAATACCTTCCATTGCCGACCGAAGCGGCTGAAGTCATTGATGTACGAGCCACCGAGGAACGTTTGCAGGGCCGCGTACACCTCGCCGAGCGCCACGCCTTGCTTCAGCACCTTGTCTTTGTCGACGTCGGCAAATAGCTGAGGGACCGCTGGCGAATACAGCGGACGAAGGCCTTGGAGCTCCGGGCGCTTCCTGGCAGCAGTCACGAATTTCTCCACGTTGTTAGACAGAAAAGCCACGGATCCGCCGCTGCGGTCCTGAAGCATCATGCTAAAGCCGCCCGCGGCGCTGATGCCAGGAATGGCCGGCGGCGCGACCGCAAAAACGCGCGCCTCGGGAATGCGCGAAAACTGCGCGTTGAGGCGACCGAGAATCGCTGTCGCGCTCATGTTGTCGGATTTTCTTTCGTCCCACGATTTGAATGCGACGAAGCCGGTTCCGTTGTAACTCGAGGCGGTGCGCGTGAGGAAGTTGAAGCCGGCGATGCCCGTGTAGTACGCGAGGCCCTTCTCTTTGGACATGATGGCATCGAGCTTGGAATAGACCGCCTTCGTGCGCTGCATGGACGCGGCGTCGGGCAGCTGCACGACGATCAATCCCCAACCCTGATCCTCGTCGGGGACGAACCCCGTCGGCACGCGCCCGGCGAGGACCACGGAAACCCCTGCGACCCCAGCCAGTAGCAGCAGCGGAATCGCCAATTTGCGCACCAACCTGCGGTTGACGGAGACGTAGCCGTTGGTGCTAGCCGCAAAGGCGCGATTGAACGAGCGCCCGAGGCGCGAAAGTATCCCGTTCGATTCCGCGCGCGGCTTCAACAGCAAGGCGGACAGCGCGGGGCTCAGCGTGAGCGCGTTGAACGCGGAAATCAGCACCGAAACGGCGATCGTGAGCGCGAATTGCTGATACAGCTGCCCCGTGATCCCGCTCAGGAACGCCACTGGGACGAACACGGCCGCAAGGATCAACGCGATCGCCACGACCGGCCCTTGCACCTCCTTCATGGCCTGGATCGTGGCGTCGCGTGGGCTCTTCCCGAGCTCGATGTGGTGCTCGACCGCCTCCACCACCACGATCGCGTCATCGACCACCAGACCGATGGCGAGCACCAACCCGAAGAGTGACAGCGTATTGACCGAAAAACCGAGCAGTGGAAACACCGCAAACGCGCCGACCAACGACACCGGTACGGTCAGGAGCGGAATAAGCGTCGCGCGCCAGCTCTGTAAAAACACGAACACGACGAGCATCACCAGCGCCAGCGCTTCGAGCAAGGTGTCGATGATCTCGCGAATGCCCGCAGTCACAGGCATCGTCGTATCGAGCGAGATGCTGTACGTCACTCCCGGTGGAAAGCGTTTTTCGAGCGTCGCCATGGTGTCGCGAATCGAGCGCGCGACGTCGAGCGCGTTCGAGCCCGGCGTCTGGAAGGCAGCGATGATAGCCGCCGGTTTGCCACCGAAGCTGCCGTACTGCTGGTAGTTGAGCGCTCCCAGCTCGATTTTCGCGACATCCCGCAAGCGCACGCTGGTCCCGTCAGGATTCTCGCGTACGACCACGCTGGCGAACTCTTCTGGTTCTACCAAGCGGCCCTGGGCGCGAACCGTGAACGTCAGCTGTTGCCCGGGGAGCGCCGGCTCAGCGCCCACCTGACCGGCGGGATTGACGATGTTCTGATTGCGAATCGCGTTCTGAATGTCGGTGACGGTCAGCGATAGCCGCGCAAGCACGTCCGGATCGACCCAAATGCGCATCGAATACTCGGAAGCTCCGAGGTTTCTGATGTCTCCCACGCCTTTGACGCGCAACAGGGCGTCGTTGATGTTGATCAGCGCGTAGTTGGAGAGGAACGTGGGGTCGTAGCGGCCGTCAGGGGAGTACAGCGCAATCACCATCAACGGGAAGGCCAGCGACTTCTTGATCGTCACGCCGAAATTCTTGACGTCCTGGGGCAAGAACGGCTGCGCTTGCGAAAAGCGATTGTTGACGAGCACGTTGGCGACGTCGCCATCCGTCCCGACGTCGAACGTGACCACCTGGTTCATCGAGCCGTCGTTGGCGTTCGTCGATTGCACGTACAGCATGCGATCGACGCCGTTGATCTGCTGCTCGATGGGTGTGGCCACGGATTGCTCGATGGTCACCGCATCGGCGCCCGTGTAGGTCGTGCTCAAGTTGACCTGCGGCGGCAAAATCTGCGGAAACTGCGAGATCGGCAGGCCGAGCAGAGCGGCCGCGCCAATCAGCACGGTGAGGATCGCAATCACGATTGCGACGATCGGGCGGCGAATGAAAAATTCCGACACGGCCTATGACGCGGACTGCGCCAGCAGCGGCGCGACCAACGACCCATTGCTGATCTTTTGCAAACCCTCGACGACGACCTGGTCGCCCTCGTTGACCCCTTTGGTCACGATGCGCATTCCACGCGCTGCAGGCCCGACCTCTACCGGCCGCAGGTGTACCCGGCGATCTTGGCCGACGACCCCCAGCGAAAAGCTTCCCTGCACCGAAACCAGCGCCTTTTCGGGCACGACCAGCGCCGCTTGACCTTGATCTTCGCGCAGGATGCGCACCCGCCCATATTGGCCGGGCTTGAGCGCCCCACCTGGATTCGGAAACAGCGCCTGCAGTTGAATGGTCCCAGTGCTCGGGTCCACCTGGCGATTGGCAGCGACCAGTACCCCGCGGTGCGCGTACACGCTGCCGTCGGCCAGCACCAATTCCAGGCCCGGGTCGCCGCCGTCGGCAGACCTCCGTGCATCGAGCTTCGAGAATTGCTGACGCGCCCACGCAGCGTCCCGCTGCTCGAGGTGCTGTAAGCGCTCGGGAAAACGCACGTAGTCGATCTCGCTCATGGGAAAGTTGACGCGCATCGGATCGACCTGCGATACCGTAGTCAGTAGCGTTGGGCCTTCTTGACCGACCAGGTTGCCAACGCGCACCAAGGCCAGCCCTGCAACGCCGCTCACCGGCGCGTGGATTTGCGTGTAAGACAGGTTCAACTCTGCCTGCTGCAGAGCGGCTCGAGCGGCCAGAACCTGACCCCTCGCGTCCTTCTCAGCGGCGACCGCATTGTCGAGCACCTGAGTCGCGACCAGGCCTTCATGGGACAATCGTTGATTCCGCTTCAGCTCGATCGCGCCGTTCGTGTCCGCCGCTTCTGCGCGCACGACTGCTGCGCGTGCGGCAGCGACCGCGTTGACGTATTCGTCCGGTTCGATGCTAAACAGAAGCTGCCCCTGTTTGACGGTCACGCCGTCCTTGTAATTCTGCGCGCGCACATAGCCCCGCACCCGCGCGCGGATATCCGCGTTCACGAAGCCGTCGATGCTGGCAACTGCTTCGATGAACAGCGGCAAATTCTCACGCGCAACCGGCACCACCAGCACGGACACCGGTGGCGGGGACGGCTTCTTTTGTTCTGCGCAGGCTGTTAGCAGGGCCACGAACAGCGTGTTGAACCAGATTGCCTTCAGCCGCCGTCTTTGGCCACGAACCTGGCTGTCAATATCCGAATGCGAGTGGGTCATGGTCTTGCGCTGCTCGCTATGCAAGAAACGGTGCCAGCGTTTCGGACGAGTAGTTGCCGCCGTTTAAGGGCGGCCAAGGGCCGGAAGGAGCGCAGCGCGTGTCGTCAGTTGGTCATCGTGACGAACCGCCGCCAGTTGTCCGTGTCCGGGTCGGGTCAACCCGCCGACGAGTGCTTTTCACCCTCTTGCTCGAGCAAGACCGAAACCCTCTTGGTGTCGACAGGCTTGACCAGGTGATCATCGAAGCCGGCATCCTGCGCCCTACGTCGATCCTCTTCAGCTCCCCAACCGGTGACAGCGACCAGCCTCGGCTGCAGTGTCGATGAGCGCGCACGAAGCGCGCGAGCCACGTCGTAGCCGCTCATGTCGGGCAGTCCGATATCGAGGAACACGACGTGCGGCTCGAACTCCTCGACGAGTGCCAGCGCTTCGCGACCGCTGTGTGCCAATCGCGTCACGTGCCCACTCAGATCCAAGAAGACAGAGAGCATCTCCGCGCCATCGACGTTGTCGTCCACCACCAACACACGGAGTTTCGTTACTCGGTCCGGCTGCGGCGAAAGTCCAGTGCTCTGTCCGCGATCTCGACTCCGCATCGCGAGCGGCAACCGGACCGTGAAGGTACTTCCGCTCTTGCCGTCGCTCTCGGCGACCACCGAGCCGCCGTGCATTTCCACGATGCGCCGCACCAGCGTGAGGCCGATGCCGAGCCCGCCTTGTGCACCTTCCAGCGAGCGCCCGACCTGGGTAAACATCTCGAAGACTTGCGGTAGCATTTCTCGAGGGATGCCCAGCCCCGAATCGGACACCCGCACGACGAGCGAATTTGGCTCGAGTTCCGCGCTGAGCTGGATGCGGCCTCCGCGCGGCGTGAACTTCGCTGCGTTGTTCAGGAGATTCGCGAACACTTGTGCTAGCCGGGTCGGGTCGACGTCCAGCGGCATCGGTTCGCCTGGCAAGGAAACGGTCAGCTCGTGACCTGCTGATTCGATCAACGAGCGCGTCGCCTCGATTGCGCTGGTGATTACGACGCTGAAATCGACCGGCGCTCGCTTGAGCTGGAGTTTTCCGAGGGTGATGCGCGATACGTCCAGCAAATCATCCACGAGGCGCACCATGTGCCCCAGCTGACGCTCCATCATTTCGCAGGTTTTTTGGGCTTGTTCAGGGTCCTTGGTCATTTGAAGGACTTGCAAGCCGGTGCGGATGGGAGCCAGTGGATTTCTGAGCTCATGCGCCAGCGTTGCCAAGAAATGATCCTTGAGGCGATCCTGATCGCGGAGCTGATCATGGAGGCTCGCGTTCTCGACCGCGACGCCAGCGATTTGGGCCAACTGAACGAGAATATCCCGATCCGTTTGAGTGAAGTGACCCTGCGACTTGCCGCCGAGCTTGACGGAGGCCAAGTCGCGCCCGTCGCGCCCGGTGAGCTGTACGGTCAAGGTGTTGCCGAGCTGTTCGGATTGCACATCGCTGGCAGTCGAGGCTCCGCCGTGCGTAGCGAGCGCCGTGATCGCGCGATGCGCACCGGTCAGGCGCTTTGCCTCTTCAGCCACGGTTCCCAATACGCCGTCCAGCGAACTCGCTCGGTGGATCGTCAGGCCAGCCGCTGCGACTCTTCCGAGCAGCCGAGCTTGTTCGCGCTCGCGCTCGAGCGCTTGCGCCAGACGTTCCTGATCCAGCCTCTGTGCGGTCACATCGACCGTCACACCGTCGAACCGTATCGGTGACCCGTCCAATCGATAAGCGGTTCCACCGAGCGCTCGGATCCATTTGACGGCTCCGGACTGAGGATGCACCGTCCGATACACGACGTCATAAGGATGGTGATTCGCGATCGAATCGTTGATCGCTTGTTGGGTCGCCGAGCGATCATCGGGGTGAATGCGTTCGTAAAACGTATCGATCGTGACCCGCTCATCCGGCGCTAGAAAAAAGTGCGTCTTGACCTGATCGTCCCATATCAGCTGATCGAACGGCAGGTCGCAGTACCAAAAGCCGATGCCCGACAGTCGCACCGCGTAGTCGAGCCGTGCCCGGCTCTCGGCCAAGGCCCGTTCCGCAGAGAGCGCGCCGTTGGGCAAAGACATCAGGTCGACAGGGCTGTTCACACGCGTACTGTAGTTGACTCTCATTCGAGGGGGAACGTTCTCGTCTGACACGGACGTTGTCTAAGTTCGTGCAGCCCTCGAGCTGCCGCACTCGACCTGCGCAGTTGCACCAAAAACTGAATTGGTACTAGTCTCTCTCTCGTCAGTTGCGCGATAGCAAATCTTTCCTCAGCACCCACTTCCGCACTGGTAGCGACCGTCCTCGCTGTGGGTTAAAGCCAAATTTGGATTGTCGGGGCCCCGTCTTCCGGTGCTGATTGCTAAAACCCTCCGGAGCTGGCGGCTAAAACGCGAGACTGGGGCGTTTTTGCAAACGCACCCGTCTTGCGTCCCTCGTCAGCAGATGGGACATTTAATTCCTCGATGGCCACGAGCCGAGCCGCCGCAGCGCCCCGATTTTGGCCCCTTCAGCGTCTTCGCGGCGTGCGCGTGTTGTTGGTCGAGGATCACGAGGACCTGAGGGATTTGCTGGCGATGGCCTTGCGTGCCGCGGGCGCGAGCGTCTTCGAAGTCGATGGCGTGACTGCAGCCATCGCTGCATTGCGGAGCGACCAATTTTCGGTGTTGGTTTCCGACATCGCGATGCCTGAAAGGGATGGTTACGACCTGATGCAGTGGGCTCGCTCCCTCGACGCGCCCCGAACGACCCGCGCGCTTCCGGCGGTGGCGGTAACCGCCTTCAGTTCAGCGGCTGATCGAGCGAAAGCATTGGCGGCGGGCTTCGCCGAGCATGTGTCGAAGCCGGTCGATATGCCGATGCTGATCGAGATCGTCGCGCGTCTGGCTGCGGTAGAATCTTGAGGCGCCTCCAATGGCTGACCGCGTACCGCGACAGATTCGCCGCTTTCGGTTAAAACACCCGAGCTAGCAAAAACCGTGCGGCCCCAATGAGCAGCCAAGACCGATCATCGATCGACTCGCTCGTGCGCGAGCTGGAGAGGGAGAAGGCCGCGCATCAGCAGGCAAAGGCCGATGCCGAGCATCAGCGCCGTCTCAAAGACGCCCTCGAGGAGGCGGTTCGTTCCCGTGACGCCGCTCTGTCGGCTGTGGTCCACGATCTTCGGAACCCACTCCACATCATCAATCTCACGACCGGGTCCTTGCTGTCGAGTGTCAATGATCCGGTGATTCGTCGATCCATCGAACGGATCATGCGTAGCGCTCAACGTGCGGATCGCATGATTGGCGATCTGCTGACGATCAGCGCACTCGAGACTGGTCGCCTAGTGATTGATACCCGACCCGTGGAGACCGCGGAGTTCATCCTGTCGTCTGTCGAGTCGCAATTCACGCTGGCCGCAGCAGCCTCAGTGATCGTCGCGCCGGACTTGCTTCCTGAGCTTCCGCCCATGGAGGCGGACGAAGAGCGCTTGATGGATGTGCTGGAGAATTTGATCGGCAATGCCATCAAATTCACAGCGCCGGGTGGGGCAATCACCGTGGGTGCAAGTCGCTCTGAAGCCCAAATCAAGATCTGGGTGAAGGACAATGGCTCAGGGATCGCCCCCGAGCAGCTTCCTCACATCTTCGACCGCTATTGGCAGGCGAAACGGAACGAGCACCGGGGCGTCGGCCTCGGACTGTCGATCTGCAAAGGCATTGTCGAAGCGCACGGCGGTCGCATCTGGGCAGAAAGCGAGCTTTGCGTTGGCACGACCATGTTCTTCACCGTGCCCCAGGCCAACCAGCGCGAGACAGTCATCGAGACGATTGACGTCGCCAACGTGCTGCTCGTCGATGATCGACCAGAGAACCTGCTAGCGCTGCAAGCGATTTTGGAGCGTCCCGACTATCGGTTGGTGCCAGCCAAGTCCGGGCAAGAAGCGCTGAAGTTGGTCCTCCGTGAGCGCTTCGCCGTCGCGTTGATCGACATCGCCATGCCGGACATGACCGGGCTCGAGGTGGCCATGCACCTCAAGGAACTCGATTGGACTCGTGACATTCCCATCATTTTCGTGACTGCCTTCGGCGACGATCCTGAAGAGGTTCATCGAGCCTATTCGGCCGGCGGGGCCGACTACCTGGTGAAACCACTCGACGCCGAAATCGTGCGCAAGAAGGTCGCGGTGTTCGTCGATTTGAGTCGACGGCAGCGACGCGCGGAACGCACCTAGGATCGAGAGTGCATTGTTGTCCCAAAGTTCGCGCAGCCGCGTGGACGGCTGGCTGTGCTCCGAGGCTTCGTGACTCGTTGCCATTTTTCAGAGCGCAACCTGCAAGCAACGCGCCGGCAGTGTCGAAGCCAGCGGCCGCTGAACCGGTGGGTTCGCAATTGTGACACGCCCACGGAGACTTGCTCAGGTCTCGACCTGCAGCTCTTTTTCCGCCTTGTGAAACAAGCCGAGAAGCAAGAAATCGTAGCTGAGCTTGAGCGCGCCGGCGCACAGCAACGGCCAGCCGAAATTCGACCGCTCCAAGAGCGCGCCAGCGAGCGCGGGGGCCAGGGAAGACGCGAGACTTCTCGGCACATTCGTGACGCTGGCGGCCGCAGCGCGCTCTTCTGGCGGAACGACCGACATCACATAGGCCTGGCGCGCCGGCACGTCCATCGACGAGACGCTGGCCCGCAGAAGCAAGCAGGCGAGCGTCGAGCCGAGCGTTGGCATGAACGCGGCAGCCATCAGAAACAGATTGGCTGGCACGTGGGTATAGACCATCGTGCGTACGAGTCCGATTCGAGCGGCCAGCCGCGGCGACAAGAATTGCGATAGCGACGAGGCCAGGCTCGACGCAAAGAAGAACGCGCCAGCCGCGCTGAGCGAGAGCTGAAACCGTCGAAACAACCACAACGCCAGCAGCGACTGCACGACAAAACCGCCGCCAAACGAGTCCAAACTAAACAGCGCAGCCAAGCGCAGTACAGCCGACCGCGAGACGGCGAGTGGTTGCTTCGATTGCCGGGTGACCGGTACCTCCGGCATCCTCGCGTACAGAAAGGCCACGAAGCCCCCGACGGCCGAGTAGAGGAGAAACACCGAACGCTCGCCGGCCATGCTCGTGGCGCCGCACCATCGCGCCAGCAGTCCAGGCAGGCCGACGGCGAGTGCACCCAGGGCTCCGGAAAAGTTGCCGATCACGTTGTAGCGCGCGAAGAGAGCGGTCGTCGCTCGCTTTCCGACGGCAAGGCTGGCGAGGGCGGCTTGTTCCAACGGCAGGAACAGGCTGACGTCACCGTTCGAGGGATTCAGGGTTCCGATCACCGCGACCAGCAAGAGCGGCCCAAAGCCCATGAACGCCGCAAATCCGAGACCCGTGACGACCATCAAGCACGCCGCAAACAAGAGCAGACGGCGGCTCGAGATCCGGTGGGCAACGAAGCCAACCCCCAGCGTCACGACGCCCGAGCCGAACATGGTCCCGGTGACCAGCGTGCCGACCGCGATGGCCGAGAAGCCGAGCTGACCGAGATATCCGGCGAGCATCACGCTCACCGTGCCGTCGATCGCTCCGCGCAAGCCGCGAGAGACGAGCAGACGCCAAACGTTGGCGTCTGGGGGCTTCGAGCGCTCGAGTGCAGCGACGGTCATCGAGGTGCCACGGCGTTTCTTCAGCTTTGCCGTCTGCAGCGACCAAAGTAGTCCAGCCGTCGGTCGAAACGGACGAAATCTTGCGCCATCCCAGGATTCTGCCGGCAAAGTTGTCGCCTCCGCGCGCGCTGAAACGCCACATCCGGAAACGCTCACATGACGCAATGCACCTAAGCGTCTAAGTTGAGTGCTCCCCTTCGAGCAGACTCGCGTGAACCCTCATTTCTCAGAGATCGCTCGGCAGATGCTGTTTCACGACAGCATCGGCGAGATCACCGCCGCCGCCTGCGCGGCATCGGCAGCGAACGTACTCGAGCGCTTGCAGGTGCGATTGGCGCCGTTGGTCGGGAACGCGGGCATGAGCGCCCTCTTCGCGAGGGCATTCCGATTGACGAGTCGAGAGTTCGCTGCGCTAGTACGCCTGCAGGGGACCGCACTCAATGGGGAAGCGTCGGTGGCCCAACAACTGACCGACGCTCTCAATGGCCTGGATGCCGCTGCCGCTCTCGCGGCGGCGACTGCTTTGTATACGAATTTTCTCGAGCTCACTTCCAGTTTGATCGGTGAGCGTCTGGTGTTGCTGGTACTACAACGCGCGTTCCCGAACATAGACGTGACCGCGAAGCAGGAGTCTGAGTAATGAACGGCAGGGTTCCCATTCGCGCGTTGCCTTCGGGCATTCCGGGGTTCGACGACGTGCTCGGCGGCGGCGTCCCCGAGTTTTCTTTGACGTTGGTCGTGGGCGGACCTGGCTGCGGAAAAACCACGCTCGGCCACCAGATGATGTTCGCAAACGCGAGCTCCGAACGGAGAGCGCTATTTTTCAGCATCATCGGTGAGCCCCCGATCAAGATGTTGCGCTACCAGCAGCAATTCTCGTTCTTCGACGCCACCAAGATCGATGATTCGATCCATTTCGTCCACCTAGGTCAAGACGCCAACGAGGGCGGGCTCAAAAAGGTGCTCGACCGCATCGTCGAAGCGGTGGATACCTACAACCCTGGAATCGTGGTGGTGGATTCCTTCCGTTCCATGATGCGAAGGACGCTCCAGGTACCGGGCGGCGAGATGGAGCTGCAAGAGTTCATGCAGCGCTTGGCGCTGCATCTGACCAGCTGCCAGGCCACGACGTTTTTGCTCGGGGAGTACGGCGACGACGAGTACGACAGTGCGGTGTTCACCGTTGCCGACGGCATCGTCTGGCTCTATCAGGCGGTCGATCGGAACTCGGTCGTGCGCAAGGTGCGTGTGCAAAAGATGCGCGGCCAGGCGCAAATACCCGGCCTGCACACGATGCGCATCACCAACGATGGGCTACGGCTATTCCCGCGCATCCTCAAGCCGGAACTGAGCCGCTCTTGCCATCGTCCGTTCGAGCAGCGCTTGACGACGGGCGTGCCTGCTTTGGACCAAATGTGCGGCGGCGGCATTCCCCGAGGTTACGCGGTGCTCGTCGCGGGCCCTTCGGGTTCGGGCAAAACGCTCTTGTCCACCGAATTCATTCTTTCAGGTGCCGACAATGGTGAGCCGGGCGTGATCGCCGTGTTCGAAAAGCGACCCAACGACTACTTGGCGACGCATGCTCGATTCAACGCGCTCGACACCTTGATCAGCGAAAAGAAGATTGAAGTCTTGTACATCCGCTCGCTCGATCTGTCGATCGACGAGACGCTGACTGCCCTGCGCGAGGCTGTGGTTCGCATCGGTGCCAAGCGCGCGGTGATCGATTCGTTGTCAGGGCTGGAACTGGCGCTCGCCCCGACCTTTCGCCAAGACTTCAGAGAATCCTTGTATAGAATGGTCGGCGCATTGACCGAGATGGGCGTCACGGTCATGTCGACGGTCGAAATGCCCGATCGTTATGCGAGTCTAGAGTTCAGCCCGCACGGAATTGCATTCCTGAATGACGCGATCGTCATTCAGCGCTACCTTGAAATCGACGGAGTGCTGTCGCGCGCGCTCTCCGTCATCAAGGTGCGGGGCAGCGATCACAGCAAGGAAGTTCGCGAATACGTCATCGATTCGAACGGACAAATCGTCGTGGGCAAGGTTTTGAACGGCTACGAGGGGCTGCTCACTGGAGCACCGTCGAGCGTCGAGGATGCCAATGCAGTCGAAGGACTCCTTCCTAGAGACCGCTAGCGAGCCACACGCGGGCCTGCTGCGCGAACAGTGCGAGGCAAATGAGCAGCTGCTCTTGGCGGCCTTGCGTGCGCAAGAAGACGCTGAAGACGCGCACTCGGGTCGCATCGTTGCGGAGGACGAGAGTGATCTCTTGCGAGTGAAGGCTGCCGAGCTGGCGGCCGCAGCCGAGCTTCGTGAACGCTTGCTCGGGATCATCGGGCATGACCTGCGCAACCCGCTCAGCGCCATGCTGATGGCCGCGCGTTTGCTCGAGGAGGCGCTCCTGCCCGCCCAAGCCAATTGGCTCGCCGCGCGCATCCTGGCCAGCGGGTTGCGCATGCAGCGCATGATTGACCAGCTGACGAACTTCACGCGCGCCCGCCTCGGCGGTGGCTTCGAGCTCAAACTCGCGCGCTGTGACGTGGCTTCGGTGTGCAAGAACGTAGTCGAGGAGTCGCGGCTCATTTCCGGCACCCCGATCGAGCTCACCACCCACGGACCTCTCGACGGAAGGTGGGATGCCGATCGGATCGCCGAGGTGCTCTCGAATCTGGTCAGCAACGCAACTGGGCACGCTTCACCAGGGACAGCCGTGCTGGTCAGTGCGCGTGGCAACGAAGACGAGGTGGTCGTCGACGTTCGCAATGAAGGCGCGGCAATTCCTGCCGAGAACCTCGAAAAGATCTTCAACGCCTTCGGACGGGGCCACTCCGACGCCGTGCGCGAGGACAGCCATTTGGGCTTGGGGCTTTACATCGGCCGAGAGATCGCGCGAGCACACGGCGGCACTCTCGAGGTCGAATCGTCGGCCGAGTGCACCACGTTTTCGCTCTGGCTCCCGCGCTCGTCGCACAGTTGAGCTCGCGCCGCCCGAGCTGCCCACCCAGTTGCGCACGGTTCGCGCGCACTCGAGGAAAGATTCAGTCCCAAACAAACCCAATTGGGTGTGGGTTGTCGAAGTTACCCGGTAGTGGCTGAGACGAGTTGCTCGCGCCTGATAGGCAAAGTGTGGCAGTCCGTCACGCCAAAGGTCGCAGATCAGGCACCTGACACCGGTATGCTGCCGCCTACGGCTGGAACAGAGGTTGCTTGGATGGCGACGCCTACCAACCCTGACCTGGGGAGATATGCTTGGGGGCGAGCAAGTAGCGGCGCTGACGTCGGCGCTGCCAGCCAACCTCTTCTTTTACACGCACACGACGTCCACATCCCATGTCTCTCAAGCAGATCCTCGCTGATCGCCGCAATGATATCTTGACCAGGTTCGTGCGCGAGGTGCAGAGCAAAGAGATATCGCCGCCGGGGTTGCCTCGTTCGGTTCTGGTCGATCACATTCCTCTCTTGGAGGGGCCGTGACGCGCCTTACCGCCCACCGCTCGCCGGCGGCTCGAAGATCTCGTCGACCGTCAGCTCCAGCGCTTCCGCCGCTCCAATCTCTGCGAGCGCCCCGTCAATTTCCGCCGCTAGAAGCAGGAAAGCCGGGTCCGCCAAGCGCCCCTTCAGGTATTGCATGGCGCCCTCCAGCATCTCCAGCCGCAGGGCAATGCTCCGGCTCACCCCAGCGAGAGCGGTCTGTTGGCTGATGCGTCGCTGGAGCGCATTCAGGGCCTTGCGGATGGTCATGCGCGCGGTCAGCTCGCGCTCGGTGCTGTAGGACTGTTGCAGCTGTTCCGCTTCCTGCTCGCGGTCAGCGATGGGCGTGGGGTCGACCAGTGCTTCCACTCGCTGTCGCAAGAACACATAGTCGAGGAAGGTGCGACGCAGTTCGAGCAAGGCGTGCTCGGAAAGCAGCACCTCGCGGCCAGGTAATCGTCCTCGGGAGCTCACGACGAGCTGAGTCGCGTTGCGACTCAGCTCCCGGAAGCGACTCGCCTCGGCCTGGGAAAGTTCGCCCAGGGCGCCCTCGATGGCCGCTTCGGCCCGGGCTAGATATTGCTTGCTGAGCTGTCGATCGACCCAATCACGGAATGCCGGCAAGCGCGGGCCGATCAAAAGCCAAAGCAGCTCGGCGCCGCCACCCACCAGGAGCGGGATCGGCGAAGCAAAGGCGAGAGAAAAGCAGGCCGCGCCAAACAGCACCACCAGATTGTGCTGATCCTTGAAGGCGTATTTGAGGTAGCTGGGGGGGCTGAGTTGAGCGTCGGACATGGCGCTACTTGGCTCCGCGAATGAACAGCACGTCCGTGCGCCGGTTCAGCGCGCGACCTTCGGCGGTGGTGTTCAGGGCGACGGGTTTGCTCGCGCCATTGCCGCGCGCCACGAGGCGCGTGCGCGGCACGCCGCGCGCGATCAGATACTGGACGATGGCTGCGGCGCGTTTTTCGCTCAAGATCTGATTCGCCGTGCGTTCTCCGAAGCCGTCGGTGTTGCCCTCCACGCGCACGGACATGCCGCCCGCGATCTCCAACTGCGGCAAGATCTGTTGGTTGATGGCGGCCAACGCTTCGGCAGACAGCTCGTCGCTGCCGCTCGGGAAGTTGATCGAGACCGGTTTGGTGAACAAGGGCGTCCCGCGATTGGCGATCGCGGGGTTGAAGTCTTCCGCGCCGTGCGCGGCGGGCTTGCCGGCCGCGAGCCACACGCTGCGCACCGCCGTGTCGTTCTTCAATACGGCTGGAGCGAAACGGTCTTTGATCGCCGCTTCGGGGTAGCTGATCCAGATCGAGTCGGCCTGATTGTAGACGCGGTCGAAGGCCGGCGCCGTCCCATCGAGACCGAAGAAGCGCACGTTGTCCGAGAGCTCTGTCCAGCGCGCCCAGCTCAGGGCTTTGAGCGTCTTGTCGTAGCCGAGTTCGTCGCGAAAGCGCGAGGCGAC
>Ga0134124_10002006_pt1 | contig 16376 bp, 14 predicted proteins | sample KB304_FD_96880 | JGI IMG/M metagenome (GOLD analysis project Ga0134124, IMG submission 96880) | Terrestrial soil microbial communities without Nitrogen fertilizer from Kellogg Biological Station, Michigan, USA - KB3-0-4 | ecosystem: Environmental > Terrestrial > Soil > Unclassified ...
AGTCGGGAACCTTGCCAGGACCGGCATCGTGCAGCTTGAGATACATGCCCATCGCGTAGCCGCCGAGGCCGACGAACAGCCCCTGGCCGAGCGTCAGCATGCCGCCCTGTCCCCAGGCGAGGCCGATGCCGACGCCGATGATCGCGTAGCAGAGGTACTTGGTGAACAGCGGCAGCTGGTAGGACGCGCCGAGGAAGAACGGCGCGAGCGCCGCGACCACCAGGACGACCAGGAAGGCGCCGAGCCAGCCGGCGCGCGCCGTCATCAGCTTCCCGCGCCAGCCGCCGGCTGGCGGCGGGGGGGCGGCGACGGTCGTGTCCACGACCGGCGGGGCGCTCATGTGAGCGCCCGGGAGCGCAGCTGGAACAGGCCCTGCGGACGGGCCTGCAGGAAGCCGACGATCGCCACGAAGACGATCACCTTGGCGAGGCTCGAGTTGGTCCAGAACTCCGAATAGCTGTTGAGAAGGCCGAGCGCGAACGCCGCGATCAGCGCGCCGCGCAGCTGGCCGAGACCACCGACGACGACCACGAGGAAGGCGTCGACGATGTACCGCTGGCCCAGGGTCGGGCTGATGGTGCCGACCAGGGCGAGCCCGACGCCGGCGACGCCGGCCAGGCCCGATCCGATGAAGAACGTGAGCTGATCGACCCGGTCGGTGCGGACCGCGCTGCAGGCCGCGAGCTCACGGTTCTGCATCACGGCCCGCATCCGCCGTCCGGCCGGGGTCTGGCTCATGTAGACCCAGATCGCGACCAGGCAGATGACCGCCAAGGCGAAGATGAACACCCGGTTATACGGGATCCGGATGCCGTGCACGGTCGCGCCCCCGATGAGCCATCCGGGGGCGACAACCTGGACGCCGCGGTTGTCGATCAGGTCTCGAACCAGCTGCTGGAGAATCAACGAGACTCCCCAGGTGAGCAGCAGCGTGTCCAGCGGTCTCCCGTAGAACCTGCGGATGAGGGTCCGCTCCAGGATCACACCGAACAGACCCGCCACGAGGAACGCCACCGGCAGGGCGGCGATAACCGCCTCGTGCCCGGCCCAGCTCTGCAGCATGTAGGCCGTATAGGCGCCGACCATGATGAACTCGCCGTGCGCCATGTTGATGACGCCCATCTGACCGAAGGTGAAGGTCAGACCGAGCGACGACATGAGCAGCACCGCCGCGATACTCAGCCCGATCGGCAGCTGGTTCAGGAACCCGTTCACGTCAATTATTCCCCTGTTGTCGACCCGTCAGTACCCCTGCTTTTCCTGGTCGGCCGCGCGCATCGGCCCGTTCTCACGGGACCGGCACGCGCGGCCTCCCTCGCTCAGGTACCTACGAAAGCCCGGCCGCCCACGGGTAGCCCTTCAGGTACGGGTCGGGCTTGATCGGGCCGGGCGACGACCAGACCGCCTTGATCTGGCCGTCGGCGCCGATGAGGCCGATGCGGGCGGTCTTGTAGACGTGCTGGGTGGGGCCATCGATGGTGACGTGGCCTTCCGGCAGGTCGAGCGCGATACCGCCGGCGTCGGCCGCGGCCTTCACCTTCGCGGGATCGAACGAACCAGCCTTCTCAACCGCGGCCTTCCACAGGTAAACGGCGTTGTACGCGGCCTCCATCGGGTCGGAGGTCACCTTGTCCGAGCCGTACTTGGCCTTGAACGCGGCGACGAAGTCCTTGTTCTGCGGCGTGTCGGTCGTCTGGTAGTAGTTCCAGGCGACGTACTGCCCGGCGAGGTACTGGGTGCCGATCGCCTTGACCTCTTCCTCGGCGATGGACACGGACATGGTCGGGATCTTGTCCGGACCGATGCCGGCCGACTTCAGCTGCTTGAAGAAGGCCACGTTCGAGTCACCGTTGAGGGTGTTGAACACGAAGTCGGGCTTGGCCTGCTCGATCTTGTTGACGATCGTCGAGACCTCGGTCGCCCCCAGCGGCAGGTACTCCTCGCCGTCGATCTCCATCCCGTTCGCGGCGGCGTAGGCCTTGATCTCCTTGTTCGCCGTGCGGGGGAAGACGTAGTCGCTGCCGACCAGGAAGATCTTCTTCTTGCCCTTTTCCTTCAGATAGTCGAGGGCCGGGATGATCTGCTGGTTGGTGGTGGCACCGGTGTAGAAGATGTCGGGGCTCTGCTCGAGGCCCTCGTACTGGACCGGATACCACAGCAGGGCCTTGTTCTTCTCGAAAACCGGGAGCATGGCCTTGCGGCTGGCCGAGGTCCACCCGCCGAAGACGGTGGCCACCTTGTCCTGCGAGATGAGCTTCTGGGCCTTCTCCGCGAACGTCGGCCAGTCGGAGGCGCCATCCTCGATGACCGGCTGGATCTTCTTGCCGAGCACGCCGCCCTTGGCGTTGATCTGGTCGATCGCGAGCATTTCGGAGTTCTTGACCGTGACCTCACTGATGGCCATGGTGCCGCTCAGCGAGTGCAGCAGGCCGACCTTGACCGTGTCCGACGAAGAACCGCCGGACGAGGACCCGGACCCCCCGCAGGCCGCGAGCAGGAGAGCGGGCAGCACCGCGAGCGGCGCCAGCCTACGCCAGGACTTTCCGATCAATTCCTTGCCCCCCTAAGAAGATGGTAACGGACAGTGTAGGGAGGGCGGTTACTTGAACAGGCACCCCGAGTTACCGGGAGGTTAATTCACGAGATTCGATCTGTTTCGCTGCCGACGCCGAGGGTCACGGCGGCCCGGTCGCGGCAATTTTCTTACGGCCGGAAAAGCCGAGAGAGCCCACGTACGCTAGCGCCGGACCTGTCGCGGCGCCGCGCGCCAAGAAAGCCTTCACCAGACCGTTACGCTCGCGCGCGGGTGTTTCCTGGTGGTTTCTCGGACGGGCGTCCGGAGCCGACCGTGCAGCCGGCGCCTGGTCACCGGACGGCGCCAGGCCGTCGCGTCACGGCGCGCCGCAACAGCTGTCTGGATGGTCACCGGGGGTGGGGGCGGTGCCGTGTCCTGCCGCTTTTGGGCTACTCCGGCGGCCGCTCGGGTGCCCTTCGCGAGGTGGCGGGAGATCGCCAGGTGCTGGATCTGGTTGGTGCCCTCGAAGATCTGCGTGAACTTGGTGCATGAAGATCAATATGCGCGGGAGCTGCGGTGAGTCGGGGGCCTGACCTCGTGACGTGCTGATCCGGGAGAAGCGGACTCTCCCGGATCAGCCCCGCGTGTGGTCTCAAGGCACAGGCGAGCTCACGTGATGTAACCGGCGCTCGTGGTCAGAACTGGTCGGGCGAGGCGACCGCTTCGGCAATGGTGATCTCCGGCGGCTCCGGCGCGGCGCCGACCGAGCCGATGAAGGCCTGGAGCTCGGGGTCGGCGAAGAAGCTCTGGAAGTGCTCGACCGACTCCCACTCGTCGATGATCGTGACGAACCCGTCGCCGATGCCGAACCGGTGGTGAATCCCGCCCGCCGCCCGAGCCCGGTCAGCCACCTTCTCGAACTCGCCGGCGCGCTCGGTCAGCGACCGACGGAACACGGCGGTGTCGCCCTGGAACTTGCCGATGACCAGCACACTCATGGTCTGAACCCTCCCGTAGCTGCCGCGGATCCCTGCCCGCGGAGTCCGGGAGGTATTCGTGCCGCCCAGGGCGGCGGATCAGCCCGACGGCGACCGCAATGTGTGATCTACATCACACCGTGATGGTGGATCCAGGTCGCTCTGGCGCGCGAATCAGCCGTTGACCCGCGCGCCGATGCGGGAACCCTGAGCGGAGGGCTGTCCATGAGCAACGCCGAGATCATCAAGGGCGCGTACGAAGCATTCGCCCGCGGCGACGGAGCCGACCTTTTCTCCCGGCTGGCGTCGGACATCGAGTGGACGGCGCCAGCCAGGTCACCACGTGATCTGGGCGGCGTGTACAAGGGCCACGAGGAAGTGCAGAGCTTCTTCGGCAAGGTGCTGGCGGCCTATGGCGAGCACCTCGCGGTGCAGCCCGAGACCCTCGTCACCGACGGCGATCGCGTCGTCGCCCTGGGAGCGTTCCACGCCCAGTCGGACTCGGGTGCGGCCATCAGCCTGGGATTCGCCCATGACTGGACCGTCGTCGATGGTAAGGCGACCCGAATGGTCGAGTACTTCGACACGGCGCGCTGGGCGGAGCTGCTCGCTGGTTGACCCTCGTCGTTCGGTGCTGGTGAGCCTGGCCGGTCCCGGCCGGTCACGGCCCCTCATCAGGAGGAAGGCCCTGGCCGGCCCGGGCACGCGCGCTACTATGACCTCCCGCCAGGGGGGTGGACGTGGTGTGACGGGGAACAACGTGCGTACGGCGGCCGCGCCCGCCGTACGGGATGACGAGCTGCACAGTCGTCTGGTCGCCGGCGACGAACGCGCGCTCGCCGAGGTCTATGGGTTGTTCGGAAAGCTCGTCCACGGGCTGGCGTACCGGGTGACGCGCGACGCGGACGCGGCGGGCGACATAGCGCAGGACGTTTTCGGCTACCTCTGGGAGCGGCCGCTGTCCTATGACCCTGACCGCGCGGGCCTGCGCACCTGGTTGGCGATGCTGGCACACCGGCGGGCCGTCGACTGGGTCCGCAAGGAGCAACGGCTGCGGGTCCTGGCCACGGCGGAGGCGCACGGTCGGTTCGAGTCACCAGGCGCCGACGAGACGGTCGAGGCGGCGGACACCGCGTGCCGAGTCCGCCTGATCGTCCGGGGACTGCCAGAGTCCTTGCGAGCCGCGGTCGAGCTCGCGTTCTATCGCGATATGACCTACCGTGAAGTAGCGGCCGAGCTGGGGATACCGGAGGGCACGGCGAAATCACGGATGCGGAACGCGCTCGCGCGGATTGCCCGAGCTCTCGCTGAGGAAGGCATCGGCGGATGAGCGGGGGCGGTGAGCGCGTGCCTGACCAGCAGCTGAGCGGATTTCTGGTCGATCTGGCGACGGCGCTCGGCGACCACGATCAGGCCCGGGTGATCGCCGAAAACACCTGTTCATGCCAGGAATGTGCGGGCGATGAGGCCGGCCGGTACGACGTCGACGAGCTGCCGCGCTCGCTCGACGCCATCGAGAACCTCGTGGCTGCGCCCGCGTTGTCCCAGGTGCTCGTCGCCGCCCAGGCGCGCCGGCGCCCCGTGCCACCAGTACCGACGTTCGCCACCCCCTTCGCCGCGTCCGCCGGCATGCTCGAGTCGGTGCTCGCCGAGGTGAGCGAAGACGTGCTGCGCCTGCCTGGTCCTGTCCTGACCTGGCGGGTGGGCGACCTGGTTCCCCACCTGGCTGCCGGCAACGCGTTGCTCGCGTCGGCGCTCGGCCTGTCGGTCGAGCCTGCGCCCGGCACAGCCGCGGACCTCGTCGGCCATACTGAGCGACTGCTCGCGACCGTTGCCAGCTGGCCGCGGCAACGCGTCCAGGCGTTGTGGCGCGGCGGCGTCGAATCGATCGCCACGCTGCTGCGGGCCCGGCCGGAGATCGCCACCGAGCTGATCACGGTCAACGGCCTTCCCACGACCGTCGGCAACCATCTGATCGCCCGCGCCTTCGAGACCTGGATCCACGCGCGCGACATCGGCGCCGCGGCCGGCCTGCGGGTGCCCCCGCCGCCCGCCGACAGCCTGGGTGCCATGGCGAACCTCGCGGCGCGGCTGCTGAGCGCCTTGCCAGCGCGCTCGGCCACGGCGCCTGTCGGGACCGTGCGTCTGACGCTCACCGGGCCCGGCGGCGGCTCCTGGCCGGTCCATGTCGGCGCCGCCGCCTCAGGAGCACCCTCCGCCGGCACAGCCAGCGCCGGCCTGAGGCTCAATACGGTCGAGTTCTGCCTTCTCATCGCGGATCGACGGCATCCCACCCAGATCCGGGCCGAGATCGAAGGCGATCGGGCACTCGCCGCCGAGCTCCTGGCGATCGCGCCCCAGCTCGCCACCCCCTGACGGAACGCCCCATAGAGCTTGTTCGCTCAGGCCGCGGCCGCGAACGGGAGGTTCAGGGCTTCGGCCAGGTTGCCGCCCAGGACGCGGGCGATGTCCTGGTCGGGCAGGCCCTCGAGCTCGTCGACGTAGGAGAGTGGGTCGGACAGGCCCTCGGCGTGCGGGTAGTCGGATCCGAACACTCATACCCGGCATTCCCGCCCGGCCGCGGGGTAGGCCACCGGGGTGGTGGTGTTGGAGGTCGCCGAGGAGTTGCGGCCCTTGCTGTCTGGCGCCGGGCGGCGGGCACGGGGGAGCGGGGTCGTCGCGGGCCTGTCGGCGGGCCGGGATGCCACCCTGGGGCACCTCGTGCAGTCGGTGGGAGTGCCCTTGACCGAGGTCGGAGCGCTGGTCCGCGGTGACGGGCGGCGGGTCGAACACTCCTACCGGCCGGGGACCGGTGAGGTCGTGCGGGTGGAACCGCCGGTCCGGCCGCAGCGGCTGGCCCAGCCGAGGTTCCTCCTGGACGTTCACCTGGGGGCGCTGTGTCGGCGGTTGCGGCTGCTGGGGCTGGATGTGGCCTACCACCGCGACGACGTCGGCGATGACGCGCTCATCGCCGAGGCGGCGCGTGAGGGCCGGGTTCTGTTGACCCGGGACCGAGGCCTGCTGCGGCGGCGCGCGGTCCCGCAGGGGGCCTACGTGCGCAGTGAGTGGCCGGAGGCTCAGGTGCGGGACGTGCTGAGCCGGTTCGCTCCGCCACTCGCGCCGTTCACCCGCTGTGTGTCCTGCGGTGCCCAGCTGCGCTCGGTGCCACGGGCGGAGGTCCTCGCCGAGGTGGAACCCGGGACGCGGCGCACGGCGACCCGGTTCACCCGCTGCCTTGGCTGTGGCAGGGTCTACTGGCGCGGTGCGCACGCCCGCCGCCTCGACGACCTGATCGCCGCGGCCACGGCCAGTTGTTGCAAGAACACAGATCCTGCCCCACGACGCCGGTGAACTGGGGCGATGAGGTGCTCACGAATCTGGCTGTGTCTGAGGCGCTGGGCGGTGACTGCCTCGCGGATGTCGCGCTGCCGCGCGCCGAGCCGGAGCTGTTCGGGCCGGTGGTCTCGGACCCGACCGTGTCCCGACGGTCGACGGCTTCGCTGGCGAGGTGCATCGGGCGCTCGCGACGGCATGGCTCGACTTCAACAACGTAAGATCAATGGGCGCCCACTGTGCGCCGGGTCCGCCCGAGCGGCCGTGCTTGCCAAAAAGCAAATCCGGTAACATGACGTTCACCGCGGGTCAGCACAGAACCGGCTTGTAACTTTTGTGGTCGCCGGCCTTTTCGGCTGTGTTTTGGCCGCCTCACAGCTCTTTCGATGAGCGAGTGAGAGGACGGGCAGCGGGCATGGCCGGGTCACCCGGCAAAGACCAGAGAAACGCCTTCCCGAGTCGAGCCGATATTCTCCATCAACGGAGGGGCGCGACGTCGCGCTGTTACGAACGCTGGCTGTCCGGACAATTGCCGGGCAGCCAGGTTTGTGGGTCGGACAAAGACGCTCGCGATAAGGGGGCCGCTCATGAGGGGTCACGGGTGGCCCATCCGCTACCAGCTGGCAGCCATTGTCGTGGCGCCGTTGCTCGCTCTGGTCGTCGCCTCGGTCTGGTTGACCTCCAGCGCGCTGGACCGGGCGGCGGAGGCCGGCCGAGTCCGGCAGGACGCCGCCTTCGCGGTCAGCGTCACCACGCTCGTCCATGAGCTGCAGCGGGAACGGGGGCTGTCCGGCGGCTATGTCGGCTCCGGATACCGCGACGGCCTGGACCAGGTGACGGCGCAGCGGAAAAAGGCCGACGACGCGTTGCGGGTCTTCGCCGGCCAGACCGGCCACGTACGCTCAGCCCTCGCCGCGGCATCGGTTCGCGCAGCCTTTGCCGATGCCGAGGCGTCATTAAGCGGACTTGGCCGCCAACGGCAGGCGATAGACAACAAGGCGCTCGACGTCACCGGCACGCTGTCGTACTACACCACGACGATCAGCAAGCTGCTCGGCGTCGACCAGGCCATGACCAAGGCTATCGACGACCCCGAGACGGCCCGGATCTCGACCGCGTTCGTGGACCTCTCCGAGGGTAAGGAATCCGGCGCGCTCGAACGCGGCTTCATGAACTCGGTGTTCTCCCGGGGTCGGTTTGGATCGGGTGACTACAGTCGGCTGCTCACCCTCGTGGCCGAGCAGGACGCCTGGTTCGCCCTGTTCCGGTCGACCGCCAATCCGGACATGCTGCGCTACTACGACCAGCACGTGAGCGGACCCGCGGTGGCGCGCGCCGCCGCTCTGCGGGCCGAGGCAGTCACCGAGGGCGCAGAGGGCCGGGGCCTGACCGTCCAACCGGCCGAATGGTGGTCGGTGATGACGGTGAAGATCGATCTGATACGCGACGTCGAACTGCGGCTGACCGACGAGCTGCGGGGGCGGGCCGCTGCCGTCTCGGCCAGCGCGAACGCGGCCATGGCCCGGGACGTGACCGTCACGCTGCTGGTCCTTGCGCTGTCGTTCGTCCTGTCGGCGCTCACCGCCCGCCGGATAACCCGGACGTTGCGCGGCCTGCGGGACGCCGCGCACCACGCCGCGGACGTCCGGCTCCCCGCCGTGGTCGCCACACTCAACGAGGGCCGGGCTGTCGACCTGGTCAAGGAGACGGAACCGGTCCACATCGACTCAGGCGACGAGATCGGCGAGACCGCGCACGCCTTCAACCGCGTGCACAGCGTCGCGGTGCGGATGACCGTCGAGCAGGCCGGGCTGCGCCGAAGCCTCAGCGACACCCTCCTCAACCTGGCTCGCCGCTCCCAGACGTTGATCCATCAACAGCTTGAGCTGATCGATGAGATGGAGCGCTCGGAGAATGATGGAAAGAAGCTCGACGCGCTGTTCCGCATAGACCACATCGCGACTCGGATGCGCCGCCATACCGAGGACCTCATCGTGCTGTCCGGCGCGGCGCCGAGCCGTGGCTGGAGCGCGCCGGTGCCGCTGCGAGATGTCGTGCGCGGCGCGATCGCCGAGGTGGAGAGCTACTCCCGGGTTAAACCCGTCCGGCTTCCCGAGGTCGACATCGTCGGCCATGCCGTGGGCGACCTGCTCCACCTGCTGGCAGAGCTCATCGAGAACGGCACCAGGTTCTCGCCACCCGACGCTCCGGTCGTCATCACCGCGGGTGAGGTCGGCAAGGGCTACGCGATCGAGATCGAGGACCGCGGGCTGGGGATGCCCGCGGGGGAGATGGCCCGGCACAATGAACGGTTGGACGCCCCGCCGGCCTTTGACCTGTCCACCAGCGACCGGCTCGGCCTGCACGTCGTCGCGCGGCTGGCCGCCCGCCACTCGATCCAGGTCTGCCTGCACGACTCGCCGTTCGGCGGAGTGACCGCGGTGGTGTTGGTCGGCCGTGAGCTGATCCGGTCCGTCGACGACTCTTTCCCTGCCGAGCGCGACGTCGGCGGAATACCAGCCCAAAGGGCCACCGCCGAGGAAGCAGTGGGTAGCTGGCCCATCGGCGGTGACTGGCGCCACGGGGCGGCGCTGCCAGGCAAAGGCCGTCCAGGCGGTGGGAAAGCTCGGTGGAATCGACTCGCCGCGCTGCCCGCGGGTGTCGACGGTCGCAACGGTGGCGCCGGGCACGTCGCCGGTGCGTACGGGCCCGAACCCACGGTGGGCAGCATCGGCGACATTGGCCGGGCATCCGGCGCTCACGTCCCACCGGGGCTGGTCGACCTCCCGGGCACCCCCCGACGCGCACTGCCGCCCCCGGCCCCGTCCACGTCCCAGCCCCCGTCCACGTCCCAGCGGCCGGCCGCCCACCGGCCGACCGGACCACGGGAGCCCGGCCGGACGCACGGCGGACCCGCTGAGGCCGTCCCGGACGGGATGACCGCTGATGGCCTCCCTCGGCGCGTACCCCGCAAGCACCTGACCGCCGAGCTGCGCCGGGAGCCGGACGCCGTGATCGGTGGCGTTCGGACGGGGTTCCCCTCCGCCGCGGCGACTGCGGCACCGTCGCCGGAGGAGATCCGGGCGCTGCTCTCCGGCTATCAGTCCGGCTTCGACCGCGGCCGATCCGATCAGCTGAACCAGTCCGCGACTGACGGTCGCCAGGCCTACGACCACGGGCAACGCCGGGCCGGCCGGCCGCCCGGCGCCGATGACTGGGAGAGCGGGGTGGATGCCGCGCACGCGGTCGCCGACCGCGTCCTGGACTACCCCACCAAGGACTCTCGCCGCTCCTAGCGGCGAGACAGGGAACGACTGCGAGGTCAGGCATGACTCAACTCAGCGCGGAGGCCAGCAACCTCAACTGGCTCATCGAGGACCTGGTCGGGCGGGTGCCGACCGTGCAGCACGCCATCGTGGTCTCCGCGGACGGCCTGCTGCTGATCCGCTCCGCGGGGCTGGAGCGCGCCACCGCCGAGCAGCTCGCGGCGGTCGGCTCCGCGTTCGCCAGCCTGTCCAAGAGCTCCGGACGTCACTTTGACGGCGGGGACGTCGTTCAGACGATCGTCCAGATGAGCCGAAGCTTCCTGTTCGTCAATCTGATCAGCGACGGGTCCTGCCTCGTGGTGCTCAGCTCGGCACGCAGCGACATCGGCCTCATCGGCTACGAGATGGCGATGCTGGTGCGCCGGGTCGGCGACACGCTCACTCCGTCGCTGCGCCACGAGCTGCAGGCCGCGCTACCGCGCTGACACGCAGCCGACGGAGTGGCAGGCCATGCTACTGAGCCGAGATCGGAAACGTCGATGACCTCGCCGCGCGGGCGCGACCACGGGCTCGTGGTCCGCCCCTACATTCTGACCGGAGGGCGCACCGAGCCCTCCCACCGGGAACTGGCTCTTGAGACTGTGGTGACGACGATCAGCGGCACCGATGCCGCCCGGATGCTCGATCACGAAGAGGCAGCCATCGTCCGGCTGTGCGAGGCGTACCAGTCAGTGGCGGAGATCGCCGCCCATCTCGGCCTCCCGCTCGGCGTCGCGCGGGTCCTCGTGTCCGACCTGGCGAGCGCGGGGTACGTCCGGCTGCATCGGCCCGCGTTGACCAGCGAACGGCCCGACGGCCAGCTCCTGAGAAGGGTTCTCCATGGCCTCCGCTCCGCATGATCCCGCCACGGTCCCGCTGCCTGTGAAGATCCTCGTCTCCGGCGGGTTCGGCGTCGGCAAGACGACCTTCGTCTGCGCGGTCAGCGAGGTCGAGCCTCTCACCACCGAGGCGATGCTCACCACCGCCAGTCTCGGCGTCGACGACACGGCATACCTGCCGGGCAAGACGAGCACCACGGTGGCCCTGGACTTCGGCCGGATGACCCTGGCGACCGGGCTGGTGCTCTACCTGTTCGGCACGCCGGGACAGGGCCGGTTCTGGTTCATGTGGGACGACCTGTCGTACGGCGCGGTGGGCGCGGTCGTGCTTGCCGACACCCGCCGGCTTGCCGACTCCTTTCCCGCCATCGACTACTTCGAGGACCGGGACCTGCCGTTCCTCGTCGCGGTGAACTGTTTCGACGGGCGGGCGAGCCACACCGCGGCCGCTGTCCGGGAAGCGCTGTCGCTGCCGATCAGCGTGCCCCTGATGGTGTGTGATGCCCGGGACTCGGGCTCGGTGAAGAGCACCCTCGTCCAGCTTGTCGAGCACGCGGTCGAGCTCTCGGACCTCGCCGAGGCCGGAGCCGAGCCCGCCCGGCTGCGCCGCTGAGCCCCGGCGGCGCAGCCGCCGCCCCTGCGTCCGGTGAGCGGCCCCAGTGGGTCCCAACCGGTACGGACCTTCGCCGGCTGACGTGGGTGCGTCGAGTTCTTGGCGCCAACATCATGTTTCCCACCTGGCGACGCCGACCTCCTTTGGTGCCAGTCGTAGACGCTCGCGAGCGGGTCGTCCCAACGCCCACCACCAGCCGCGCGCCCGACGGCTTCGGTGACACCCTGCGGACCCTCGACAGCAGGGCCGTCCGGTCGCGATTGGGGGGTAATGGTGTTTGAGCGGTGATTGTGGATGGTAACGATGTCCTTGAGCCAACGGCATAGGGAGGTACGTGTGGCTGACATCGTGGATTTGGTCTACGCAGATCACGACTGGCTGCGGCGCCAGTTCTTCTACCTGGACTACGCCACGGGTAACGCCGACCTCAAGGCTGCGCGGGAGGTACTGGCGACGCGGTTGGACACCCATTGAAGCCGAGGAGAAGGTTTTTACCCGGCAGGGGCTGCGGTATTACGCCGATCACCAGGCGGAGACCGGAGTGAACACGAAGGTGTAGACGCCGCACGCTACATCGAGGCCAACAGCTGACCATCCCGGCCGCGGCGCGCCCGCCGCGCTGGGCGACAGTAGACAACGGACATCTGCGATGCGTGATTTTTCCTGCCCGAAGTGTCGGCAGCAACTGACGTTCGAGAACTCGCTGTGCCTGAGCTGCCGGAGTACCCTCGGCTTCGACCCCGCGACGCGCTCATTTGCCATCTTGACCCCCGAGGGGACCTGCGTCGCGGGAGTCGTGATGACAGCGTGCGCCAACCGCGAGCTTGCGATCTGTAACTGGCTCGCTCCGGCCGACAGCCCGGCCGGGCTGTGCATGTCCTGTGCGCTCACCCGCACGCGGCCCGCCGATAGCGATCTCGACGCGCTGCCGGCCTTCGCCGAGGCCGAATCGGCCAAACGGCGGCTGATCTTCCAGGTGATCGAAATCGGCCTGCCGGTGCACGGACGCGACGTCGATCCCGAGAACGGGCTGTGCTTCGACCTGCTTTCCAGCCGCCACGAGCATGTCGCGACCGGCCACGCCGACGGCGTGATCACCCTGGATCTCGCCGAGGGCGACGACGTGCATCGCGAGCAGCTGCGGGTTTCGATGGCCGAGCCCTACCGCACCCTGCTCGGCCACTTCCGGCACGAGGTCGGGCACTACTATTTCACTGTTCTCGCCGAACACGGCGACGGCAGGGCCCGGTTCAGGGAGCTGTTCGGTGATCCCGAGGCCGACTACCAGGCCGCGCTGGACCGGCACTATCGGGAAGGTCCAGCGCCAGGCTGGCAGGACAGCTACATCTCCGCGTACGCCAGCATGCACCCGGCCGAGGACTGGGCTGAGACCTTCGCGCACTACCTTCACATTCGCGACACTCTCGACACTGCCGCCGCGTTCGGATTCGCGCCCGAGGCCGCCGCCGCGACAGCCTCGCTCGCCGGCGAGGTCGGGTTCCGGCGCATCGTCGACCTGTGGTTGCCGCTGGCCTGGTCCCTCAATATGATCAACAGGTCGATGGGGTACCAGGACCTCTATCCGTTCGTTCTCCCGCCGCCGGCACTGGACAAGATGCGCCTCGTCCACCGCCTAGTCACCGCCGCCACGATGTTGGGCGAGAAGCCTGAGATCAAACCGAGCCTCGCGCGGCCGCGGAGGTCGTCCGTGGGTGCGGCCATCAGGCACGGCGCGCCGACGTCGCGCCAGTCGCGCCGAATAGATGGATGATGATCGTCAGCTAGCCTGGCGCCGGGCGCTCCGGCCGGCTCTCGACACCCCCGCCCGCGCCGCGGGCAGCCGCCACCACTACCGCACCGGAGCCGCCGTCGAGGCCCGGCTGGCCCTCCTCGCCACGAAACACCGGGTGTCTCCCGCTGCCTCGCCGCCGCGACCAGCACCGACCCGGAGACCGGGAAACCAGCCCTGACCTGGCTGTTCGCCCAGGCCGCCGGGCCATAGCCGTGTTAGCCTGAATCGGTGACAATTCGGGTGGCTCTCGAGCACCGTACTACATACCGATTCGCCCACCCAGTCAACGTTGAGCCGCACACGGTCAGGCTCCGGCCGGCACCGCATACACGGACGCCGATCACCGCCTACAGCCTCACCGTCAGCCCCGCGCAGCACTTCCGCAACTGGCAGCAGGATCCCTTCGGCAACTGGGTCGCGCGCTTGGTGTTCCCCGAGAGAATGACCGAGCTGGACATCACTGTTGATCTGGTCGCAGATCTCACAGTCATCAACCCTTTCGACTTTTTCCTCGAGTCGTATGCTGAGCAGTTCCCGTTTGCCTATCCGCCTGACCTGGCCGCCGACCTGACGCCCTATCTGCGGCCGGTCGATGAGGACGCGGCTGGGTCGGGACCCGGGCCGGTGGTGACGAAATGGCTCGCCGCTCAGCGCCTGCTGGAGCGGGACACCCCGTGGCGCACCAACGACTTCCTCGTCGAGATCAACCGGCGCGTCCAGGGCGAAGTCGGCTACTCGGTGCGGATGGAGCCCGGCGTACAGACGCCCGACCAGACCCTCACGCGCGCCATCGGATCCTGCCGGGACAGCGCCTGGCTGCTCGTGTCCGTGTTGCGCCAGCTTGGACTCGCCGCCCGGTTCGTCTCCGGCTACCTCGTGCAGCTCGCCGCCGACCAGCCCGCGCTTGACGGGCCGAGCGGGCCGACCGCCGACTTCACTGACCTCCACGCCTGGGCTGAGGTATTCGCGCCGGGCGCGGGATGGGTTGGACTTGACCCGACCTCCGGGCTGTTCGCCGGCGAGGGGCACATTCCCCTGTCCGCAACCCCGCAACCTGCCTCGAGCGCCCCGATCACCGGCGCGACGGACCCGGTGGCCGTGGAGTTCTCGTTCCACAACAAGGTGCGCCGCATCCACGAGGATCCGCGGGTCACCCTGCCCTACAACGAGGCTAGTTGGACCGCGGTCCAGGAGCTGGGGACGCATATCGACGGGCTCCTCGACGCGGGTGACGTCCGGCTGACGATGGGTGGCGAGCCGACGTTCGTCTCGGTTGATGACGTGTCGACCCCCCAGTGGGACACCGCGGCCGATGGCCCCGACAAGCGGCGGCTCGCCGCCACGCTGGCCGAGCGACTGCGCGAACGGTGGGCGCCAGGCGGACTTGTCCACCACGGGCACGGCAAGTGGTACCCAGGCGAAGAGCTGCCCCGGTGGACGATCCAGCTGCTGTGGCGCGCGGACGGAGTACCGCTCTGGCGCGACCCGGCGCTGCTTGACGCGCCATGGGACCCGGCTCGCCCGGACGCGACCCCCGCGACTGCGGCGGCGCTCGCCAGCGGGATCGCCGCGCGGCTCGGGATCCCGGCCGACTTCGCGCTGCCTGCCTTCGAGGATCCCTTCGGCCAGCTCTGGGACGACGCGCGGCAGCCGTGGGGTGCGCCACCCGAGGCGGACGCGCCACCTTCGCAAGCGCCCCGCCCGACCGCTCCGACTCGTCTGAACGATCCAACGAGTCCGACTGATCCGACGAGTCAGGCTGATCCGACCAGTTCAACTGATCCGACCAGTCCGGCTGGTCCGACCGGTCTGGCTGGCGGGCAGCCTGCTGCCGTGGCGGCGAGCGTTGCGGCCATAGACGCCACGGTCACTGGGCCGGACGCGCCGGCGCCCGCGGGCTGGGTGATCCCGGTGTTCGAGGACCCCAGCGGTGACGGGTGGGGCACGACCCGGTGGCGGCTGCGCCGTGGTCACCTGTTCCTGACCCCGGGCACCTCGCCGCTCGGGCTGCGGCTTCCGCTCGGATCGCTCGGCTGGGAGCCGCCGCCGGACCTGCCGGACCGGTCGCCGTTCGAGGCGCGTCCCTCCTTGCCGGTCGACCCGGTCAGGGACGCTGCCGCGGGTGCGCAGCAGCCGGCCACAGTTCATCCTGCGGCCTCGGCACCGCGGACCGCGCTGACCGTTGAGACCCGCGGCGGTCATGTGTTCGTCTTCCTGCCGCCGCTGACAGCCGCCGAGCGGGCGACCGCGCTGGTAGCGGCGATCGAGGAGGCAGCCGCTGACGCCGGCGTTCCTGTCGTGATTGAGGGCTACCCACTGCCGAGAGATCACCGCCTTGTCACGCTCTCGGTGACGCCAGACCCGGGTGTCATCGAGGTCAATGTCCAGCCGACGCGGACCTGGTCCCAGCTCACCGAGCTGACGGAGACGCTCTACGACGATGCCAGGCAGTGCCGCCTGACGACCGAGAAGTTCGATCTCGACGGGCGGCACACCGGGACGGGGGGCGGTAACCACTTCACGCTCGGTGGGCCAACCGCGAGCGATTCGCCGTTCCTGCGGCGCCCTGCCCTGCTTCGGTCGCTCCTCACGTACTGGCAGCATCACCCTGCCTTGTCGTACGTCTTCTCCGGCCGGTTCGTTGGGCCGACGAGCCAGGCACCAAGGGTCGATGAGGGCCGCGATGACCGCCTGTATGAGCTGGAGATCGCATTCGCTGAGCTTGACCGGGTCACCGCGGAGGAACCTGAGCCACGGCCGTGGCTGGTCGACCGGCTGCTGCGCCACCTGCTGACCGACCTGACCGGTAACACGCACCGTAGTGAGTTCTGCATCGACAAGCTCTACAGCCCCGATAGCGAAAGGGGCCGGCTTGGCCTTGTCGAGATGCGCGGGTTCGAGATGCCGCCACACGCCCGGATGGCCTTGGTCCAGGCCTTGCTGGTGCGGGCGCTGGTCGCTCGCTTCTGGCTTGAGCCGTATACGGGGGAGTTGGTGCGGTG
>Ga0134124_10002009_pt1 | contig 16355 bp, 10 predicted proteins | sample KB304_FD_96880 | JGI IMG/M metagenome (GOLD analysis project Ga0134124, IMG submission 96880) | Terrestrial soil microbial communities without Nitrogen fertilizer from Kellogg Biological Station, Michigan, USA - KB3-0-4 | ecosystem: Environmental > Terrestrial > Soil > Unclassified ...
GACTTCTCAGCGACGCCCCCTGATGTGAGGAAACATGACAGTATCCGGGAAAGCCGGCTCAAGACTGCTGGCGGTTTGCATTCTGCTTTGCCTTGCCGCCTCTGTCCGCGCATCCACATTCGTCATGCCAACTGATGACGAGATGGTCATCAGGGCGCGAGCGATCGTGCGCGGGAAAGTGCTCGCGATTGAAAGTGGCCTGGATGACAAACGAGACGCCATATATACCTACATAACGCTCAAGGTTCAGGAAGTACTCAAAGGACAATTAACCCAGCACAAAATAGTGATCAAGCAACCCGGAGGGGAATACGGAAGCCGAGGCTCGGTGGTGTTCGGCTCGCCGGCATTCTCCACTGGCGAGAATGTCATTCTTTATCTTGATACCTGGCGCGACGGAAGTCTTCGCGTTCACCAAATGCTCCTGGGCAAGTTCGCCGTCATCACAGATCCCAATAGCGGAAAGTTGTTTGCCGTTCGAAACGTTGCGGAGACCGGTGTACGAGTTCTCGATCAGTCGGGCAGAGGATCAATTACAAACCGCATGGAGTTATCAGCCTACACCGAGATGGTTCGGCAAAGGCTGGGAGCGAATCGCACGGCTGCGCGGCAGTTCGACCGCGACGCTTACGGCAACATTCCAATTCTGGATCAACCCGTCGGTTACTCGCGAAGCGCTGAAAGAGGCGACCTCGAGCCTCAATTCCATTTATGGAATCCTCCAACGAGCTGGTTCGAAGCCGACAATGGCCAGTCGGTTGTGTTCAGGGTAAACACAGAGAATGCGCCTCCTCAGGTCGAGAACGACGTGGTGGCTGCGACCAACGCCTGGTCGAGCGTTCAGGGGTGTTCGTTGCGCGTGACCGATGGCGGCACGACGCATGGCTGCGGCTTATACTCGCTCGATGGCGAGAACACGATATCCTTCAATAACTGTGATGGCTATTTCAGCGGCTCCGGGACTTGCAGCTCGGGAGTTCTTGCGGTCACCAGTATTGCCAACTACGACCGGTTCCAAACCAGAGTGGTGAACGGCGTAACCTTTTACAGAGCGATCGAAGCTAACCTCTCTTTCAATCCTTTTGCATCCTGCTATTTCAGCGACCACATAAAGCTCCAGGAGATCATGACCCACGAGATGGGGCATGCGTTGGGGCTGCATCATTCATGGGATTCGACGTTTCCGGGGACGCCCTCGCCCAGCGACCAGGTGGCGACAATGTATTGGGTCGCTCACTTTGACGGCCGTGCTGCGTCGCTGCGGCAGGACGACATAGACGGAATAACTTTTATCTATCCTTCGCAGGGAGGGGGGCCGGGCCCGCTTACAATTGTCAGCTCGTCGCCCCTGGGAACCGCAACGGTCGGAAGCGCGTTCACAAGACAACTGATCGCATCGGGAGGCACGCAGCCTTACACCTGGAGTCTCGCTTCCGGCTCGCTGCCTGTTGGGCTTGTGATGACACCGAACGGCCTGATCGGCGGAACTCCCACGGCGGCCGGCACGTCGAACTTCACAGTCAGGGTGACCGATGCTCAAAGCGGATCGGCGCAAAAAGATCTGCAGATCATCGTCATAACACCAGCCACCGGCTACGACTCACACTTCGTATCGCAGGAGGTTCAGGCGACGCTCCAACCCGGGCAGTCTTTCTTAGCTACGATCAGATGGATCAATACCGGCTCGTCTACATGGAACGGCCTGGGCGGATTCGCGATTATGTCCCAGAATCCTGCCAACAACCTGACGTGGGGCGGCAACCAGGTGCCCTGGGTTAACGGCCCGGTACCGCCGGGCGAACAAATGGAGCTGTTGTTCATCGCGTACGCTCCAACGCGTTCCGGCACTTACGATTTTCAATGGCAGCTCTTCCAGCAGGGCGTTGGGTTCTTCGGCGAGATGTCCGCAAATATCAGCATCGTTGTTGGAGATGGCGGCCCGCCACCAACTCAACCCCCAACCATTAACGGTCCGTCGAGTCTGGCAGCCGTGACTGGAACGCCACTGAGCGCGACATTCACTGCAACGGGCGGCACGCCGCCATACACCTGGCAGCTTCCATCAGGCGCGCTTCCGGCGGGAGTCGCCATGAATCCAGGCACGGGCGCGATTACCGGGACGCCAACCGCGGCCGGCAACTATACGGTAGTAGTGCAAGTCACCGACGCAGCTACCAAGACTGCGCAGAAGTCGTTGGCGATCACGGTAGCCGCGCCGCCCGTAACGATTACGACGGGGTCTATCTCGACCGCTACAAGGGGAACGTCGTTTAGTCAGCAGTTGACAGCGATGGGCGGTAAGCCACCTTACACGTGGACGGTTACTACCGGGGCATTGCCGGCCGGGCTGGGCCTCGCCGCGTCTACCGGATTCATTTCGGGCAATCCCACCGCTATCGGAGATTTCGGGTTCACGGTGACTGCAACCGACTCAGAATCTCATACTGCCAGCAAGGCTCTCACAATAACGGTAGCTCCGCAGCCACTGTTGATGGCCAGTGTGCCCTCGCTCAATGGACTGATGGGGTCATCGTTCAGCTTCCAACTGAACGCAAACGGCGGTATTCCCGCATACATTTGGTCGGTCACGTCGGGAGCGTTTCCCGCCGGCTTAAGTCTCAATCCTTCCTCCGGTTTGATTTCCGGCGTGCCCGCGGTCGCGGGACTATTCACCTTCACCGTAGCCGTTCGCGACCAGGGCGCTGGCAGTGCCGCCGCCAATATCCAGATCAGTCTGGTCGATCCGGCGACGATACCGGCGATCACACGAGCGAAATACAAGGGCGCAAAGAAGCTCATGGTAACCGGGCTAAGAGTGAATCCCGCGGCAATCCTGTTTGTGGACGGCAATCAAATGTCTGCCGCGCCCGACAATGGCTCCTTCCTGGTAAAGCCCATCGTGCTGGTACGCGGAACTCACGAAATCAAGATAGTAAATCCAGGTGGAATGGCTTCACAGCCGTTCATGCTGACGGTCGAGTGAGGAGATCGATTTCCTTCTGGATTTTGGTGGAGAGGGCTTCAGATAGTAAGCAGGTTCGCGCCGCAGTTCGGATCGAACCGGCGGGACACTTCGCCTTCAAACACTCGTATGAAAATCTCGACCGTGACCGATGTGGTTGCTTCGAACAGATGCCCGCCGAAGGTTCGAAACTCTCGGTCTCCCAAAACGACATGGCAATGAGCAACAGGCTCGCCTTCGAGCCTCGCCATGTTGCCAATCAGCGACACAAGCTCCATTGAGTCTGGGCCGAATTGCCGCTTGAGATACTGCTTCCGATCGAGGTCGAGATAACCCAGAACAGCATCGCGCACGGCCCCGATTCCCTGAATCGACGCCACGCCTATGCGCTCCGACACGGCGATGCGCTTTACAGATGAGACGATCTCATCTCCCGCATCGAGAACGGCAAGGAAGCCGGTTTCAGTTCGTTTGACTTTCACGATTAGTCATCCCGGGAGCGCAGGCATCCTTGCCTGCAGATCTGAGTTATTCATTTAAAATGCAGGCAAGGATGCCTGCGCTCCCGGGCTCATTGAAAGTAATCGTCATCGCTGCGCGCGCGCTTGCCGCGCTTGCGCGCGCCCTGCCCTCCGCCCAGTTGCGAAAACTGGTCGGTGCCGTAGCTTCCCAGGCCCGCGAGCGTGAAGGTGAACGACCATGCGCTCTCGCTGCGCAGCCCCGCTTTGAACGTGTTGTAGTTAAACTGAACTCCGCAGCAATCCCACCCATAGCCGATGTAGCTCCGCGAGTTCATGAGCCGCCCTTGTGAAACCTGCGTGTCGGTGACAAAGCGGTTCGTGAAGTCGTAGTTGATCCGCGCACCGCCGTAGAGACCGCGCAACTCGTCGCCGAGTTGAATCGTTGTTCCCACCTGGTCTCCAGGAAAAGTGCCGGCCTCGAAGGCATTTGGCTGGACCTTGATCTGACGCGACAGATAATAGTCCGCGGAGACCGATAGCTTGTCGGTACGAACTCCGCCGCCAATCGTAACGTCCCTCACGATTCCGTCGTCCGTTCCAACGTCCATTCGCAGATCGGCAAAGACGGATGACAGCGGCCGGTACCTTGCCGCGACGTTTATCGGCGAGAAGCTTCGCGCTACTCCGCCGAACGTGAACCCGGACAGCGTGTTTATCGGATAAAACTGGTTGCGTTGGCCAGGAATCAAGGCGCCGCCGAAGCTACGATCGAAGAAATATTTCTGGGCGACTCGTACGGTCAATACTTCATACGCTTGTGTTGTAGCGTTATCGTCTTCAGCGGCGAGAGCATCGGTGGCATCGCTCTGACGTTTGCCTTTGCGTCCCCGCGCACTGGCCTCCTGCTCGCGCTTCGCGGCGCGGTCCCTGGAATTCATCTCGGCTTGCTGGCCAGTCTCGAGCTTTGGTTTCGTTTCTGTTGTCTGCGGCTCGCCAGGTTTTGGTTTCGTTTCGGTTGTTTGCGACTCGTCGGTTTTTGCACGCTCCTTCTGGCCGTCCGCTGAGGCATCAGCCGGCGCCGGCGGCTGGCTCTTGCCGTCGGCCGCCTCATCGAGCGGCGCGTTCTCACCGGGATCCCTGTCCTTATCGCTCGGCTTTACGAGCTTCATGTCAGATGGCAAGGCGCGGCCCTTCCTGCGCCTGCGCGTCAGGTCTGAAGAGAGCTGCCGGGTGAAAAAGCGGTTGACGATCGCGTATTCGAACTCGTTGGTATCGGCAACCGTATCCGTGTCGTCAAAGCGAATGATCTTGTTGAACTGATCGCCGATGCCGCCTATCAATCGATATGTAATGTAAGGCTCAATCACGTGCTTGAATCGCTCAGTGCCGTCTTGATTGGTGTAAGTCTTCTCGAGCGACGGCGGTCTTATGTCAACCGCGAGTTCGGCATAGTGACGCGAGAGGTCTTTCGTACTTATCGGATCGAGCGCGTTGCGGTCGAACAGCTTTAATCCAGGCTGAAACTCGGTTCGGCCGGGGTCGAGTCGCGGGTCCGCCGGATCAAACGTGAACTTGTCCGCATCAAACGCGGTAACGTTCGGATCGAAGCTCGCGTTGTAGAAAGTCTCGCGCAAAGCGAGGCTCGGGGTAATCGCGACCCCCGCCACCGTCGCAAGCGGGACGGTGATCTTCGGTTGAAAGTCGAACCGCTGAACCGCCGCCGGAGTGACGAGGACTACGTTCGTGTCGACTGCCGCTTCTTTCTTGAGCGCGGCGACGCTGGAATCAAACGAAAAATAGATCGGCGTGCCCTCGAACAGGCGGCGCGGGTACATGCTTACGTTGATCTCCGGCGCCTGGCGAACCTTGATGTCGATGTTTGTGCCGGCGCTCGGCGTCGCCGGATTGTGACTCGGAGTGAACAGCGTCGTCGTTTCGTTTGAAGCCAGGAAATTAAAACTGAATCCGTTTGTGTTGTTGTTCGCATAGAAAGTCGACTCGCGTCGCGGATCGATGACTTGAGAGATGTCATCGGAGAAGACCTGTCGAAACGCGAGGCTTGTGACCAATGAAACATTTCCTACCGCAAGCCAGCCGTGTCCAAGATGCTGTACGCCTTCGCCGATAAAAGCGGTGCCGCCCTGACTCTCGCCCGGCGGTCCGAAGAGCCTGTCCTTCACCGAGAACACCCCAAGCCTCAAGTATGATTTCTCATCGGTCTGCGCCCGAAACTCCGCTCCCATCCCTAACCCGCGTTGGGTGTAGACGTCTCCTCGAAAAGTGATGTCCGCCGATTGGCCGAGCGTCTGGTAATAGGCAAGCTTCAGGGTGCGTCCTTTTTGATTCGAGTTGCCGGTGCTTGGCAGTAGAAACCCGGACTTGCGCTCTCTGCGAGTAGCGGGGATCCACAGATACGGAAGCACGAAGGCCGGAAGGGTCTTTACGTGGAACACCGCGTTGCGCATGACCATCCGATCGCCCATCTTCAACTCAGCGCGTTTGGTCTTGAAGCTCCATTTGGGAATCACATCCTCACAAGCGGTGACGTCGGCGTCGTACAACTCATAAATGTCCGGCCCTGTCTTCTCGACCCGCGCCGCGGTGAAAAAAACGTAGTCACCGGTCTGTGTGCGATTAGTGAAACCTGTCGTGTCCCAAAAGATGCCCTTCTTAGTCACCCAATTGATCTCCGCTCGACGAGCGGTGACGCGCTGATCGGTTCCCTGGTCAAAGATGACGTTACCTTCGGCGACCATATCGTGGGTCGTGCTGTTGAAGGTCACGTGATCGGCCTGCAATCGCATCTCGCCCTGCGTCGCGTTGACGTAGCCGTCGTAGATTTCCAGATCGCCGTTTTTGCTTTGTTTGTCGGCTATGACTTCAACGGTTTCTTCCGAAGTAGCAGAACTCGTTTCCGGAGTGGGTGTCGCCTTTTCCGGCTCCTGCGGCTTCTTTTGCTCGGCCTTTTGCTCAGCTTTGCGAGCGCGCTTTTGCTTCTTAGTCTCAGGCGCTTGTGGAGTAACTTGATCTTGTTGCGGCTGTACCCTGACTGCCTGATGAGCGAGGGTCGACGCCGAGTTCAGCGCGATAAGAAGCAAGACGGACAGGGTTGAGGACAGCAGTTGCGGAAAGCGAACCATTGGGTTAAACCGGACCTCCGCACGGGTAGAAGATACTAGCACGCAGGTTTTGAGAACGGCAAACGTGCCGCAAAACGCGACGGGCGAGGTCCAAATTAACAAAAGAAACGGAGAGATTGCCGCTTGCTGGTTCAGTCTCTACGAACTTTTTTGACAGAATGAGAAATATATCTCGCTCAACACCCCGAACATAATGTAAGGTGATCTTGCAAATGGGGGAACCGGTATGGCGAAAACAGACAAAGAGACTTTGGCAGAGTACGTCACCAGAATAATCAAAGAAAAGGAATTCACTCATCAGGAAGTCCGAAGACTGGCTCGCGGCAAAATAACCGACGGCTACGTCCGCGGCATCATGACGGGAAAAGCGACGAACGTGAGCGTCGATAAGCTCAAGGCTCTGGCCTGCGGACTCGGAGTTTCTGAGGATGAGATCTTCAGGGTGGCGCGTGGGTTGCCGTCTGATAACGACAGCAAGTCTCAAGAGCACGAATCGAATTATCGCCTGATCGTGAATCTGATGTCGGCCTCTTTGAAGAACAAGGTCCTGGCAGATCTCTTGATCGAAGCTTCGAGGTTACCGCTTGAATCACAGGAAGAGGCAGTTAGGCTTTTGAGATTTCTGAATGCGCGTAGGAGCGGCGCATCGCAATCGAGAAAAAAAGCCTAGTGAGGTTTTCGTTTTCTGAGGAATACCTTGTAGAGTTCATCGACCAGTTCACGGTTGACCGCCGCGCCGTCAAGAGCTGACAAGAACATTTCATACAGCTTCTCGGAAACGATTCTTCCCTTATCGAGAGGGTCCATCTCCTCGCTTCTTTGATTCAGCACAGACTTCGATTGTGTTCTTGCTGGAAACTTGATTATCCGCGCAACCGGGCGTGATTGTCCGTCGGGCGTGGTCATCGCGGATTCACGCGACCGCGTCGGCAGCGTTGTAAGATTCGTCTCCGTAGGTTCTGTTTTGGTTACCGCGATGGTGGATCGAGATGCTCGTAGTTCCCGGTGTTCTATATCATCGAGCGTATCGCGCCACTCCGGGTATGCATGAGCGAACGGCGACGCAAGGGCGATTCGCGCTGCGTTCTTAGCCTCCTGGAGTCTGCCTGCCGCGGTTAACTCGACCGCAAGTGCGTTCAGATAATCGTAGTAGGCATACGGCTGTTGAACGCTTGCGCTTCGAACAAGAGGCGACAGTTTTTCAAGATCAGAGAGTGCCCCTCGATGATCATCTTCAGCAGCTTTCACGACTGCGTTCATTCGATGTGTGAAGTACAAGGTAGCCGGATCAAAGACGCGGTCATATTTCATCATCCGGATTATCTCCCGGTAATGAAATATTGCTGTTTTGTTTTCCCGCGCCGCCAAAGAATTTGAGCCGAGCGCCAACAGCGCCCTTGACCTTTGGCGCGAGTGATCTCCGTCGGCAATCTTTTGAAACACAGCATCTGCCTGCGCACTGTTTCCCCTTCCGAATTGATTGAGGCTTAGCGCTTCGTAGAACTGTCCCGCAATTTCAAATTGGCGAGAAAAAGACAAGGCGAGCATGAGATGACTCGCGCCGGCTACCAGGTCCAACCGACGAATGTCATACGCGTAGTCGGCGGCCGACGTCAGGCTCGATGCGAGCTCCAGAAGATTCCGGCTTGTGTAATTAACATTAGTAAGTTTCAGAGTAATCGCCTGATACAATGCGGCGGCGCTGGGTCGTCTTGCAGGTCCAGCAACCCGCTTAAAGGAGAAAGAAGACATGAGAACAAGATTGCTTTTAGCAACCGTTTGCATACTCGCACTGCCAATGTTTTTTTCGTATTCAAAAGAGGGCATGAGATCAACTCCGTTCGTCACTGTTGCATTTGCCGGGCATACGATATACGGCAATTGGTGCGAGTGTGGCACTCTCGATTGCATCTGCGATCCGGGCGAACGCACCGGTGGTAACAGCACTCGGCCGATCTCGGATGCTTCAGTTGAACCTGGCCCCAGGCCAAAAGCGGGTCGGGTTTCTGAACTGGATTTCGGCACCGGAGCGTTATTGATCGCGTTAGCGCTGTTCCTATGGGCCAGACTGCGATCGTAGCCCATTAGACTGCGCATCTCGCTTAACTAATCTTCTCGACGTTATCGCCGGGCCTGACACGGGCGCTCAAGGATGTGAGTTCCTCGTTACGGCTGGCATTCTACTACAAGTGTGCCTTGATCGCACAAGGTGTTTTGGATTGCTCAGATTGCGATGGATCAGATTGCCGAGGAGAAAAGAGATATCCTTTGGATCAGAACTCAGGCTTGTCCAGGCCGCCGAAAAAGACCCGGACCTTATAAGTCCCGCGGCAATCGGTACGGGAGGCACATCATCATCGAGTCCGGGTCCTCCTGCGGCGAGCTTCCCCGATCGAACTTCTATGCTGCAATCAACCATTGGGAAAGTGCGACTTGATTTTCTGATCGACTAAGTAAACCTGATAGTAGTCGGCAAAGATTATTTAGCGGTAACAGCGCCGGGAAGAGCACTGCGCGTATCGATCAGGATTTTATCACCGGGTTCACTTCTTATCTGTAAGCGCCGCCCTCCGAGTCAGCACGTACGCGCGGATCGCGTCGACATCCGCAGCCGTCAGCCACTTCCTGAACGAGGGCATGCCCATGCCCTGATACTTTCCGTCCAGCACTATGTCTCGGTACTTATCGAAAGTCGCTGGATGCGAATAGCGAAGGTCCGGTGTTGCTCCGCCGCCCGCGACGCCTAACCCGTGACAAACGGCGCACCACTGAGCAAACAGGGTTGCACCCGTTTCGAGAGTCTCAGGCGAGGCTGTCACTCCAACAGGCGCCACGCTTCGTTTGCTCGCCACGACTTCGGGCAGAGGTTGCTTGCCGTTCAACGCGAAAGTCAGCACCTTGCCCGCTCCCGGCGTTGTGCCCAATCCGTCGCCTCCCGCCAGCGCAAACGCCCCGCCCCAACCGCACATAATGGAAACGTACTGCACGCCATCAAGCTCATATGTAACCGGAGAAGCGATGATCCCGTTCCCGACAGAAGCCTCCCAAACCTTCTCTCCTTTGTCTGCGGTGTAAGCTACAAAGCGGCCATCGGAATTTCCCTGAAAAACCAGATTGCCCGCGGTTGTAAGCGTGCCGCCGTTCCAAAAGCTTTTGTAAGGAACACGCCATCGCTCTTTTTGGGTGACCGGGTCCCACGCCAGCAGGAAGCCGGGCATGAGAGGCACCGGCTCTTTGAAGATCGAGAAATCAATTCCGGTGTTCCACGAGCCGGGCCGGTACTGAAACTTCTTATCGGGAGAGTAGATGAAAAGATTGTCTTGCGCAGGTATGTACACGAGACCGGTCTGCGGATTGAAGGACATCGGCTGCCAGTTGTGACCTCCGAGGGGACCCGGCTTCATGAACGCAGGTGCTTTCTCGTAACGCATGCCGGCATTTTCGACCGGCCGCCCGGTTTTCATATCAACTTCTTTCGCCCACGAGATCGGAACGTAAGCCTGGGCCGACAGCAGCTCACCGTTTGTTCGATCAATTACATAAAAGAATCCATTCTTCGGAGCCTGCATCAGCACTTTGCGCCTGCGTCCGGCCAGGTCGAGATCGGCGAGAATGATGTGTTGAGTCGCGGTGAAGTCCCACGAATCGCCAGGCGTAGTCTGATAATGCCAAACCAGTTCGCCGGTGTCGGGCTTGAGCGCGACGATACACGAAAGGTAAAGATTGTCACCGCCACCGGGACTGCGAATCTCGCGGTTCCATGGCGAGCCGTTGCCGGTCCCGACATATAAGAGATCGAGCTCGGGATCGTAGGCCATCGAGTCCCAGACCGTGCCCCCGCCGCCGATCTTCCACCATTCGCCTGTCCAGGTCTTGGCGGCTTTCTCCAGAGCGGGCGACTCGAACGCTTTCGAAGGATCCCCGGGCACCGTGTAAAACCGCCACGCGAGCTTTCCTGTGTCCGCGTCATAAGCCGACAAATACCCGCGTACTCCCATCTCGGCGCCGCCGTTGCCGATCAGCACTTTGCCTTTCACGACTCGCGGCGCGCCGGTGATTGTGTAAGGCAAATTCTGATCGACGGTGACGACATCCCAGACCGGCTTCCCGGTTTGCGCATCGAGCGCAGCCAATCGCCCGTCGAGCGTGCCAACGTAGACCTTGCCCTTGTAGACGGCGACGCCTCGATTGACGACATCGCAACAAGCCTTCTGGCCAAACGGCCGCGGGACCTGCGGGTCCCATTTCCAAAGCAGCTTTCCAGTTCTTGCGTCGAGGGCAAAAACAACGCTCCAGCTCCCGGTGGTATACATCACTCCGGCTGTGACGATCGGCGTCGCTTCCAGCCCGCGAGTTGTTTCGGTGTCAAACGACCATGCCAGACCCATCTGCTTGACGTTACCGGCGTTGATTTGACTGAGCGAAGAGAAGCGAGTCTCCGAATAGTTTCGCCCGTGAGTGATCCATTCGCCCGCGCGAGCATCCGCGTTTCGCAGCGCCGCATCGTCGATTGTTTTTGCGCCGTTCGCCGGGGGCGTTCGAGGTTTCCTCTGTGCGAGAGGCGTCTGGAGAAAAACCGTGCAACAAGACAGCAGCAACGCCGTCAGAATCTTCAACCGTCGTTTCATTATCACCTCACGAATGCGGGTATTCGTTGCGAGCTCGCCATCTACCCAGTTGCTGGAGAAGGGCAACAACGCATCTTTGTTGAAGCAATCCACCAACGCAGAGACTGTGTGAAAATTCAATGTTCGTAGTCCGGCCTTCAGGCGGAAGTTCGTAATCCGGCGTAAACATAGATACAAACTTCCGCCTGAAGGCCGGACTACGAACTTTTCACACAGTCTCGGCGTTGGGGGGATTATCCGCAACCGATGTGAGAGCCTCTCGATTCCCTCCTCAGCCGTCCGCTGATTGCGCAAGCTAAAGCTTGAACTCTCAACCCTGAACCCTGAACCCTGAACCCGAACTCTTATGGACGCCCGTTGGTCTTCACCGGATAAGGCGGCCGCTGCGGTTGTTTTGGTGTGCTCTTCTTCAGCTCTTCCATTACAACTTGAATCGCCTTCTCGAGTTGAGGGTCATGCCCGTTAATGACATCAGCCGGCGTTTGCTCGACCTCGATGTCCGGAGGCACGCCTACGTTCTCGACTATCCATCCCTCTTCCGGAGTCCAGATCGCCAAATTAGGCGCGGTGACTGAGCCGCCATCCATCAACACCGGGAAACCGAGTATGCCGACAAGCCCGCCCCAGGTGCGCTTGCCGATCAACTTGCCAAGACCGAACTTTCGCCACATCCATGGCAGGAAGTCTCCGCCCGATCCGGCGGTCTCATCTATCAGCATCACCTTCGGACCTTGTATGGAAGCAGCCGGCGTCTTGAGATCCGCGCCGTAACGCATCGCCCAGTACGACGCGAGCGGCCGCCGAAGAATGTCAATGTAGTAGTCCGCTGCCTGCCCGCCGCCGTTGAACCGCTCGTCTACGATGATCGCTTCTTTGTAGGCCTGCGGGTAGAAGTAGCGCTTAAAGTAGCTGTGACCTTGCGTGGTTGTGTTCGGAACGTACACGTACGCCACTCGGCCTCCGGTTGCTTCGTCGACTTTTTTCAAGTTGCCCTCGACCCAGTCGCGATTGCGAAGCGCGGCTTCATTCGGCACCGGCACAACCTGGAGAGTGCGAGAGCCCGTGCCGTCCGGATTTGGCCCGACGGTGATCTCGATGATCTTCCCCGACGTGTTCTCGAACAAACTGTAGAGGTTCGTCGGCGGCCGCAGATCCTGCCCGCGCACCGCCAGCAGGTACTCTCCGGTTTTCACGTCGACGCCAGGTTCGGTGAGTGGCGATCTCAGTTGCGGATTCCAGTTCAATCCGCCGTACACTTTCTTGAATCTGTAGCGTCCGTTCTCTACCGAGTAGTCCGCGCCCAGCAATCCACCCGGAATGCTCTTTGGCTGATACAGAAAGTCGCCGCCTGAGACTCGATGATGGCCGACCGACAACTCGCTGCACATCCACTGGATGACTCGATTCAAATCCGTGCGAGCCGCCAGATGCGGGAGGAAGGCGGCGTATTTTTGGCGCATGGCGTTCCAATCGACGCCGTGCATGTTGGTGGCGTAGAAGTAGTCTCGGTTGATGCGCCACGCTTCGTTGAACATCTGCGCCCACTCCGCGCGCGGGTCTATTCGCACTTCAACTTCATCGGCGCCGATCTTGCCCTGTCCCGGCTGCGGCTTGGGCGTTACGGCGACGATCGACCACGCATTGTTGCCGGTGTACAGAATCTTCTTCTTGTCGGCGGACACCAGGTAGTCCCTGACACCCGGAATGAAGACGTCGTCCTTACGCTTGTTCAAGTCGTATTGATGAAGGGTGGATTTTTCCGGACCGGGAACAAAGTCTGCCGGGCTCTCGACGTAGTAGAACTGGCCGGCAACGCCCGACTGCAGATCGTGATAGTTTCCGGCCGGCAGCGGGATTGCGACGATCCGATTGTTGATTCCCTCGAAATCGATCGAGAACGGGTCGGGTGCAGGCTTAGGCGCCTCTTTTGGTTTCTCGTCTTTCTGTATGCCCTTCTCTTCGTCGCTCTCCTTCGCAAGCGGATTGGGAAGATTATTGCGCAGCACCGCAAGGTACAGCGACCGCGTTTCGTGCATGTCGGCATTTGACATCGCGAACCAGTCCTTGACCGGACCGGCGTCGGTCGATCCGAAGAAATAAAGATACTTGCCGCCTTCGTCGAACACCGGCTCGCTGACTTCGCTCAACCCGTCTGTGATCTGAAAAGATTTGTCCTTCTCGATCGAATAGGCGTGAACCGCCTGGATGTTCGCTCGATTGTTCAGCGTGTAGGCGATCCACTTCGAATCCGGCGACCATACGTGATGGATCGCCTCACCCTGGCGTGGACCGTAGATATACTCAGAAGCAATCTTCTTTGATACGCCGGTCTTCAAGTCGAGCCAGTACAGACTCCACGAATTATCGGCGAACGAAATCTTCTGGCTGTCAGGCGACCATACCGGATCATCATAGAAGCCGGCGCCGCCCGGTTTGATCTTGCGCACCTCACCTTTGCCATCCTGGCCGCGAATGTGCAGCTCGTATTCGCCCGATTCGTCAGAGAAGTAGGCGATCGATTTGCCGTCGGGCGACCAGACCGGCGAGCGCTCATCTGCTCCGGTTGTGTTCGTCAGATTGCGAGCGTCGCCTTTCTCGGCCGGAACGGTAACGATCTCGCCTCGAAACTCGAACACCGCGCGCGCGCCGGTTGGCGAGATCGATGCGTTGCGAATGTACTTTGCGCCTTTCACGTAACGAGCGCGGGTCTCGACCAGGTCGGCGGAAACGCCGATCGTCAACTGCGTGCTGCGAGCGGACCTGGGGTCGAAGATGTGAAGATAGCCTGCCTGCTCGTAGATTATCTGTCCGCCGGCTCCGGACGAAGAAGCACCCATCACGGGAAAGTCCTGATGATTGGTGAGCTGCTTAGTAGCCTTCGTCTTCAGATTGTAAGAATAGATATTGAACTCGCCGTTGCGGTCCGAGCGAAAGTAGATCGTGTCTCCCATCCACATCGGGTCTACGTCGTTGGCGCGGCTCTCGGGCTGGGGAAGCTTCTCGGCGGAGTTGTCGCTAAAACTATAAAGCCATATCGTCGAGTTGAGGCCGCCGCGATAATGCTTCCACTGGGTAAACGCCTCCGACAACGGGTTGTAAGCCAATCGCGATCCGTCGGGCGAATAGGCCGCCTCGAATGCGTTTGGCAGCTTGAGCGGTTGTTCGATGCCGCCTTTGACCGGAACGGTGAACAACTGGGTGTAGCGTCCGGTGAAGACAGCGCGCGGAGAAGTGAACAACACCGCCGATCCATCGGCTGTGAATCCCTGAACTATGTCCGGACCCGGATGCCACGTCAGCCGCGTAGGCACTCCGCCGGTAACCGGCACTACATAGACGTCGGGGTTTCCTTCATACTCGGCGGTAAACGCGATGAGCGATCCGTCCGGCGAGAACCGAGGGCTGGTCTGCTGGCCTTCGTCGCCGGTTAGCCGCTTGACGTTCTTGCCGTCGAGGTCAGCTACCCAGAGATCACCGGCATAGATTAAAGCGATATGATCTTTGCTGATCGCGGGCTGCGAAAGCAGCCGGGTGTTGTTGATGTCGACGCCTTGCGCGTCGGCGCTCGCCGCCAGTGCGAGCAGCATCGCCAGCACCGGCACTGATCCGGCTAAAGATTTCAAAGCAGCTAAGAACTTTATCCGCATATATCCTCCTGAGACTGAAGGTGCTGGGCGTTGTTGAACGGAGCCCGGCACAACCTTGAGCCGCATCTTCATTGAACGTAATGGATGGCGCGGAGAATATCAGAAGCCCCTGAAGCGGGACAAGCAACGCGCAGGCGGCGGGTAGTGTTCGGATTCGGCGTTGCTCATAACCTCTGCGTGCTTTGCGGTCCTTTGCGGCTTTGCGCTGAGTATTGGTTCTTGAAGAAGCGGAACCCAATACTCAGCGCAAAGGCGCAAAGGACCGCAAAGCAAGCGAAGGACTGAGCTCGTATGTTAGAATCCTCATGCTGATGAACACTCAACGGCAAAGATTGATGCGCGGCTTCACTTGTTTAGCCATACTGAATGGGCTTACAAGCGCAGCCCTTGGCATCTGCCTTCTGCTTGGACCGGGATTCCAGGTATCCAATCTCATGGGTGACCTCTCTTCGCCGAAATCCGGGTCTTACTTCCAGCAATCGTATCAGTCTGATTCGGCTGTCAGCCGGATCGAGAGACATGTCACCGCTTCCGACAAGTCGCCGCGCAGACAACCTTCCTTTGGCGCTTTGCCGAACGCCGTTGAGCACGCAGTATGTAACGTCACCATCGAGCGGACCCGCGCCGATTTGCGGCGTGACTCTCTGACGGCCGCCTCCGATCAACACGATCGCGCGCCACCCAGCTAGACCTCTACCAAATCCAGCATCATCTCGCGCCATGCGGACAAGCACGTGGCTAATACCTGTTTGTCCGGGTGGACTGTACTTCAAGCGCAAACGCGCGCCTAACAAATGGGAGAATATTCATGAGCTCAGAAATAATTGTTGTACTCGTTTTCATCGTATTGGCGATTGGCTTTATCATTTGGGTGAGAATGAACTCGCGCGATCACGACCCCGTCGAGCAGCCTGGGAATGCGAGCGAAGACATGCAGCGCAATCGTCAGCAAAGGTGAATCACCAATAGGCGGCCAGAGGCCTCACTGCCTCTGGCCGCAAGGAGAATCAGTGAACCCAATCTGGACAAAGGTCATCGTCGACGCAGTAACCAACGCCATGAAGAAATGTCCGCACTGTAAAAAGACGGCTGCTTATCAAAGGAAGCAAGCGGGCCACTTCTACACGTGCAAGCGCTGCGGCCACAGGTTCAAAGAGAAGGGCCAATGAGTTCGATCGAGCACATTCTCTTGGCGGCGTCGATACTTCTTTTGCTCAGTGTGCTGGCAAGCAAGGCCTCGGCGAAACTGGGCGTGCCCGCTCTGTTGCTCTTCCTCGTGCTTGGAATGCTGGCGGGTTCCGACGGCCCCGGCGGAATTTATTTCTACAATGCGGCATGGGCGCAATCGCTGGGTGTAGTGGCGCTTGCGCTCATTCTGTTTTCAGGCGGGCTCTACACCGAGTGGGCGGGCGTCAGACGCGTGATCTGGCCGGGACTCGCGCTCTCGACGATCGGTGTTCTCATAACCGCGCTGCTTGTAGGAATCTTTGCAAAGATCCTGCTCGGTTTCTCTTTGA
>Ga0134124_10002012_pt1 | contig 16353 bp, 12 predicted proteins | sample KB304_FD_96880 | JGI IMG/M metagenome (GOLD analysis project Ga0134124, IMG submission 96880) | Terrestrial soil microbial communities without Nitrogen fertilizer from Kellogg Biological Station, Michigan, USA - KB3-0-4 | ecosystem: Environmental > Terrestrial > Soil > Unclassified ...
ACTCGGTTGCAGCAGCAACGAAGCCAACGAACCCAGTGACACGATCCAGGTGGGCGCCATACTGCCGTTTACCGGCAAAGAGGCGGCGCTCGGCAGGAACATCGAGCAAGCCATGCTGCTCGCAGTGGAGGATGTCAACGCCGCAGGTGGTATCGACGGCACCCCACTCGAGGTCGTCAGCCGAGACAGCAATTCCGGTTCGGATCGCGGATTGAACGAGTTACTGAATCTGATTTACAACGACAAGGTTCAATACCTGGTCGGACCAGAAGAAACCGATCTGGCCAACGCGATCGTTCCGGACATCAAGAGCCTGAACATCACCAATATTTTGCCGGGATATGCCGCGCCCTCCGTGCAGCGCGCGAGCGCGACCGGTTCCTGGTTTCGCTTGGCGCCTGCAGCGTTTGACATCGGCTGTGCGTTCGCGCGGCACGCGGAAGACGACGGCGTGGTTTCGGCAAACGCGCTGTCGATGACCGACGACTACAATTCGACCCTGACCAGCTCGTTCAACCAGCAGTATTCCGAGAGCGGGCGCGTGCTGCCTTCGGTGACCGTGCAAGCCGGGGAGTCATCCTACAGCAGCGCAATCAAGCGCGCGCTCGACTTCAAGCCCGAACGCACCGTGCTCAACGCCAATCCGGCCACGGGCGCCGAGGTCGTCACCGAGTGGGCGATCGGCGACGGTCGCGGCTCTTGGTACTTGAGCCCGCTGCTGCGCGCGGATGCGTTCTTGATCAATGTGCCGTATGGCTCGCTCGACGGCCTTCTGGGCATCTCGCCATCCCTCAGCTTGCAGAGTGAGTGCGATAGGCTGAGCGGCTTCGACCACGGAGCGATCACCTGTACCCGTGGCAACGCGACGCGCTTCGGCGCGCACTTCGCCAACCGCTGGGGCGGAACGCAACCCTTTCCCGCATCGCGCCTGTACTACGACGCGGTCGTCTTGCTCGCGATGGGCATGCGCTACGCAGTAGCGACCACCGGCAAAGTGCCGGCGGCCCCCGAACTTCACCGGCTGATTCTGCTGCTGAACAACGCCGCCAACAAGCCCGCGCGCTGGTTCGACCTAGAGAGCGCGTTCTCGGCGCTGGCGAGCGGCGAGAAGCTGCGTTTCATCGGCAGTGGCGCGGAATACAGCTTCGACCGCTACGGCGCCGCTCAGCACGTCGTCTTCGACACCTGGACCGTGTCCGCTCAATCGTTCGTGGACACCGGTTCGTACTACGCAAGTTGTAATCCGCTGTAACACAGCACTCGGCACTTCAACGCACTCAAACAGAGGGAATCAGGAGCAAAGATGAATCGTAGACTGCAGGCGCTTTCGTGTATCGTCGGGCTGGCACTCGGAGTTTCGGCGTGTAGCGGCGATGGCAACGCTGCGGCCACGAAGCACGTCAACCGCGGCGCGAGCACGGACAGCGAATTCCAGCCGAAGGATTTGGAAAATACGGTCGACGCGCTGGTCAAGAAGATCGCCGCGACGCCCCCGGTAGACCTGCAAGTCGCCGTCGTGCTCAAGCAACTCAACAACTACTATCTGCCCATTCAAATCGGCTCCAGCCGCGCGATGAGCGAGTTGAACTTGGTCGGCCAGGTCGTGGCCTCCCAGTCCTCGGCCGGTGAAGCTGCTGTCAACGAGCAGAACGACATCATGAACTCGGAGCTCGACTCGGGCTACAACGCCTTGGCGGTCTCACCGTTCGAGACCGGAAACCAACCGCCGATCGACGCGGCCGCGAGCGCGGATGTTCCGGTCGTCACCATCGACAGCGATCTCGCGGGCAGCAAGCGTGATTTGTACATCGGCACGATGAACTCCGAAGCTGGCAAGACCGCTGGCACCACGCTCACCTCGTTGATCACCGCCAACTCTGGCACGGTGATCCTGCTCGGCCATGACGACGCGGGTTGGCCGGACGGCTTCGATCGCACCAATGGCGCGAAAGAAGTGTTGGAGTCCGCGGGCTTCACGGTCGTCGTCCGGCGCACGGATTGGTCGGAGACGGGCGAAGCCGCCGACGTCGATTACCTGAAGACCGCGATCACCGACGCGGATCCGCCGGTCGTCGGCATGATGGGTATGTTCTCGGATGCCTATCGCTGTGCAATCGCGGCTGAGGCAGTGGGCAAGACGGGCGACGACATCGCGATCGCGGCGTTCGACTTCGAGCCCAAGACGATCGAGTACATGCGCTCGGGGATGATCAAGGCGACGCACGCGCAACGCCAATACTACATGGGCTACCTGACGCCTTACGTGCTGTACGGCTTCAAGGCGCTCGGCAAGGAAGCGACCAAGGCGATCCTGAAGCCGCAGATGGTCGACGACCACCGCTTCAACACCGGTCTCGACGTGATTCCGGCCGCAAAGCTGGATGATTACTACTCGTATCTCGACAAGCTCGGCGTCGGCAACTCGCTCTGAGGCGAGCCTCATCCGACCCCACACGGAGCTCCTGTGTCTAGAATGACGGCAACGGTTGCGGACGGCCCAGGAGCTCCGGTGGTCCGCGTGTCTTCTTGGATCCAAATGCGGCGTCGGCGCGCGGGTCGTGGTCGCGCAGCCCGCGCAATCGCGCATGCCCGAGTTTCGCGCGTGTGAGTGAGCAGTGAAGCGACTTTTATCGATCATCTCCGCGCTCTTGTTGTCGACGCTGCCTCGCGCCTCGTATGCGCAAGATGCCGACGGCAACAGCTCCGAAGACGACCTGGACTTGGTCAAACTGCTCAACGTGCAGGTCTCGACGGCCACCAAGACCAACGAGAGCATCGACGACGCGCCGGCCGTGATCACCGTCGTTACGCGCGACGAGATCCACCGTTGGGGCTACCGCAACGTCGCCGAGGTGCTGAATCGCTGCGTCGGCTTCTACTCGGTCGATGACCACATTCAACCGAACGTCGCGGTGCGCGGCGTGACGGGCGGTCTAGCTGCCGAAAGCAGCGTGTTCAAGGTGATGATCGACGGTCGTTCGGTGGCCTACCGGACGACGTCGGGCAACTGGCTGGGCGCGGAATTGATTCCCATGGAGTCGATTCAGCAAATCGAAATCATTCGTGGCCCGGCCTCCGCGCTGTACGGCGCCGACGCTTTCTTGGGCGTAGTCAACATCGTCACTCGCAGTCCCGACGATGCGCGCCCGGTCCAAGGCCGTGTGTTCGTGGGGGCCAGTGGCAGCAACCCGAGCGGCCAGTTCGACGTCGTGAGCAGCGGCCAGGCCGGGAAATTCGATTTTCTCGTGGGCGCCGTCGGCGAGTACGGCAGCCGCAGTGGGCTCGCGATGCCCTCGGAGTCACCGGCTCCCGACATCCCCGCGTACGTCGGTGATCGGCGCACCGCCAACAACCTCGATCGCCGCTCACTCGGCCTGCAAGCGCGAATCGGCTACCGCGATCGCAAGGTCGGCCAGCTCGTTGCCAGCGCCTACGCCTCCGGCTTCAGCCGCGGTGGCGATTTCGCGCAGTGGTCCCAGCTGACCAACGGCACCGACGCGAGCGGTAATCACCTGGGCACGGTCATCTCGGAGGGGCAGTTCAGGGCGAACCTGGATGGCTTGTTGCACGCCAGCAAGAAGCTGGATTTATCGTTGCAAGCGACCTACTTCCAGGGCGGGATCCTGCCGGCGGATCACATCGAGGTCGGCAACTCGCTGTACTACGTTCGCCGCGACAACTTCTATCGCGGCATCGACGCCGTGCTCGAGTCGCGCTGGATGCCGTCGTCGCGCTTCAACTTGATCACCGGCATGGAGACCGTGTTCGATCACGAGGCGTTGCTCGCGCCGGACCGCATCATCCGCGCGACGAACACTCCCGTGCCCGGGGGCGAGGGAAACGACAAACGCGTCAACTTGACCAACGTGGGCATCTTCGTGAGTTCGAACCTCACGCTGGTCGAACGCTATCTGAAGCTCACCGGCGGCATCCGCTACGACAATCACAGCACCTACGGCAGCCAGATCACGGGCCGCGCCGGCGTCACCTCGCGGTTGACCAAAGCGCTCGGCATGAAGCTGCTCTATGGCAGCGCCTTCAAAGCGCCCTCCCCGTACCTGCTCTATGCCACGCCGCTCGGCCCAGGTGACGTGATCGGAAACTCGTCGCTGAAACCGCAGCGCATCCGAACGCTCGAATATCAGCTGTCGCTCAGGCCCAATCAGTTTTTCGGCTTCAGCTCCGGCGTGTCCGCCAATTGGCTGTACGACAAAGCCGAGTTCAGCCCTGCGGGCATCAATCAGGCGGCGCGCAACACGGCCAGCCAAACCACGTTCACCTGGGAGACGCGCGCAGACGCCAAGCACTACGACGACTACGCGGCCTACGCCTCGTTCGAGCTAGTGCAGTCCAAGCGCAACCTCGGCGAGATCGGCTACGCGGCAGGGCTCGTCGGCACCGGGAACATCGTCTATCCGCCGTACATCGCGCGGCTCGGCCTGTCCGCGGCAATACCGAGTGTGCCGAGCGTCCCGCTGACCGTCGGTCTCGAAGAGATGCTGGTCGGCCCGCGCCGTGCGGCCGACGCCAGCGTGCTCGCGAACGGCGCACGCTTCGACCTGAAGGCATATGCCACGACCAACGTGTTCATCACCACCCGCGACCTGTACCTGATTCCAGGGCACGAAACCGTGATCGCGCTGCGCGCCTACAACCTGTTCGCGACAAAAGGTCCAGACCCCGGCTTCTCGGCGTTCGAGTATCCGTTGCCGCCGCGCGAAATCATGCTCGAGCTGCGGCACACGTACTGAGCGGCCGCGCGTGGCTACGCCCGCAAGGGCGAGGCTGCCAATCGCGCTCGGGGGCGCATACCGTCTTGCGCGTCAGGCCTTGTCAAGAGTCTTTCCTGAGCGCCGCTGCGCCCCGCCGCGGGTCAGAAAGTACGTCGCGGCGCGAAGGTTCCGCGTTTTGCGCGCGCATTAATCGTTGGCACTGACGACGGAGCTTGGTTTTTGGCCCCGTTCTGCATAAGCAGACGGGCATGACCGAGAATGTTCAACGGGGCAGAAGCCCGATCGCCTGGGTGCCAAGCTTGTACGTGGCCATGGGCATCCCCTTTTCGCTGGTGATTTGGGTTGCCGGCACGATGTTCAAAAACTTGGGTCACTCCGATACGGAGATCGCGCTCGCCACCGGAAGCGTCGGCATTGCCTGGTCGTTGAAGCCGCTCTGGGCCTCGTTTCTCGACATGTATCGCACCAAGAAGTTCTGGGTGCTGAGCATGGAGTTCTTGATCGCGATCTTGCTCGGCTTGGTCGCCGCAGCGCTGCCACTGCCGAACTACTTCCAGATCATCATCGGCATCCTGTGGGTTCTGGCGTTCTCGTCCTCGACCCAGGACATCTGCGCGGACGGCGTGTACATCACCACACTCGAGAAGGCCGACCAGGCCAAGTGGATCGGCTGGCAGGGCGCGGCTTGGAACACCGGGCGTATCTTCGCCACCGCGCTGGTCGTGTACATGGCCGGCAAGTTGCAAGAGTCCGGTCAATCCCCAAAGACCGCGTGGGCGATCGCGATCTGTTTTTCCGCGGCGGTCATGGCCGCGTTTGGCCTGTATCACAGCTACTCGTTGCCCACCGGGACCATCGTTCGTCGCCCGGAAAACGTGAACGAGATCGTGAAGACCTTCTTGGAGACGTGGGTCGACTTCATAAAGAAGAACAAGATCATCGGCATGCTGCTGTTCGTGTTCTTCTATCGTATCGGCGAGGGTTTCTTGTTGGTCGAGGCGCCGCTGTTCATGCAAGCACCGCTCGACAAGGGCGGCTTGGGCCTCTCGCTGGCGGACAAGGCCTTCTTGGACGGCGCCATCAGCACCGGCGTCAGTTTGGCGGCCGGCGTGCTGGGCGGCATGTTCATCGCCAAGCGCGGCCTCAAGAAGTCACTGATGATCATGGCACTGTGCATGAACATCCCGCACTTGTGCTTCGTGTACCTGAGTCACGCCGTGTCGCCGAGCGCGCCACTCTCCCTCACGACCATCGGCATCTTGGTGACGATCGAGAAGTTTGGCTACAGCTTCGGCTTCGTCGCCAACATGCTGTACATGATGCAGCAGATCTCGCCGGGCAAATACCACATGACGCACTATGCGTACTGCACCGCGCTGATGAATCTCTCGCTCGTGCCGACGCAAGCGCTGAGCGGCTACATCGCCGACAAGCTCGGCTACCAGCACTACTTCATCTTCGTCGCCATCGTCAGCATCCCGTTCATCTTCTCCGCCTGGTTCGCGCCATTCCCGCGTGAAGAGCCCGCACCCGGCGGCGAAGCGTTACGAGCACACTAGGGTTGCCCCCTCGTGGTGCGTCGGGGGCGGTTCTGGCACCCGTCGCTCCTCGCCGCCTCCGGCGGCTGCGGGGCGCCGACCTCCCCCCGATCTGTGCTCGCCCGCTCCGCGCGCTCCGCGACGCGCTTCGTGATACCCGAAGGGGTACGGATGGGGGAGGTAGACGGGGTGTGTCGTGGGGCGTTGAGCGCTGAGTGGGCGGTGAGCGCCCTGTAGCGACTGCGAGATTCACGACGCCGGCGCGCTGGCTACCGACGCAAATACGCCCGCAGTTGTTCGACGATGCGCTCGCGGTCGCCGTCGTTGTCCAACACGTCGCTAGCTAGCTCGGGTGGCTCGAATCCGTGGTTGACGAGCCTCGCGTAACTGCTCGACGCGAGGTGCCCGATCCGCTTCTGCAAGCGGGTTTCGATGACCGACTCGGACGCGCGCACCCAAATCAGTCGGGCTTGGGGAAAGTCGCGTTGGAGTTGCTTCCGGTCGCGGAGCTTGAATAACGCCGAACACACCGCAAGACCCGAGCCCGAACTCTTCGATCCGGACTCCCACCGTTCGCGAATGCCCCGGCTCAGCACAGCGGTGAACTCCACGCGCATGTCGTCGGTGAAGATCCGCTGCTCGCGCAACGCCCGCTGCATGTCGGGCGTGAGATCGCGATCACCGTCGTACACTTGGAAGCCCCACTCATCCGCACAGACTCGTCCAACGAAGGACTTACCCGCGCCAGCGCGTCCATAGAAGATCCACAGCTGCACGAGGGACGATCTAGCAGGAAGCGCGTCGACCTCAGTTTTCCGCAGGGAGCAGAGGCTCAGCGACGCTGATCGAGCACCTTTTCTGCAAGTTCCAGCGCCAGGGCGCCCCGACTGGATTTGCGCCTCGTCGATGATCAGCGCCTCCGGAGGAAAAATCCAGCCAGCGATATGAAAATCGCGTCAGAGGAAACATAGGAGACCCTTAGCGAGCCCCTCGCGACTCAGCTCCCCCAGAGTCAGACACGTGAAGCGGGTTCGGCAGATCAACACCGGTGAGGTGAAGGCGATGTTCCATTGGCGCAGCGGGTTTCTCATTGCAGCGGCGCTGGCGGCTGCTTGCACGACCGGGACGACAGACGAGCCTGCGCCGGGCCAAGGGGGCCCTGGCTCGAGCAACAATCCTGGCGGAACCCCTGGCGCCACCGCAGGCACCGGCAGCACGGCCGTACCTGGCAGCCCTGGAACGGTCGTCGGCACGAGTCCCGACTGCACTCAAGGCATCGCTGCGACCTCGCAGCTGCCGCGCCTGACCAACGCCCAATACGATCGCACCGTGCGTGATTTGCTGGGAATCAAGGGGCTTTCGGCGTCGAGCAATGCGGCGCCTTCGAGCATTCTTGCAACGGACCAGGCCGGCAGTTTGACGAGCTTGGGTTGGAGTTCGTACCAGTCGGTCGCCGAGCAAATCGCCGCGCAGGTGATGGCCGATCCGACGCTCAAGGCGAACTTCTTGAAGTGCACGCCGAGCGGTGATGGTAAGGCCTGCTTGCACGAAACCATCGTGCAGTTCGGACGTCGGGCGTTTCGCCGCCCGCTGACGGACACCGAAGTTGCGGGCTTCGACGCGATCGTGGCCAAGGGCGCGCAGATCACGCCCACGGGCGCGCCGGCAGAGGTGGCCGAAGCGCTGCTGTACATGTTCTTGATCTCGCCTTCGTTCTTGCAGCGGACGGAGATCACCGAGAACTCCGACGGCACGGGGCACTACACGCTCTCGGGCCATGAAGTAGCCTCGCGGCTCTCGTACCTGCTCTGGGGCTCCACTCCGGACGACGCGTTGAACCAAGCCGCCGACGCCAATCAACTGAGTACGCCCGAGCAAATCCTGGCCCAAGCGCAGCGCATGCTGAAGCTACCCCAGGCGCACGACATGGTGAGTGATTTTCACCGCGCGTACCTGCTGATGGGCACCAACACGCGCTGGGACAACTCGAACCACGATCCGGCGCTGTTTCCCGCGTTCAAGAAAGAGCTCGTACCGGTCATCCAGCAGGAGACCGAGAAGTTCTTCGACTACATCACGTTCGCGAAGAACGGCTCGTTCACGGACTTCTTGCTCAGTCCGGTCGCGTTCGTGAACTCGGCCACCGCCTCGCTGTACGGGCTCGATTCGAGCAAGTTCGGCGCGGATCTGGTGCAAGTCGAGCTCGACCCCGCGCAGCGGCCCGGCTTTCTCACGCGCGCTGGCTTCCTGAACGCCTACTCGTCTTATAATCGCACCTCGCCCATTTTGCGCGGTGCGTTCATCACCAAGCAGGTCCTCGCGGTGCCCATCGGCTCACCGCCACCGGGCGCCGAAACCACCCCGCTACCCACGACCGCGGATTTGGACACCAACCGCAAGCAGGTCGACCAACAGACCTCGGCGGGTGCTTGCGCCACGTGCCATCACAATTTCATCAATCCGCCGGGCTTCGCGATGGAAGCGTTCGACGCTGCCGGCGCCTGGCAAACCAAGGAGAAATCGACGGGCGCCGCCATCGACACCTCAGTCGACGCGATGATCGACAACGCGACCGTACACATCAACGGCCCAGCCGAGCTGATGGCGGCGATTGCCGCTTCGCCCGGCGCACAGCACTCGTACGCGGAAAAATGGGTTTCATACGCCTATGAGCGCGCGAGCAATCCGACGGATGCCTGCACCGTCAATCAACTCGCCGCCAAGCTGACGAAGAACGGCTACACGGTGCTCAGCCTGATTGCCGACCTGACACAGACCCAATCGTTCCGATTCCGAGCCGTCGAAGGTGTCCAATGAAGCGCAGAGTGTTTCTCAAAGGTGTTGGCGGCGCGGCGCTGGCCGTGCCGTTCCTGAGCTCCCTGGCCGAGCAGGAGTCCAAGGCCCAATCCGCGGGCACACCGCCGAAGCGCCTCGTCATCTTCTTCACCCACAATGGCTGTCTCACCGATCGCTGGTTTCCGACGGTAGAAGACGGACCGCTCCCCGCATCGGCGCTCAGCTCGACGCTGCAACCGCTCGCGCCCTACGCCTCGAAGCTCCTCTTACCGCGCGGCTTTCGTTCGATGAACGGCTACGCCGTTGGCCAGACCATCGATCCGCACGATCAAGCCATGGGCTCCAAGCTCACGTGCGCCAAGATCACGGAAGATAGCAACCGCTACGCGACGGCTGCCTCGCTCGATCACGTGATCGCGAAGCAGATCAACCCGGGTGGGACGACGCCGCTGGTGTTGTCGGTGGGCGCAGCCAGCACCAAGATCAAGGAGATCCTCTCCTTCTCGGGGCCGAACACCGCGTTCCCCGCCAACGTCAACCCACAGACCGTGTACAACCAGCTCACTGGGTTGTTCAAGGCTCCGGGGACGACCCCGGGCAGCGCGCCCGTAACCACCGCCGGGGACTACAAGGTGGCCCGGGGCGCGAGCGCAATCGACTTGGTGAAGGCCGATCTGACGCGCTTCCAAGCGCTCAAGATGAGTCAAGCCGACAAATCTCGGGTGCAAGATTGGCTGGATCTCCTGCGCACCACCGAGACCGGCATCATGGGCGGCGGTAGCACGCCCTCTTCATGCAGCGCAGACGCCGCAAGCGCGATCGGCGCGACCGCGGATGCCGTCAAAGCTGCGAGCCCGGGCGGCGCCATCAGCGGCGGTGCGTTCGCAGGTGGAAATTCCGCTGCTGGGAACAGCAACTTGGCGACGTCCTTCACGCTGGGCGGCGACATGATGATGAACCTGATGGCGCTGAGCATGATCTGCGACACGAATCGCATGCTGCTCTTGCTCTACCCCGGCTACGTCACGTTCAACTGGGACGGCATCACCCACACGCATGATCACCACGGCTTGTCCCACCGCACGGGTGATTTCACGGTCGGCGGCTCGTGCAAGGTCGAGGGCGTGTTGGACATGATCCAGGCCATCGACACCTGGTACGCCAAAAAGTACGCCAAACTCGTCGGGCTGCTCGACAGCATCAGTGAAGGCGGCGGCAAATTGCTGGACAGCACTGCCACCATGTGGCTCCCGGAATTGTCGGACGGCGCCGCCCACAACCTCAACAACCTGCCGATCGTGATCGCGGGCAGCGCGGGAGGCTACCTCAAGCAAGGCGTGGCGGTGAATGTGGAGGGCAAGAGCATCGGCCTCGGCAACAGCACCAAGACCTGCGTCAACGGTGGCGACATCGGCAACACCGGTTCTTTCGGCGGGAACGTGCCGATCAACAAGCTGTACGTGACACTGATGAACGCCGTGGGTTGCAAGGGCGCCGACGGCGGCAAGGTCACGGCCTTCGGTGATTTCGATGGCACGGGCACCACGGGTGGCATCACCAACCCAGGTGAGGTCACGAAGTTGTTGGCCTCGGGCTGAGCCAGCTTCGCTGCTACGTCGGCGAGCGAGGCGGCGCAGCGAGCACCCCACCCAATTCCGGCACGGCGTTGTCCCCCCCCAACGCCGGCTCGAACGAATGCTTGCCGAGCAGCCAGTCAGCCGCAGCCGACTCGGAACCGTTCAGCAGCAAATCCAGCGCGAGAGTCAGCTCCAGCGGGCGCATGTCGAGCCCGTACAGCTCCGAAAGGCTGAGCTGCAGGCCAGCACTGATCGCATGAAACGCGCGAATCGGCTCCATGAACGAGCGGCCGCCCGAGCCGCTCGCCAAAAACGCGGCTCGCGCGTCGGGATCGCGCAAGCGGGTTTTACACTCCTCGGCGTCGAGCGAGTTCATCCCGCGGCAGGCCAGCGGCCGAACTTCGTAAATCGAGCAGCGTGCGCGATCCAAGAACGGACACGGATGATCCGGCGAGAAACGTGCGGCGGAGCTGAGCCCGCGCGTATCGGACACGCGCTGCGCAAGCCGAGCCGCAACGAGGGCGAGCGCCTCCGGCGCAAGCCTTTGCCGCAAATGAGCCGCGATCGCCAGTGCCTCGGGGGGAGTCAGACCCACTGGCTGATGACAGCAGTGATCGCAGCCTGCGCGGCACGCAACGGCACCCTCTGGTGCGCGCGAAAGCAGCGCTTCCGCAAGCCGCGAAGTTGCGTCCATCGCGCTCTGGGCCAACTCGACCGCGCGATCCACGCTCGGTTCGGCGCGCAGCACGGCGCGCGCGGTGTTGGCCGTACCGACACTGAGCTCGTTTTGCCAAGCTTCGCGAAAGAGCGCCGCGCGCAGTCCGACCATTTCAGCGCCACTCCGCGGGTCGCGATGAATCACCAAATGGAGGCGGCCCCGGTCGTCTCGCTGACTCGACCGAGGGCGCGGAGACGACGTGACTTTGCTCGAAGCTCGGCCCTGCTGACGCTTGCGGCGGCCCATGTCGAACTACGGATGTCCGGCCATCAGATAGAGCGGCAAATGCCGACCTGGTTCCACGAGGCGGGCGCGTGTTTCGCGCTCGGCGGCCGCAATCAAAGGGGCTCGCTCGCACAAGCTCGGGTCAGCCACGCAAGCTTGAAAAAACACCGCTGCTTGACCGTCCGGGTTGCTGTCCATGATGCCAAAGCGAACCAGCACACGCGCGCGAGCTCGGCCCTCGGTTTCTGGCAGGCGATCCAACTCTGATCTCAGCATTTTTTTCACGGCGTCTTCGCTGCCCAATGCCCAAACCGCATTGGCAACGCTCAGCCCGGGCAGGGACGGAAGCGCGCCGCGTTCGGCCTCGCTCAGTCCAGCAGTCGCCTGCTCGAAGCGAGCGCGCGGTCCGCTCGTGGTCGCCAAACCGATGATGAACGCCAAACAAAAGCCGATGACGAGAGCGTACGTTCGCTTGTCGAGCTCGAGCGTCATGGCCGACTCAGGTCCTTCAGTTGGCCGAGCGCGTCTTTGTCGCAGCGGGTCCAGCTCAACGAGTCGCAAATTTTCTGGGCGCGAACCCAATCCGAGTTTCCGCCGTTGTCGAGGCCGCGCACGGCGACGACGAGATCGAACACTTCGCGCTGAGGGGCGGCAATCGACGAGCGTACGACTGACAGATCGGCGTCGAGCACGGCCCAGGCCGCTGTCGACGCGCTCGGATTTTCTCGCAGCGCGAAGCCAACCCGCGCGAGCGGTGTGCTCGTGCTTCCCTGCGCGAGCGAAAGCAGCGGCAGCGCGATCGAACCGAGTAGATATCCCAGCGCAACCGCCAACAAATAGGGCCAAACCGGGCCAAGTGAGCGTGCCCGAGTCATCTGATTTCAGTCATCATCAGTGATCGGACAGACTTTAGAACAGCGACGTCGAGCGCGGAAGGAGGAGTGCCGCGCGGCGTGCAAGAAAGCAGGGTGGGACGGGAGAAACCTATGACCTGGTTGTAGCGAGCTCGTCAGTCCGCATCGCTGTGGCCGGCCACACACACCGCTGCGGCCGGGCGAGCACGTCGCTTGGCACGAGGACTCGGCGTTTCTCGCTGGATCCAGTTGGCACACGCCGTGCCTAGCCGGCGCCGATGCCACGGATGGGATGTGAAGGACTGCGCTGGAGCGCCGTTGGGCGCGTCGTGATTTGGCTATTCTGGCTCTCGCTGCTCGCGGCTTGTGCCAGGCACTCACCTCCACCACTGCACCCGGCAAGCGCGCCGCCTTCGCCGAGGAGTCAACGCGCAACTGCACGCATGGCGCAGGTCCTGAGGCAAAGGCAGGGCGCTGATCGCGCTTCGGACGACGCGCCGACGCGTCCTTCGGAGCAGCCCTCGGTCTCGAACGTCGTCGACTTGGACGAAACCATCCCGGAGCTGCAGAGTAGCGACGATCCCCTACCGTTCGCCGATAGCGAATCAGCATTTTTTTGTCCTGATCGGCTATCGATGAATGACGTCAAAACGTCGGCTGTGTGGCAGACCCCGCTGGCCCGTTTGCATGCGACGCGAGCTGAACGCCTATGGGCCAGCGTCGGACCCACGAGCTCGCCACGCAGTAAACAGCGATCGCTGCTGCTTCTCGTCCGCCTGGCGGATGATGGCACCGTCACCCGTGTCGCGTGTGCAGCTGCTTGGGGGGTCGACTTGGAGCCAGGCCAATACCTGATCTACGGAGCGACTCGGACCCGGCCAAACAATGACTCTGTTCCCGGGTTCCTCTTTCGCGTGAACCATGCGGGTGATCATTCATGCCCCGCGGAACTCGCAACTCGCGGCATTCACGATTGGGATGGGGATTTCCCATTCTCTGTCCGCCCTGCTGGCGATCTGAACGGCGACGGCGCGCCGGACCTGGCGGTAGCCTACCAATACGCTTACCTGAATCCTGGAACGCGCCTGCTGATCTCGAGACCCTATCCGGAATGTTACCGGATAGTTCTGGATGAAGCTTCGGCGGTTCAGCTCCTCGAAACGCGCACGCGAGGCTGGAGAGACATCGAGCTCCGCTACTGGTCGCTTCACCCGGACTCGTTCTTTGGCGGGCGCATGACGGTCAGCTTCGCAGGTCGTTACGATTCGCAGCTCGGCGCCTACGCCCCCTTGCGCTTCGATGGTTGTGCGGACGGCTTTCCAGGCAAGCAATCGGATACCGCGCAGCGCGAGCGGTTGTGCAACGCCTTCTATCGAGCAGCGCCGCCGCTGTCGCTACTCGAACAAATCGAGCACTGGTTGGCCAGCGCCCCCGCACAGCGCCCGGCGTGGGATTTGGGTGAGTCCGGTCGTGAATTGCTCGACGCGATCGACGAACGAGGCATGCGCTTCGACCTGGGAGCCGAAGACGAATGCCCGACACGCGGAAATACCCGCGTTTTTACGACAAATCTCAAGCTACGCAGCGACACCGATAGTGAGCAAAGCTGGACTCGCCAGCTGTTCGTGACCTTCGAGCTCGGTGTGCGAGAGACACGGGCGCGCGTCACGAGCATCTCCGAATCGTCCCCTTGCCCCGTCGCCCCCGAAGCCCCCGAAGCACTCGACTACGTGAGCGAGTGGCTGGGCGTCGACGCCATACGCACGAAAGACCCGGCCCTAGGTTCCGCGCGCTCACGACTCCGGCGAGCGCTGAAGGCCGACCGGCTGCAGCTCTCTGACGTGCGAAGCTGTGCGAGCGACCCACAGAAGCCGACTTGGCTGTGGTCTGCACTGCTCAGCTCTGGTCCGGCGAACGACCCCATCTACACCCCTCTCTACCTGCGGCTCACCGCTACTCAGGGTCATTGGCAAGTGCTCGGCGTCAGCTCGGTGGCACCACCACAATGCCCACTGCGCTGAGCGCAACGATGAACTCCGTCGGACGCGACGCAGCTGGTCCGGTCGACACAGCTCAGCGCCGGCGTCTGACCGAGCGCCCAGCGCACGTGGCCGGGCCAAAAGGCCGCGCCAGGGCGAAAAATCTGCTGTATCTGGCGCGAGCGCGAAGTTCCGCGAAACGTCGCAGGTTTGGGCGGACGTGCGAGCGCCGCATGAAATCCGTGACGGATCCTGCTGCGGGGGGGCACTGCCAGCGGTCACCCGGTGTTTCGAGACGACTGTTCCCGAATATGAAGATGCAAGCTCGATATCGCGCTCACCTCGTCATTGCCGCGTTCCTCGGATCGTTCGTGGCGTCCTCCGCGCACGCGGCGTCGCTGACTCAAGTGAGCGATTGGGGAGCGAGCGGCGTGCCGAGCTACGTCAAGATGTACATCTATGTCCCGGACAAGCTCGCGACCAAACCGCCGATCTTGGTTTCCGCGCACTCTTGCGGGTCGAACGCTACCGGACAGATGGGCAACATCCCCAAGATCAAGGCGGCGGCCGACAGCAATGGCTTCATCCTGATTTTGCCCGACAATCCCGGGCAAAACTGTTGGGATGTCGGCGCGAAGGACACCTCCCTCAAGCACGATGCCGGTGGCGACACGAAGGCCGTGGTGCAGATGGTGAAGTACGCGCTCAGCAAGTACGGCGGCGACGCGAGCCGCGTGTACGCCATGGGCGGCTCCTCGGGCGCTATGCTGACACAGGCGTTGATGGCTGTTTACCCGGACATCTTCAGGGCCGGCTCTGCGCGAGCGGGGGTTCCCGCTGGCTGCTGGGCAGAGGGGTACGCAACGAGCAATCAATGGAGCGACTCATGCGCTGGCGGCAACGTGTCCAAGACCGCACAGCAATGGGGAGAGCTCGTAAAGGCGATGTACGCCGGCTACACCGGACATCGCCCGCGCCTCCAGATCATGCAAGGCGACGCCGACACGACCATCAGCTTCAAGAATTCGGCTGAGTCGATCAAAGAGTGGACGAACGTGCTCGGCTTGATGACGACCCCGTCCTCGACTGACATGACCACGACCTCGATCGCCACCTACAGCCGACAGTTCTGGAAAAATTCCTGCGACTACGTCGTCTTCGAAGCTTGGGCAGGCAAAGGCGGCACGCACTCGATGGGCTACGAGGAGGACGCCATCCTCGAGTTCTTTGGTCTGAATGCTGCCGGTGGCACGGATCCCGAACCAAACTGTCCCGCCGGTGGCGGCGGCAGCGGAGCGGGGGGCGGCAGCGGCGTGGGCGGCAGCGGGCCCACCGCTGGCGGCAGTGGTGGCGCCGGCCCGGTCGGCGTTGCCGGTAGCTCGAGCAGCGGCGGTTCAACGACTGGCGGCGGTGGCAGAAGTGGCAGCAGCGGCAGCGGTGGCATCAGCAGCCCGATCGGGACGAGCGGTGGCACAGCGCCTGGAGCTGCCGGCGGCACCGCGAGCGGTGGCTCGCCGCCGCTCGGCGTCCCCGGCGGAGCATCGGGTATGAAGGGCGTCGCTGGGGCTGCAAGTGGCGGCGAGAGCGGGGGGAATGACGATGGCGGTTGCGCGGTCGCCGCAGGCCGTTCGAAGTCGAAACTCGGCTTCGGCGCGCTTGCTCTCGGCCTCGCCCTCGCGGCCCTGGGCCGCCGGCGCCAGCGCGCTCGACACTGAGGCCGAACCGTCAGATCTGCGGCCCGCCATCCACGGCGGGCCGCGCGCTGACGACTACTGCTCGTTACTTGGTCTGGGGTGCGCAAACGAGCGCAGTGAGGTCCGTCTTGCGACGCCCGAGATCATTCAACGTGCGCTGCTTGCCGGCGAATGGATCCAACACAGTGGTGCCAGTGATGAACGGAGAGAGCTGAGCTTCACTTCCCGCAAAGCGCGGG
>Ga0134124_10002013_pt1 | contig 16352 bp, 15 predicted proteins | sample KB304_FD_96880 | JGI IMG/M metagenome (GOLD analysis project Ga0134124, IMG submission 96880) | Terrestrial soil microbial communities without Nitrogen fertilizer from Kellogg Biological Station, Michigan, USA - KB3-0-4 | ecosystem: Environmental > Terrestrial > Soil > Unclassified ...
GCCTGATCCGAAAGACACGACGCGGTGCTTGCGATCAGCTGCCGATAAAGCGCTGGTTGGCACGGTCTTTCACGACCCGATCACCGCGGAACACCGTACCGTTCATCGCAATGTAGACACCCGGCGGCGCCACCTGCGCCGCCGCGAAGGCCATCCCGAGATTGAATGGCGCGTCGGTCTCATTAAACCTTGCCGGGGCGAGCGCCCCGGTGAGCACCATTGTCTTGTCACGGATGCCCAGCAGCGCCTGTGCGGTCTGCGTCATGGTGTCCGTTCCATGAGTGATGACAATGCGTGAATACTCACTGTTGCGCACGCTGTCCACGATCAAGGCGCGGTCCGCATCCGTCAGATCGAGGCTGTCTTTGTGCAGCAGCTCACGGCACACGAACGAGTGCGTGACCCGCGCCAGACCCAGCAAGCGTGGCACGAAGCTGTCGGAGATCTGGTACTGACTGGTGGCGTCGAAGTATTGCTTGTCGATCGTGCCGCCGGTGGTCAGCACGAGGATGGGCTGCTCCACCGCAATTCCCGCATTCGGTTCCTGCATGAGAGCCAGTCTACTCGACTCACCAACGGCAGTTGATGTGCGTTGCAAAGTGTATCAGTATACGGGTACACAATTACAACGAGTGATCCTTGGACCTCACCATCGACGTCAAGGACGGCGTGCCGATCTACCGGCAGATCGCCAACCAGATCCGCTACATGGCGGCCTCCGGCCTGTTGCAGCCCGATGAAGAGCTGCCCCCCATCCGCGCGCTGGCGGCGCAATTGCGCGTAACACCAAACACGGTGGTGAAGGCCTACGAAGAACTGGAAAGCGCCGGCGTCATCAGCAAACGCCGCGGTTCAGGCTGTTTCGTCAGTGAAGGCCCATCGAAACTGGCGGAGCGCGAGAAGCGCCGCATCCTGGAGCAGCGCATTGACGGCCTGCTGGCCGAAGCGCGGCAACTGAATTACCGCACTGGCGAACTCATGAAGCTGATCCACAAGCGACTCGCCATCCTGGACAACCTGACCGGCAAGGTCGCCAACGGAGATGAGCCATGAACGCGCCGATTGTCGAAGTGAAGGGGCTGACGCGGCGCTATGGTGACAATCGCGCGCTGGACAATATCGATTTCAGTGTCGGTGCAGGTCGTGTGTACGGACTGGTCGGCGCCAACGGTGCAGGCAAAACCACCCTGCTGAAACATCTGCTGGGCCTGCTGCGCCCACAGGCCGGCACCGTGCGCGTGTTCGGAGACGATCCCATACGGCACCCGGGGCGCGTGTTGAAACGCATCGGGTACCTGTCCGAGCAGCGCGACATGCCGGAGTGGATGCGCATCAGCGAGTTCCTGAGCTACCTGCAGGCCTTTCATCCCACGTGGGACATGCGTTTCGCCTACGAACTCGTCGACACCTTCAAGCTCGATGCGGACCGGAAGATCTCTGCCCTGTCCCAGGGCATGCGCGCGCAGACGGGCATCATCGCGGCACTGGCGCATCGGCCTGAGCTGCTGATTCTCGACGAGCCCTCCAACGGGCTGGACGCCGTGGTACGTCTGGACATCATCGACGCGGTGATCCGCACAGTGGCCGATGAAGGCCGCTGCGTGATCTTCTCCTCGCACCTGCTGGACGAGATGGAGCGCACCTGCGATCACGTCACGATGATTCAGGACGGCCGCATCACCTTCGACTGCGACCTGGATGCCATCAAGGAGACGTATCGATTCACACGCGTCACGTTCGCCGTGCACCAGGCACAGCCGCCGATTTTTCCCGGTGCCCTGCTGACGCATGGCGGCGGCCATAGCTGGCACATGGTGCACGATGTGCCCATCGAGCAGTTCCGCACCGCGGTGCACAGCGCGGGCGGCGAGATCTTCGAATCGCGCATGGCGACGCTGGAAGAGATCTTTCTCGCGCGCGCCGGACGCTCCGTGCGCCACGACAAGGCAGCCTGAATGCGGCATCCCGTACTCGGCTTGCTGTGGCATAACTGGCGCCTGTCGCGGCGTTGGTATCTGCTGATTCTCGCCATCGCGCTGGCGGCGAATTTCACCATCATGAACGTGGTTCCACGCAACATGGCGAATCTGCCGGAGCGGCGCGAGCTCATGGCATCAGGCACCGTTGTATTGCTGACGTTGCTGGCATTATTCACCACGCTTGTGGCGATTTCCCTGGGCGGCCGGGCAGGCTTCCCGATGCGGTTCGAATTCAGACTGCCCGCACGCACGGCCGTGCTGGTTGGCGTGCCCATGCTCATGCTCAGCGTGTTGTGCGCCTCGCTGTATGCAATTCCGATGTTGCTGGACCGGATCTTCTATGGTCTGCCCATGCCTGTGATGGCGGGTGCGGTGCTGGTCGGCACGGTGGCGGCATTGCTGGCAACCGCAAGCTGGGCCTCCACCACGAGCGCAACGCGCGTCGTGGCGCTGATTCTGGCGGTGTCAGCCTGTGCCAGGCTGCTCACATGGATGCAGCCATTTCATGTGCAGAACGGCAGGCGCACTGGTGAGCCCGCATTCAATCCGGACATGCTGTCATTGTCTGCCCCGCAGTACACCGTGCTCGCGCTGCTTGTCCTGCTGCTGTTTGGACTGACTGTGTACAGCGTTGGACTGCAGCGGCAGGGCGAGCGCTGGCGTCCTTGGCCGGTATTGAAGAGCCATCGGGCACCGACAGCAGGCGCCTCGAACAACAGCCTGATGGATCGCGCCAGCGACCTGCTCAGCATCCCCTGCCCGACGTCCTCTGCCTGGGCCGCAGAACTATGGCTGGAATGCAAACGGCTGGGCGCTCCCCTGACGCTGTTCGGCGTGCTGCTGGCGCTGCTCATACCTGTCTTTCCGTGGGTAGACTCGCTGCTCGGCAGTCGTGTAGCAGTGTCACTGGCCACTGCCGCGCCGGTAGTACTCTTCTTCACCGGCATCGGCATCGGCATCTTCAATCGCCGCGTCGCCAGCGGCGGGTATATGAGTGCTTTCGAGGGCACGCGCGGCTTGGGCACGCTGCAACTGGCGGGCATACAGCTTGGCGCACTCGGCGCGGCCCTGCTGCTGGGCACGGCGCTGATCGGCATCAGTCTGTGGTTGTCGGCGTCACGGTATGACGAGCTCGGAGCGCTATGGTCGCGCCTGGCAGGGCTGATAGAAGCGACTCGGGGAGGAAGCATCGCGCAACAGGCTGGTGCCGGTGCCACTGTCGTAGTGGGTTTCTTCGCATTGATGGCCTTCTTCTTCTGCGTTCATTCCTGCTCCATGTTCTGGGGGCGCAAGGTCATGTACGGCACGCTGGCGTTTCTCATCTACGCCGCGATCTTCGCGCACACTGCATTGACAGATGAGAGCGCGGGTGACTTCGTTGCACACAACATGTGGTGGCTTGCCGGCATCACGCTGATGCTGACGCTGCTGCTGGTGACCCGTGTCGCGTTGCTGAGACTGTTCACCGTGAAGACCGCCATGCTCACGCTGCTGGCCTGGTTGATGGGCGTTGCTGGCGCCACTGCCATGCTGCAGCGACTGGATTTACACCTGCTGACCCAGGCACCAGAGCTCCAAGCCCTCAACGCCGCGTTGCTGACGTTACCGCTGACACTGTTTCTCGGCACCGTCTGGTGCTACGACCGCCTGCGGCATCGTTGATCGCCACTCGATCTAACGCTGAGAGCTGTACACCACGCTGCCACCCACCATCGTCATCGTCGGCCGGATGCGGCGGATATCAGCGACAGGCACAGTCATGTAGTCGCGATCGAGCACGACCAGATCAGCCTGTTTGCCAACTTCCAGCGAACCCAGATTCTTTTCCTGGAAGAACAGGTAGGCGTTCGAACGCGTGTGCGCGATCAGCGCCTCTTCCCGGGTTAGCGTTTCGTCGAGCACCTTGTTGCCACCCACATCCAGTCCGCTCACCACCCAGCCCAGCGTGACGAAGGGGCTGTAGTGCGAAACGATGGTGGCATCGGTACCCAGCCCGAAAACGATGCCGCTGTCGGCGATCTTGCGCAGTGGCATGTGCGCCGCGGCCTGCATGGCGGCGCCATGGACACCCAGCGTCACACCCAGCGCCTTCGCGCGCGCGATGTTCTGCGGCGAGATGTCATACACATGCCCAAACGTCCAGCGCAGCTTGCCCAGCGGCTGCACCTTGTTCACGCGCTCCAGCGTATCGAGCAGATCGGTCACCGCATTGTTGTTGATGACGTGCTGATGCACATGCCAGCCGGCACGCGCGGCGGCGGTGGCCAGCCGGCCGTACTCACTCATGATGTCGGCCGGCCACGGATCCTTGCGCGGCGCGAGATCGAAGAACGGACCGTAAAGCACCTCGCCGAGACCGAAGGTGCCGAAGCGGCCGTCGAATGTGTTGGGGCGGGTTTTCGCCAGCAGCGGTATGGCGCGATCCACGGCGGCGGAATCGCGCGCATCGAAGTCGAAGGTCTCCCAGATGCGCAGCGGCATCGGCCCCTTGGCGGCGCGTGCGGCGAGAAAAGCCGAGTGGCCGAGGCTGTACACGCCGGTGAGTCCAGTGGCGTTGAGCTCGTGCATGTAGTCGGTGAGATTCTGATCGAGCTTCTCGGACGAGATGGCTGGAATCGCGTCATACAGGGCATACGGTGGCTGGAACGATACCAGCCCCGTCGCCGGACGACGCGCGCCATCGGCGGGATTCAGACCAACTGCCTTCAGCGCCAGGCTATTGCCATAGACCGTGCCGTAGCCCTCCTGCACGAACAGCGGATTCTGCGGCGCCACACCGTCCAGCTCCTGCAGCGTGAAGCCACCCGGCGCATCGGCGAACTGCCGCTGCGACCAGCCGCCCTGCACCATGATCCAGTCGCCCGGCTTCAGGCTCGCCGCCTTCGCAGCCAGCAGCCGCAGCGCTTCGCGCCGTGAGTCCACACCCTCGAAGCGCACCTGCGTGTGCCAGCGCTCCACCGCGCGGGTGAAGTGCATGTGGTTGTCGATGAGGCCCGGAATCACCGTGGCGCCAGCCACGTCGATGACTTTTGTGCCCTTCCCCACGCGACGCGCCATCTGCGCGCTGCTGCCGCGCGCGACGATGCGGCCATCCTTGATGGCCAGCGCCTCGACCGTCTGGAAGCCCGCATCGACGGTTAGGATCTTGCCGTGGGTGATGACGGTGTCAGCGGATTGTGCGAAGACCGTGGTATTGGTGGCTATGGCGATCAGACCGATGCCGGCAAGCATTTTCCCGAGCTTCATTCACTTCCCCTGCTTGTCCAGAAAATCGAACAGCTGCGGCGCGTGGAGCAGATACGCGTTGAGATGCTCGCCATTGGGCACGAGATGGAACTCGGCCTTCACACCATGCTGCTGCAATTCCTTGGTCATGCGTTCGCATGCCGCCGCGGTGTATTTGGCGTCCTTGTCACCGGCCAGCATCAGCACCGCAGTCTTGCCCTGCAGTCTGTCGAACGGGTAGTTGGCGCTGATGATGGGCCCGGCACTGACGACGATGGCACGGAACAGATCGGGATACTGTGCCGCGAAATTGAAAGCTGCGGAACCGGAAGGGTTCTGTCCATGCAGGAACACGCGTGAGGTGTCAGAGTTGTATTCCGCAGCCACCAGGTTCAGCACGTACAACACGTCGAGCTGCGCGCGCTGGTTCTCCTGCGCCGTCCAGCCATCGGCCGGAACAGAGGGACCCGCCTCCCGATCGACGGCGTAGGGACTGCCGTAATACGGCTGCGAGATGCCGCGGTACCCCAGCGGCGAAATCACGATGTAGCCGCGCTCGCGCGCCAGCTTCACCAGCTGATTGCCGTCACGATGGTTGTTGTTGATGCTGTTGCCGGCACGCAGCGTGATCAATACCGGCAGTCTCTGTTCCGGCTTCCAGGATTCGGGCACGAACAGACGATAGGGAATCGACTCGCCGGTGCCGGGAAAATCGTAGACCCGGTATTGCTCGCCGGTCTGCCGGTACAGCGGCGCTGCGGGATTCGGTTTGGGTGCCTGCTCGAGTTGCGCCGCAGCGACGCCGGGAAGCTGCGCGCAGGCAATGCCGGGCCGGAGCGCAAGGCCCAGCGTCATGATCAGACCAGCCGCGATGATTCTCATGATGTCTTCTCCTGGCCTGAGCGCAGCGCCAGTGGCAGCAAGGTAACGAACAGGGCACATAGCGTCATGGGAATCATCAATGCACCCAGTACCAGCGTAGGCGACAAATGTCTTTCCATGAGCCAGGCCAGGGCCATTGGACCAAAGAAGGAGCCTGCCCTGCCGACGCCATTCGCCCAGCCCACGCCCGTGGAGCGAAGTTCCTGTGGATAGTACGTCGACGCCAGCGGCGCCAGGGTGAGGCTGGCGCCGATACCGCCGAAGCCGATAAGGATGATGAGCACCACCCACATCCAGGTGCTGCCTGGATTCGTGGCGCACAATGCCAGCGCCACGGCCCCGGTGAGATAGACCGCCATCAATGCCATGACGGTGCGGCCGCGATCCGCCTGCGTGGACACGAAGTAGCAGCCGGTCAGTCCACCAATGGCGAGGAAGCTGGTGACACGCGAGGCGGCCGCCACCGTCCAGCCATTCTGCACCAGCAAGGTAGGAAGCCAGCTGAACAGACCATAGTTGGCAAACAGGTTCAGCGCCGTGAGCAGCCACATGAAGAGCGTGCGCCAGCGATATTGCGGCGCGAATAACTCTCCCACGCGTTGTATGGCATTCGGCTCGGCCATATTCGGCGCAGGGGCTGCGGCCGGACGATGCACCGGAATTCCCCAGCAACACAGCACTGCAATGGTCAGCGGCATGATGCCGCCGTAGGCGAACAGACCCTGCCATCCCCAATGCGCCGACAGGAGTGGCGCGAGTTGTCCGGAGGATGCGGCACCGATGGTGAATCCGCTGGCCATGATGGTGACGATGGTGACCCGTCGCGCAGACGGCACGATATCCGCGACGATGGCGATCGTGATCGGAACCACCGCTCCTAGTCCGCAACCGGCCAGGGTGCGCCAGAGAGTGAGGTCCCCGGGACCGTTCGCCTGCGTGGCCAGCAATGTGGCCGATCCCAGGATAAGCAGACTGATCACCAGCATCAGGCGCCGACCGAAGCGGTCCGCCAGAGGACTGAGCAACATCGCGCCGAACGCCATGCCCGCAAGCGACCACGACGCCGCCGTCTTGAATGCGGTGGCCGGCACGTGGAAAGCTTCGGTCATCAGCGGCACGGCCATGGCCAGCATCTGTGCGTCGTAGCCGTCGAAAAACGCGGCCAGCATGCATAGCGCGATGGCCCACCACTGACCTGCGGTCAGGGCAATCCTCCCCCGTTCATTCATGCATCAACGGTAGCCGATTTGGAGGATGATTGGGCACCCAGGGCGTCCGTAGCCGCGCTTTTCGATACGGGGGAATCAAGATGAAATCGATGCTGGCGACCTCAACCTTGCTGGTCCTTTCCGCCACTGCCGCAGCACAACAGCCCTCTTCTGCTTTCGATCGCGGGCACGGCCTGCAGGCATTCCAGGACCCGGCACTGGCGGCGGTCACGGCTAAGTGCAAGACGCCCCCACCCGTGCGCCCGGCTCGTGGAGGTCCGCCCACCCCAGCGAACTCGGCAGCACCACCTGATCCTGCGTTGCCCACTCCCGACGCCATCCCCGGCATCATCGCGGCGGGGCAATCGTGGAAAGTAGTGTGGGCCTGGGAAGGCAACAATGCGGACGGGCCCATCGCCGGTCCGAACGGCTCGATCCTGTTTGCAAACAACGACGCCGGCAATGTGATGCAGCTCGATCCGGCCACAGGTCTTGCAAAGATCCTGTTCGACAAGACCAATACCGGTGGCGCCGTGTCGCGCAACAAGAAAGGTGCACTCTTCCTGGCCACGCGCGGCGTCGGTGGCGGGGTCGAGCAGCTCGAGCCGAAGCGCCGACTTTTCGCGAATACTTTCCAGGGCGAACCGCTCGAATGTGTTGGCGGCACCGTCAATGACCTGGCGGCCGACGCACGCGGTGGCGCCTATGTCTCCATCTCCGGCGCCGGTGTGTTCTATGCCAATCCACAGGGCGTGTTCAGCCGCTACGACGGCGCACCGAATGCCAACGGCATCATCCTGAGCCCGGATGAGAAGACGCTGTACGTCACCAACGGTGGTGTTGTCGTGGCGTATGACGTGCAGAAGGATGGTTCGCTCACGAACCTGCGCGAGTTCGGCAAGCTGCGCGGCGGACAAGGGGGCGACGGCGCCGCTGTGGATTCGGAGGGCCGCCTGTATGTGGCAACCGGCGCATCGGCCGATGTGTTCTCGCCCAAGGGCGAGTTCCTGGGTTCCATTGCGGCTCCGAAAGGCACACATGGCGTCGCCTTCGGCGGCAGGGACAAGAAGACGCTGTTCGGCATCGTGTTCTATGGCGGATGGGGCACGCCCAGCGCGCGCAATCAGATCGTCGCGATTCCGCTGCTGGCCAAGGGTTACGAGGGTCGCGCGAAATAGTGCAAGCCTGAAGACGCTTTCACCGTCAACCTTGTTCCATGCATGGGGTAACCCACCTGCATTTCCATCTGTTGCGAAATCAAGTGCATTATCCATTGAAAGGCGCGGGGCATACTTACGCTTCACACTAGATTGTCAGCCAGGGATTGCGATGAAGGGAACAGGACGGGCTGCGGCATTCGCCGCATTGGCTATTGCGTTGGCGGGGTGCGGAAGTTCGAACAAACCACCTACTGCAACGCCTGCCACCCTCGCAACCAATGAAGACCAGCCCGTTGCGGGCGTGCTCGTGGCCAGCGATCCCGACGGTGATGCCCTGACCATTCAAGTCGGCACTGCACCGACGCGGGGTCTGATTACTCTGAGCGGCGGCTTGGGCTTCACCTACACACCTAATGCAGATGCGAACGGAACAGATTCGTTCTTGCTCGTGGTGACGGACACCAAGGGCAACTCCGCGAGCGCCACGATTGCAGTAACCATCACGCCCGTCGATGATCCTCCGAAGATCGTCACGGCGTTTGCGCTGGACGAAGACACGCCTGCCACCGTCGATCTCGTCAGCGATCCGGAGGGACTTGCAGTCACGGTGGCCGTGACGGCGCCGCCCACGCACGGCACTTTCGCGACCACCGGCGCACCCGGTCGCTTCAGCTACGCACCAGTGGCCAACTTCAACGGCACGGACACCGTCACTTTGGCCGCAGACGATGCGACGGGGCAGCACTCGACAGCCACGGTGACTATCAGCGTGCGTCCCGTGAATGATCCGCCTGTTGCCAACGCCGACAGCGCGATACTGCTGCAGGGCAAGACCTTCCAGATCGACCCGCGGGTGAATGACACGGATGTCGATGGCGATCCCTTGACGGCCGAGGTCGTGGACATGCCCGCTGGCTGGTCGGCGCAGGTACGTACGGATGGAAAGCTCGACGTAACACCACCGGCGACCTTCATCGGCGGTCCGTTGACGATGAACTATCGCATCCGCGATCCCGGTGGACTGACCAGCGCGTCGACCGTCCTGCTCTCGGCCAGCTTCTCAAATGGGGTGCTATATCAAGTGCCGAATGCTGGTGGGCAAGTTGATCTCTGGTATGGCGACGGAGTGCGCAGCTTCGCTGTCAGCGCACCCCTGCGCGCAGGGGAAATTTTCCAGGATGCAAGATCAGCGAAATCCGCGCCCGTCGTCTTTTATCGAACCCGGCTGAATTTCGCCGTGCATCTGTTCCGGGTGGACCTGCGGGCTCCTTCGGTTGTCCAGGAGATCGAGTCTCCCACCGCAAACCCCGGCGTGGGAGAGTTCGCCATAAGCGATGACGGTTCGCGCGTCATGTATGCATTCGGCGGACGGTACAAATTCATCGACTTCGCGGTTTCGACGACCCCGATCGATCGCGGGGCTGCCGAGACAGGCCTGTTCCTCAATCCTTCGGGTACCCGCGCGTATTTCGACGGTCTGATGACCCAGCAGCCCTACACACTCTGGGGAGCGCTGTTTGCGAAAGCGACACGGGACGCGACATTGCGTGTGCAGCTGACCACCACCGTGTTTCCCAACGATGGAGTGGGACCTGTGCTCGCTCTGTCGCGCGACGAGCGGCGCTTGTTCTACAGCGCGTCGCCGGCCAGCGGCAGCGGCGTCCTCATGGTTATGGATCCTTCGCTGCCGGGGTCCGAGCGACCGCTGTTGAACGGCACGGCGACTCCCCTAAGCTTCGTGCAACTTACTGATGACGAGAGCCGGTTCCTCGGCTATTGCCTGCAAGGCGGACAGTCAGGCTACTGCCTCGGCTCAACGCAGGGCGGCGCGACGATCAACCTGACTTCCGGCACAGGGTCGGATTTCATCCCGTCTGCGGCGCTGAGCAGCGATGGATTGATATTCACGTATTCACGCGCAACGGTGTCGGGCCCGGGCTATGCCGCAAGGCTCTACCGAGTGGACACTGCCAATGCCGGCGTTGCTGTACCGATTGCCGATGGCCTGCCGGCCTCCACTGTCGGTTACACACTGGGCGTAAACAGTCTGGCCCTTTCCCCCAACGGCCGCACGCTGCTGTTCTCGACCAATGAAATGGTGCCGTACGTCGGCGGCAGCTATGTGGGTGGCAACGGGCGCCTCTATCTGATGGATCCGGTCACACCGGCATCACGGCAGACACTGCGGCAGACTTCCGACACCATTGCCGTTTCCGCGATCTCGTCCGACGGCACGATGGGAGTGATCCAGCAAGGGTCCGCGGGAACGTTGGGGTCGATCCACGCAGTCAATCTGCTCAATCCTTCGCAGATCTTGCAACTGAGCCAGAATCCGGCGGAAGGCGCACAACTGATTCCGGCCTACGCAATGCAAGGCCCATAGAGAATCTTCGCCGCCCGCGACATCCAGCGCCCCGCTCTTGACGTATTTCTGGGAGGGACTTATATTCACCCTTATGGGTGAATATAAATCAGAGCGACTGGACGGCGTCTTCAACGCGCTGGGCGACCCCACTCGCCGCGCGATTCTCGCGCGGCTCTCCGGCTGCGAAGCCAGGGTTACCGAGTTGGCCGAGCGCTTCCCCATTTCCCTGAATTCGGTGTCCAAGCACATCCGCATGCTCGAACGCGCAGGGCTCGTCCAGCGCTCAATCGTGGGTCGCGAGCATGTGCTGTCGCTGAATGCCAAACCGCTTGCCGAGGCCCAGGCCTGGATCGACCACTACCGCGCGTTCTGGGACAGCAGCCTCGCCGCCCTCGATGAATACGTCACTTCCAGAAAAGGAAAACGCAAATGAATGCCGCCATCGCCGCCACTTCCGCTGCCGTAATCGTTCGCCGCACCATCGCCGCGTCTGCCGAAGAATTGTTCGACGCCTGGCTGGATCCGAAGGCACTGGCAATCTGGATGCGCCCCGGCAGCATCGTGGCCACCATGGCGACGCTCGATCCCCGTGTCGGCGGACGCTATGAAATCCTCATGCAGGGCCCGACCGAAAGCTACCCGCACACGGGCGTCTATCGGATCATCGATCGGCCGCGCCGCCTGGTATTCACCTGGCATTCGAAAGGCACCGAGCAGAAGGAATCGCTGGTGACAGTGGACTTCGTCGCGCGCGGTACCAGCACCGAAGTCGTCGTCACGCATGAGCGTCTATCCGAGAGCGCCCGCCCCTCGCATGCCAACGGATGGACCAGCGGACTGGAACGTCTCGAGGAATCGTGCAAACAAGGTTTTTTCAAGTAACCCCGGATCAGCAGGAAGCATTCTCATGGCCAATATTCGCGTCACCGCATTCAAATGGGTTCCCCCTTTCGCACAGGGTCTGGTACGTGACCTGCGTGTGCGCTGGGCGCTGGAGGAAGCGGGCATCGCCTACCAGGAGAAACTCATCACTGTCGGCGAAGAGCAGAACGGCGCGGCTCATCGCGCACTGCAGCCCTTCGGCCAGGTGCCCGCCTACGAAGAAGACGGTCTCGTACTGTTCGAGAGCGGAGCCATTGTGTTTCACATTGGCGAACGCTGCCCGACGCTGCTGCCCAGGAACCCGGCGCGTCGTGCGCGCGTGCTGACCTGGATGTTCGCCGCGCTGAACTCCGTGGAACCGCATGTGCAGAACCTGACGACCATCGACTTGTTCTTTGCCAACGAAGACTGGGCGAAGACACGCCGCCCTGCCGCAGAGAAGCTGGCGCGGGCACGTCTCGCGGCCGTCGCCACCTCACTGAAGGATCGGGACTACCTGGAGCATGAGTTCTCCGCCGCCGATCTGCTGATGGTCAGTGTGCTCAGATTCTTGCGGCACACCAGCCTGGTCAGTGAAGACCCGGTGCTGTCTGCATACCAGGCACGTTGCGAGGCGCGGCCCGCCTTTCGGCGGGCATTGGCTGCACAAGTTGCGCCTTTCGAGCAGTACGCGCCGGCGGCCTGACAACGCCCGGCTTCGTCTCTGGAAGGCGGACCCTATCCCAGCGCTGTGTAGGCACGCGCTTGAAACTCCCGAAGGCTGTTGATGCCGGGAATGTCCCGCACCGCCGGCGGCGCACCCGGAATCGGCGGTGCAGGCAGACACTCCTGCATCCACAACAGGATCGCATCACGCGTGGGATCAGCCTGCCACCAGCCACCGAATGCGCCGGCCCATCCGAACGAGCCGACTCCGGCCTTCGTTGCAGCCAGCGCGGGATCACGCAACACCGTCATTCCCAGGCCCTGGCCCCAGCGATCCCAGTAACGTCCATCGCCGAAGGCCGGCAAGCGGCGCTGCTCCGCGGTGAGGTGGTCGGTGGCCATCTGCTTCACGCTGTCGGCCTTCAGTACACGCCGGCCATCGATCTTGCCTCCCGCGAGCATCATGCGTGCAAAGCGCAGATAGTCGGCCGCGGTGGACACCAGGCCTTGCCCGCCCGAGGCATAGGAAGCCGGTGTCGGGGAATAGAAGCCACTCATTTTCACTGAAGTGAACTCCCCCACGGCCGGCGAGAAATAGACCGCGGCGGCACGGTCCTGCTTGGCAAGAGGAGTATGGAAGTCCGTATCCGGCATACCAGTGGGATCCAGCACCAGCTCGCGCATGGCCCTGCGCAGATCGCTGCCAGCCGCGCGACCCACGATGAACCCAAGCACATCGATGGAATGCCCATAGTTCGACCGTTCGCCGGGTGCGTAGGCCAGCGGCAGTGCGGCAATGGTCTGCATCCATTGGTCCGCGGTGAGATTGCTTTCGATGCCCATGCCCAGCTTCTGAATGAGCGCAACGGCCAGCGGACCTTGCGTGTAGAAGCCGTAGGCGAACCCGGCGCAATGCGTCATCAGATCCTGGATGGTGATGACACGCGGCGCGGGGTACGTATCATCCAGCGCCCCGTCCGCGCGGCGCAGCACGCGCATGTTGGTGAACTCAGGCGCCCACTTGGTGATGGGATCCGTAAGCCGCATCTTTCCCCGATCGACCAGCGCCATGGCTGTGGCAACCGTGATGGGTTTGGTCATCGAGGCCAGTCCCATGATGGTATCCATCGCAAGCGGCGCACCCGTTTCGACGCTGCGCACGCCTGCGGCATGTATGCAGCGCACCTTTCCGCCCTGCCACACCACGGACAGCGCGCCGGGTACATCGCGCGAGGTCACGGCCTTCTTGACAGCCTCGCCGACCGCATCGAATCGCGCGGCATCGCGTGATTCTCCGGCCCGGAGCATTGCGGGATTCGCCAGGGCGAGCGCGGCCCCCGCGCCCAGAAGACTTCTGCGCGTCATCATGATCGGACTCCTTGGTTTACCTGGGGTTACATCTGCCGGAACCGTGCGAGATAGGCGCGGCTCACAGTCAGTACGTCGGAATGACCTTTCAAATGGATCAACGAGCGGCCGAGCATGTCGCGGTCCAGGCGCTCGATGGCGCGCAGGTTCACGACGGTGCTGCGGTGGATCTGTGCGAAGCGCTCCGGATCGAGGCGCTGCCCCAGCTCCTTCAGGGACATGCGGATCACATGGCGCTCATTGGCCGTGACTACCTCGGTGTATTTGTCGCCGGCCTGGAAATACAGCACCTCTTCAACGGCCAGCACGCGGGTGGTGTTGCCGGCGCCCACATGCAGCCAGGCCAGGTGCGCGGGCCGACGCTGCTGCAGACGCTGCAGCAACGCGCTGAGATCCGGCGTCGCGGCTGCCGCCTGCTGCAATCGCGCCACGCACTGCGCGAGGCGGGCATCCGAAATCGGCTTTACCAGATAGTCGGCAGCGCTGGCTTCGAATGCGGCGACTGCGTATTCCTCATACGCTGTAACGAACACGACCCGAGTACCCTCTGCGGTGGCCGCAACCTCCAGGCCATTCAAGCCCGGCATGCGGATATCGAGGAAGGCATAGGCCGGCTTCAGTCGCGCCAGTTCCGCGACGGCCTCCAGGCCGGTGTCGACCACGGCGACGATCTCGATGCCGTTCCAGCAACGCCGCAGCCGGCGCGCCAGATCCTGCGCGAGTTGCGGTTCATCATCGGCAATCAATACGGTGCTCACAGGATCACCCGGCTTGCAGGAGAGGGAATGATGAGTCTGGCGATCACACCGCGCGGCGCATTGGCATAGAACTCGAGCTTGCCGGCGATGCCATACAGGCTTTCGAGGCGCGCGCGGATGTTCGCGAGGCCCACGCCGCCCGGCGCGTTCACATCCAGCCCCACGCCGGTGTCGGTGACGATCATCTCCAGATCGCCGTTGTGCCGATTCACTTCCACACTGATGCGGCCACCGTCCACGGCGGGTTCGATGCCATGGCGCACGGCGTTCTCCACCAGCGGCTGCAGCAGCAGCGGCGGCAGCGGTGCAGCGCGTACCTGCGGATCGGCGCTGATGCTGTATTCCAGTCGCTTGCCGAGTCGCATTCCCGCGATGCCGAGCAACGCCTCCACCAGTTCCAGCTCCTCTCCCACCGTGGAAGTCGGTTCGCGGGTGCGCCGCAGGCTGGTGCGCAGATAGGTATTGAGCTGCTCGAGCACCACAGCGGCAGCCTCTGGGTCCTCCTTGATGAGGCTGTGGATATTCGCCAGCGTGTTGAACAGGAAATGCGGCTCGATCTGGGCCTGCAGCAAAGCCAGCCGTGCCTGCGTCTCGGCCTGCAGCGCCTCGGCTGCGCGTCGCCGCTGGCGTTCCAGTTCCTCTTTCACCCCCTGTGTGTGGGAGAAATACAGGAAGAAGAGGGTCACCAGAATGCCCAACGCCACCGGCACGATCAGCGAGTTGCGCAGCCCGGCCGGATCGCGCATCACCATGCCAATGTAGTCCGGCGTGCCGAGCGCGAGGTTCGCGAGTCGCGAACCGATCACATTGCCGCCCAGGATGGCGATGGGCACGGCCCAGGCCGGGAACCGGCCGTGCAGCGGCAGCCGGAGCAGCATGGCGACGCCGTAGATGCTCAGGCCACAGAACAGCGTCGATGCCAGCACATCGCGGATGACGGCACCGGACATGGGCCAGGAAAAGGCCACGTTGAGCAAGGCCACCACCAAGCAGATCAGGATGACCACCAGGGGCACGCGCCACTCCTGGTGGCGCCAGCCCTGCGGCAGGATGGGCAATCGTGTGGCGGACCTGTTCACGCGGTTCTCGCTTCCAGTTGAACTGGGAGGAAGACTACCGGCCGTCGCAGGAAGCGGTTCAGGCCTGCGACGAACGGCAGATTCGCGGGGGTGAGCTGCACCCCCGGCGGGCCCAACGGCAGCTGCAGGTCAGGTCGTTCTGGCGTGCCTAAGGCTTGGGCGTCGGCGTGGCCAACCGCGCCGCAATCGCGCACTGCTCGGCCACCTTGAAATACCGCTGTACGGAATCGGCACCGATGACATAGGGATTCGGCGCCCCTGCCTGCCGGTGCGCGAGCGCCGGCAACTTCACCGTGGAGCCGTCATAGGCGGTGTGGTTCGACAACAGGATGTCGGCGCCGGCCGCGTTGGCCACCTTGCCGAAACGTGCGGCCGAGGCCGCGTAGGTTTCCAGGCGCTTGAGCCGCGGATCATCGGGCGCATCCTTGAAATTGAACAGCGTGCCGCCCCACAGCACCGCCGTATGGGCCTTGCCGCCGTCGTGCACCGGCAGCACCGTGGAGATCGTGCCATGCGTGTGACCTGGAGTCAGATAGACACGCACGGTGCTCTTGCCGAGCTTGATCTCCATGCCGTCGGTCGCGACGATATCGCGGTGCGCCGGGTTCTTGTCACCGGATTTTTCGTACAGATCCCAATCCGCCGCCGACATCACCACCTTGGCGCCGAATCGCTGCAGGAAGCCGGCGCCACCGGAATGATCCCCATGCGCATGGCTGATGATCACGTACTTGATCTGCGCCGGATCGATGCCCAGCTTGCGCAGCCCGCCGATCACTTCGGCCTCTACGGAGTAGTCGA
>Ga0134124_10002015_pt1 | contig 16338 bp, 16 predicted proteins | sample KB304_FD_96880 | JGI IMG/M metagenome (GOLD analysis project Ga0134124, IMG submission 96880) | Terrestrial soil microbial communities without Nitrogen fertilizer from Kellogg Biological Station, Michigan, USA - KB3-0-4 | ecosystem: Environmental > Terrestrial > Soil > Unclassified ...
GCCTGACTCCCGAGGAGAGCAAGCACAAGATCATGTTCGAGAACCTGACGCCGCTCTTTCCGAAGGAGCAGTTCAAGCTCGAGCGCGACATCAAGTCGGACGAGAACATCACCAGCCGGATCATCGACCTGATCGCACCGATCGGCAAAGGCCAGCGCGCTCTCCTCGTCTCGGCGCCGAAGAGCGGCAAGACAGTGATGATGCAGAACCTCGCGCACGCGCTGACCGCCAACTACCCCGAGGTCTACCTGATCGTCCTGCTGGTCGACGAGCGCCCCGAGGAAGTGACCGAGATGCAGCGCACCGTGCGCGGCGAGGTCATCAGCTCGACGTTCGACGAGCCGGCGGCCCGCCACGTCCAGGTCGCCGAGATGGTGATCGAGCGCGCCAAGCGCCTGGTCGAGCTGAAAAAGGACGTCGTCATCCTGCTCGACTCGATCACCCGCCTGGCGCGCGCCTACAACAACGTCCTGCCGTCGTCGGGCAAGGTGCTGACCGGCGGCGTCGACGCCAACGCGCTGCAGCGCCCGAAGCGGTTCTTCGGCGCCGCGCGCAACATCGAGGAAGGCGGGTCGCTGACGATCATCGGCACCGCGCTGGTCGAGACCGGAAGCCGGATGGACGAGGTCATCTACGAGGAGTTCAAGGGCACCGGCAACTGCGAGATCCACCTCGACCGCAGGATGTCCGAGAAGCGCGTCTACCCGTCGATCCTGCTCAACAAGTCCGGCACGCGGCGCGAGGAACTGCTCTTGAAGCCCGAGATCCTGCAGAAGAGCTGGATCCTCAGAAAGCTCCTCTACTCGATGGACGAGATCGAGGCGATGGAGTTCATCCTCGAGAAGATGAAGGCGAGCAAGAACAACCTCGACTTCTTCGACATGATGCGCAGGGGCGGCTAGCGGCCCAAGGCCGCGCGGCTACAATTCAAGGTTTACTCGGAAAGTGCGTCGACGGGATCATCCTGGGGCGACGTGGCTCCCGGCAGCGAAGAAAGGTCTACCGTGAAAGAAGGAATCCACCCGGCGTATCGCGAGGTCTGCTTCGTCGACCTCTCGAACGGCTTCAAGTTCGTCACCCGCTCGTGCGCGCAGACGCGCGAGACGATCAAGATGGACGACGGCCGCGAGCTTCCGCTCTACAAGCTCGAGACGACGAGCGAGTCGCATCCGTTCTACACCGGCACGCAAAAGAGCGTCGACTCGCTCGGCGGGCGGGTCGAGAAGTTCCGCAACAAGTTCGCCCACCTCAGCGCAACGAAGAAATAGCTTCGAAGCGCTCGCAACCAGGCAGCCTCGGCTGCCTTTTTTGTTGCCCGCTCGCGCAAAGCCGACGACGGCGCCGGCGCCGTGCTGCATCATTCCGCGTCCGGCAACGACCGCATTGAACTCGCCCAACCCTGCCCTCGTCAGCCAGCGCGAAGCCGAGCCGCTGCCGCGCGTCGCGCTGCTCGTCCTCTGCGCCGCTTACGTGCTGCCCGGGCTCGTCGGCCGCGATCCGTGGAAGAGCGCCGACATCACGCTGTTCGGCTACAGCGTCAACATCGCGGGCGGCCGCACCGGCTGGCTCGCACCGACGGTGGGCGGCGTGCCGGCCGATGGCGCGCTCCTGCCCTACTGGATCGGTGCCGCGTTCGTCCGCATGCTGAGCCCGCTCGTCGATCCGATCGTCGCCGCGCGCGTCCCGTTCGCGCTCCTGCTCGCGCTCGCCCTTTCGTTCACCTGGTACGCCGCGTATCACCTCGCGCGTTCGAAGTCGGCGCAGCCGCTGCCGTTCGCGTTCGGCGGCGAGGCAGCGCCGGTCGACTACGCGCGTGCGATCGCCGACGGCGCAGTGCTCGCGCTCATCGCTTCGCTCGGCCTGCTCCAGCTCGGCCACGAGACGACGCCCGAGCTCGTCCAGCTCGCTGCCGTCGCGCTCTATCTGGACGGGCTCGCGGCCGGCGTCGCCAGGCCGATGCGCGGTGGCGCGCTCGCCGCGCTCGCCCTCGTCGTCCTCGCGGCGAGCGGCGCACCCAGCGTCGCGATGCTGCTCGCCGTGGTCGGCGCCGCGACCGCACTCCGTCGGCACGTGGCACCGGAGCCGACACCGCTGCCGACGTCACCCGTGCCTGCCGTGGAGTTGCCGGCGGAAACGCCGAAGCGAGACTTCGCGCTCGCGCTCGCCTGGCTCGCCATGGGTGCCCTTCTCGCCGCAGGGATTGCCACCGCGCTCGGCGCGTGGGCGAACCGGCTCGGCGCGATCTCGAGCCCGGCGCAGGTCCTCGTGCTCCTTCGCCAGATCGGGTGGTTCGCGTGGCCGTCGTGGCTCCTCGTGCTGTGGACGCTCTGGCAATGGCGCAAGCAGCTCGCGAGCTGGCACATCGTCGTCCCGCTCGCGGTGACGGCGACGCTGCTCGCCGCGTGGCTCTCGATGGCCGGCAGCGACCGCGCGCTGATGCTCGCACTGCCGGCGCTCGCGGTCCTCGCCGCATTCGCGCTGCCGACGCTGCAGCGCAGCGCCGCCGCGGCGATCGACTGGTTCTCGGTGTTCTTCTTCACGATCGCGGTCGCGACGGGCTGGGTCTTCTACGTCGCGATGCAGACCGGCATCCCGGCCAAGCTCGCCGCCAACGTCGCCAAGCTCTCGCCCGGCTATGCCAACGTGTTCTCGTGGCCCGAGCTCGTCCTCGCGCTCGCCGGGACGCTCGCGTGGCTCTGGCTGGTGCGCTGGCGCACCGGCCGCAACCGCCATCCGCTCTGGAAGAGCCTCGTCCTGCCCGCCGGCGGCGTGGCCGTCTGCTTTCTGCTCGTGATGACGCTGCTGCTGCCGCCGCTCGACAACGCACGCAGCTACCGCGCAATGATGCAACGCATCGCGCGGATCGTTCCGCCGGGAGCGTGCATCGCCGCGCCGCGAATGCCGCAGGCGCAAGTCGTCGCGCTCGAGTACTTCGGCGGTTGGCGCGTCGACGCGACCGATCGCGCGGCCGACTCGGCATGCGACTTCCTGATGCTGACGCGAACACCCGAGCCCGCGGCGGCGCCATGGCTCTTCGTCGTCCGCGAAAGCCGCAACCGCGCCGGTGACGACGTCACCGACATCTACCGACGCGCCGGGTCGGCCGAGAGCGCGACCGCGAAGCGCGACTAGGAAGCGGCGTCGACGGCGTCCTCGCGCCGGCTCGCCGGCGGCGCCGTCGTCTCGGCCGCCAAGCGAACCCGTGCCGCGGGGAAGACGAGCTCGAACGTCGACCCCTTGCCGAGCTCGCTCGCGATGTCGAGCTCGCCGCCATGCCGCTGCATGATGTGCTTGACGATCGCCAGGCCGAGGCCGGTCCCGCCCGACTCGCGCGAGCGGCTGCTGTCGATGAGGTAGAAGCGCTCGGTGAGGCGCGGCAGATGCGCGCGCGCAATGCCGGGCCCGGTGTCGCTCACCGCGATCTCGCCGCTGCCGTTGTCGGCGACACGCCACGCGACCTCGATCCGGCCGCCCTCGGGCGTGTAGCGGACCGCGTTGCTGACGAGATTGCCGAGCGCGCTCTTCAGCTCCTTCTCGTCGCCGGCGATCTGCGCACCGGCGCCTGTCGTGAAAGCGAACGAGTGGCGCTTGGCCGACAGCGCGACCGCCTCGTTCTCGGCGTGCGCGAAGAGGGCATCGACGTCGACCCAGCGATCGCTGCCCGGGCGCGGGCTGCCCTCGAGTCGCGCGAGCGTGAGGAGATCGGCGACGAGGTCGTGCATGCGCTGGGTCTGCTGCGACATCAGCGCGAGGACGCGCTTCTGCTCGGCCTCGGTGAGCGGGAGATTGCGCAGCGTCTCGAGAAAGCCCGAGAGCACCGTCAGCGGCGTGCGAATCTCGTGCGAGACGTTGGCGATGAAGTCGCGCCGCATGCGGTCGGCGCGCTCGCGCTCGGTGAGGTCCTGCGACAGCACGAGCTTGAGCTCGTCGCCGTAGCGGCGCACCAGCACCTGCAGCGACCCCGGCCCGCGCAGCGGATGCAGCGTCAGCGGCTCGTCGAAGTCGCCCGACTGCAGGTAGGCGACGAACTCGGGCGAGCGGATCAGGTTCGTCACGCGCTGGCGACGGTCGCGCTCGGGGTCGAGACCGAAGTGCTCGGCGGCGCGGCTGTTGCACCACTCGATCTGGTCGGCGCCGTCGAGGAGCAGAACTCCGTTCGGCGACGCCTCCATCGCAGAGACGAACTGCGACAGCCGCGTGCGCTCCGCTTCTGCGTTGCGCTCGAGCGCACGGAGGCTCCGCTCGATGCGGTAGGCGACCTCACCCCAGAAGCCCGAGTCGCGCGGCGCCGCGTGTTCGTGCGTGCCGCGCAGCCACCGCATCAGCCGCCAGCCGCGCAACGCGTCGAAGACGACGACGCTCGCGAGGCCGACCAGGCCGCCGATCAGCGCACCGATGAGCGTGCTGCGGTTGCCGTGGGCGATCAGGCCGGCGAGCGCGCCCGCCGCCATGCAAAGCACGCCGACGAGCAAGCGCGGCAGCAATCCTTCCATCTGCCGCGCCGAATCGTCAGGCGCCGACCGCCTGTGGTCGCGCGAGCCGGTAGCCGGCGCCGCGGACGGTTTCGATCATGTGCTGGCAGTCGACCGCCGCGAGCGTCTCGCGCAGACGCTTGATGTGGACGTCGACGGTGCGCTCCTCGATGAAGACGTGGTCGCCCCAGACGCGGTCGAGGAGCTGCGAGCGGCTGTGGACGCGCTCGGGATGCGCCATCAGGAAGTGCAGCAGCTTGAACTCGGTCGCACCGATCTTCACCTCGCGGCCGTGGCCGACGACGCGGCGCGTCGCCGGGTTGAGCGAGAGCGCGCCGACCTCGACGACGGCGTCGAGCGCGCTCGGCGAGCGGCGGCGCAGCAGCGCACGGATGCGGGCGAGCAACTCGTTGATCGAGAACGGCTTGCTCAGGTAATCGTCGGCGCCGGCATCGAGGCCGGAGACCTTGTCGGCCTCCTCGGCGCGCGCGGTCAGCATGATGATCGGCAGCTCGCGCGTCCGCGGAGCTGCGCGCCACTGCCGGGCCAGCGAGTGACCGCTCGTGCCCGGCAGCATCCAGTCGAGGATGACCAGATGCGGCAGCACCTGATCGAGCGCCGCCTGCGCCTGCTCGGCGTCGCCGGCGGTCGTCACCTCGAAGCCGGCGTGGCGGAGGTTGATCGCGATCAGCTCGGCGATCGCCGGCTCGTCCTCGACGATCAGGATTCGGCTCATTCGTCTTCGCCCTCGCTCAGCGAACGAGGGTCTCGACCATTCCCACCGGATTGTGCCGGACGTCGGTGCCCTTCACGATGTAGATGATCTGCTCGGCGAGGTTCTTGGCGTGGTCGCCGACGCGCTCGATCGCCTTGGCGACGAAGATCAGGTCGATGCTCGCGGAGATCGTGCGCGCGTCCTCCATCATGAAGGTGATGAGCTTGCGCATCAGGCCCTCGAATTCCTGGTCGATCAGGTCGTCGCGCTTGAGGACGTCGATGGCGCGGTCGACGTCGAGCCGCGCGAACGCGTCGAGCGCCTTGCGCAGCTGCCCGACCGCGAGCTCCGCCTCGTAGGCGAGGTCGTTGACCGGCAGGCGAAGCCGCGTCGAGACGCCGGAGTTGACGAGCCGCTGCACGGTGCGCGCGATCCGCGCTGCCTCGTCGCCGACACGCTCGAGGTTGGCGATCGTCTTCGAGATCGCGATCAGGAGCCGCAGGTCGCGCGCCGTCGGCTGGCGACGCGCAATGATCGTCGACAGGTCGCGGTCGATCTCGACCTCGGTCTGGTTGACGCGCTCCTCGGTCGCGAGCACCTCCGAGGCGATGTCGCCGCTGAAGTTGACGAGCGCGTGGACAGCGCGCGCGACCTGCGATTCGACGATCCCGCCCATTTCGAGGACGCGGGTCGAGACGCCGCTCAGCTCGGCGTCGAACTGGGTCGATAGATGGCGATCGTTCATGGCATCTCTTTTCTAGCCGAAGCGGCCGGTGATGTAGTCCTCGGTGTCCTTCTTGCGCGGCCGCATGAAGACATCGTTGGTGCGACCGAACTCGATCAGGTCGCCGAGGTACATGTAGGCGGTGAAGTCCGAGCAGCGCGCCGCCTGCTGCATGTTGTGGGTGACGATGACGACGGTGTAGTCGGCCTTGAGCTCGTGGATGAGCTCCTCGATCTTGCCGGTCGAGATCGGGTCGAGCGCCGAGCACGGCTCGTCGAGGAGCAGCACCTCGGGCCGGATCGCGATGCCGCGCGCGATGCACAGCCGCTGCTGCTGGCCGCCCGAGAGCCCCGCGCCGCTCTGGTCGAGCTTGTCCTTGACCTCGGTCCAGAGCGCGGCCTTGCGCAACGCCCACTCGACCCGCTCGTCCATCTCGACCCGCGGCAGCGACTCGAACAGCTTCACGCCGAAGGCGATGTTGTCGTAGATCGACATCGGGAACGGCGTCGGCTTCTGGAACACCATCCCGATCTTGGCGCGAATCAGCGAGACGTCCTCCTTCGACTTCAGCAGGTCGCTGCCATCCATGATGATCTCCCCCTCGGCGCGCTGTTCGGGGTAGAGCTCGTACATGCGGTTGAAGGTGCGCAGCAGCGTCGACTTGCCGCACCCCGAAGGGCCGATGAACGCGGTCACGCGCTTCTCGGGGATGTCGAGGCTGATGCTCTTCAGCGCGTGGAAGCCCCCGTAGTAGAAATTCAGGTTTCGCACCGACAGCTTGGGCGCTTCGGTCACGAGGAGCTCGGCGGGCGCGTTCATGCGGCGTTCAGATCCGGTTGCGGAAGAAGGTGCGGGCGACGATGTTCAGGATCAAGACGCCCACCGTGATCAGGAAGACGCCCGCCCAGGCGAGCTTCTGCCAGTTCTCGTAGGGGCTCATCGCGAACTTGAAGATCGTCACCGGCAGGCTCGCCATCGGCTGGGACAGGTCGCTGGTCCAGAACTGGTTGGAGAGCGCTGTGAAGAGGAGGGGCGCCGTCTCGCCGGCGATCCGCGCGAACGCGAGCAGGACGCCGGTGATGACGCCCGCGCGCGCGGCGCGCAGCGTCACCGTCAGGATGACGCGCCACTTGGGCGTGCCGAGCGCGTACGCCGCCTCGCGCAGCGCATTCGGGATCAGGGCGAGGATGTTCTCGGTGGTGCGGATCACGACCGGGATGACGATCAGCGCCAGCGCGAGCACGCCAGCGCCGGCCGAGAACGTTTGCGTGCGGGCGACGACGACGGTGTAGATGAAGAGGCCGATGACGATCGACGGCGCCGACAGCAGGATGTCGTTGATGAAGCGGGTGGCGCTGCCGAGCCAGCTGCGCTGGCCGTACTCGGCGAGGTAGATGCCGGCGAGGATGCCGATCGGCGTGCCGAGCAGCGTCGCGAGCGTCACCATCGCGAGCGAGCCGAAGATCGCGTTGGCGAGGCCGCCGGTCTCGGCCTGCGGCGGCGGCGTCATCTCGGTGAAGAGCGAGAAGCTCAGTCCGCCGACGCCGAGGCGGACCGTCTCCACGAGGATCCAGACCAGCCAGAAGATGCCGAACGCCATCGCCGCGAGGGCGAGCGTCAGCGCGACGACGTTCGTGCGCTTGCGGCGCAGGTGCAGGCGGCGGCGCGACTGCTCGGCAGCGCTCATCGGCGCAGCGGCGGGGATCGCGCTCACGTGACCGCTCCTTCGCGCTTTTTCAGCTGCTGCAGGAGCAACTTCGAGATCGCGAGGACGACGAAGGTGATGACGAAGAGGACGAGCCCGAGATAGATCAGCGACGCCTGATGAAGCCCTGCCGCCGCCTCGCCGAACTCGTTGGCGAGCGCCGACGTGATGCTGTTGGCCGCCTCGAACAGCGACACCGAGTGGAGCTGGTTGAAGTTGCCGATGACGAAGGTGACCGCCATCGTCTCGCCGAGCGCGCGGCCGAGGCCGAGCATGATGCCGCCGACGACGCCGGTCTTGGTGTACGGGAGGACGACCCGCCAGACGACCTCCCAGGTCGTCGAGCCGAGCGCGTACGCCGACTCCTTCAGCATCGGCGGCGTCACGTCGAAGACGTCGCGCATCACCGACGCAATGAACGGGATCACCATGATCGCGAGGATGATTCCCGCCGAGAGCAGACCGATGCCGACCGGCGGCCCGGAGAAGAGCGGACCGAGGACCGGCACGCCCTGGAACGCGGACTGCAGCGGCTGCTGGACGAAGCGCGAGAGGATCGGGCTGAAGACGAGCAGTCCCCACATGCCGTAGACGATCGACGGCACCGCGGCGAGCAGCTCGATCGCGGTGCCGAGCGGCCGCTTCAGCCACGAGGGCGACAGCTCGGTCAGGAAGAGCGCGATGCCGAAGCTCACCGGCACCGCGATGACGAGCGCGATGAACGACGTCATCAGCGTCCCGTAGATCATCACCAGGCCGCCGTAGCGGTTCTGGACTGGATCCCATTCGCTCGTCCAGAGGAAGTTGAGCCCGTACTCGCGGATCGCGGGCGCAGCGCCGATGACGAGCGAGACGAGGATCCCGGCGAGCAGCGCGAGCGTGAGCCACGCGGCGCCGTGGGCGAGCGTCGAGAAGAGCGCGTCTGCCCACGGCATGGCGCGCCGGGCCGCGGGCGGCCGATCGTTCATGCCGGCCCGCAGCGTGCCGTCCTTGCGGCGGTGCGGTTGCGCGGGAATGATCGCCGACACGGTGCCCGCCTGCGCTACTTCCAGGCGATCGCGTGTCCGGCGGAGTCCTTGATGTTCGTCGCCCACGACTTGCGCACCAGATCCTTCACCGCCGCGGGAAGCGGGACGTACTCGAGGTCGTCGGCCATCTTGTCGCCGTTCGCGTACGCCCAGTCGAAGAACTTCAGCGCGTTGGCGATGTTGACCGGCTTCTCGGGCGCCTTGTACACGAGAATGAAGGTCGCGCCGCTGATCGGCCACGCCTCCTTGCCCGGCTGGTCGGTCAGCACCTGGAAGAACGTCTTCGACCAGTCGGCACCGGCCGCAGCGGCCTTGAAGTTGTCGGCGTCGGGCGGGACGAAGTTGCCGTCCTTGTTCTTGAGCAGGGCGTACGTCATCTTGTTCTGCTTCGCGTACGCATACTCGACGTAGCCGATCGAGTTCGGCAGCCGCTGCACGAAGGCGGCGACGCCTTCGTTGCCCTTGCCGCCCGCACCCGTCGGCCAGTTGACCGCGGTGCCCTCGCCGACCTTCGCCTTCCAGTCGGCGTTGGTCTTCGACAGGTAGTTCGTGAAGATGAACGAGGTGCCCGAGCCGTCGGCACGGCGGACCGCCGAGATCGCCTCGGCGGGAAGCGCGACGCCCGGATTCAGCGCGGTCAGCGCCGGGTCGTTCCACTTCGTGATCTTGCCGAGGTAGATGTCGCCGAGCACCTGGCCGGTGAGCTTGAGCTGACCGGGGGCGAGGCCCTTGATGTTGACGACCGGGACGACGCCGCCGATCACGGTGGGGAACTGCATCAGGCCGTCCTTGGCGAGGACGTCGTCGGCGAGCGGCATGTCGGACGCGCCGAAGTCGACCGTCTTGGCGCGGATCTGCTGGATGCCGGCGCCGGAGCCGACCGACTGGTAGTTGAGACGGGCACCGGTCGCCTTGTTGTAGGCGTCGGCCCACTTGGCGTAGATCGGCGCGGGGAACGTCGCGCCGGCGCCGGTCATGTCCTGGGCAGAGACGCCGAACGTGCCGGCCGCGATGGCGAGCGCGGCGCTCGCGCGCGCGAGCATTTGCAATTCCGTCATGCGAAGGCTCCTGATGTCGTGATGCGGGATGACGGCATCGTAGGAATGGGTCGTGACGGCTTCGTGACGAAAGCTGCGCACTCGATGACAGCGCCGGCCGACGCAGCGAATCGCCGGGTGTGCGTCGTGGTCATCGCGGTGTCACGAGGCCCGCTTAGGCTGGACCACGAACTCGCAGGAGACCGCCATGCCCGAGCTCGTCGAACACGTACCGTTCGCCGCCATGCACCTCGACATCGAGTTCTGGGACGACGCCCCGGGGCCGGTCGACGTCGCCTGGATTCGCGCCTGCGCGCGACAGCTGGTCGCACTCGACACCATGCTCGATCCCGGCGATGCCGAGTTGATCGGCACCGAGATGGCGCAGCAGCAACGCTGGCGATCGCTCGCGCCGGAAGCCGCGGCGACGGCGCTCATCCTCGACCTGCCGCGCGACCGTGCGCGCGGCGACGACGCCGACGCCTAGCCGACGTCGGCGCGGATCGCTGCGGCGAGGCGATCGGCGCAGCGGCGGGCGAGCTGCGCGTCGTGCGCCTCGACCATGACGCGCACGACCGGCTCGGTTCCCGACGGTCGGATGAGGACGCGGCCGCCGCTGCCGAGCTCGCGCTCGACCGCGCCCTGCTCCGCGGCGAGGCGGCCGTTGCGCCAGTCGCGGCCGTTCGCGAGCGGAACGTTGAGGAGCGTCTGCGGAAAGAGGTCGACTCCCTTGAGCAACTCGGCGAGGCTGCGCCCCGAGCGAACGATCGTCTCGAGGACCATCAGCGCGCTGACGATGCCGTCGCCGGTGGTGTGGCGGTCGAGCGCGAGCAGGTGCCCCGAACCCTCGCCGCCGAGCTGCCAGCCGCGCCGCAGCAGCTCCTCGAGCACGTAGCGGTCGCCGACCGCGGCGCGGACGAAGTCGACGCCGCGCGCGCGCAGCGCCTGCTCGACCGCGAGGTTCGTCATCAGCGTGCCGACGGCACCCGGCACGGCCGCGCCGCCGTCGAGCCGACCGGCGACGAGCACATAGAGGAGCTCGTCGCCGTTGTAGAGGCGGCCCGCGGAATCGACGACCTGCAGCCGGTCGCCGTCGCCGTCGAGGGCAACGCCGTAGTCGGCGCCGCCCGTGCGCACCGCCTCGACGAGCGCCTGCGGCGCCGTCGCGCCGAAGCCGGCGTTGATGTTGAAGCCGTCGGGCCGGCAACCGATCGAGACGACCTCGGCGCCGAGCTCGTGGAAGACGTCGGGAGCGACGTGGTACGCGGCGCCGTGCGCGGCATCGACGACGAGCGAGAGGCCGCGCAACGTCAGCTCGTTGGCGAGCGTGCTCTTGCAGAACTCGATGTAGCGCCCGCTCGCGTCGTCGAGCCGGCGTGCGCGGCCGAGCTCGGTCGAGCCGACCCAGCGCTGCTCGGCGGCGAGCGCCGCCTCGACGCTGCGCTCCCAGGCCTCGTCGAGCTTCTCGCCTTGCGCCGAGAAGAACTTGATGCCGTTGTCGGGAAACGGGTTGTGCGAGGCGCTGATGACGACGCCGAGGTCGAGCCTGAGCGCGCGCGTGAGGTACGCGACTCCCGGCGTCGGCAGCGGTCCGGTGAGGACGACGTCGACTCCCGCGGAAGCGAAGCCGGCCTCGAGCGCCGACTCGATCATGTAGCCCGAGATCCGCGTGTCCTTGCCGATCAGCACCGTCGGCCGCCGCTCGGTGCCTTCGCCGCGCAGCACCGCGCCGACCGCGTGGCCGAGGCGCAGCATGAAGTCGGGAGTGATCGGCGCCTCGCCGACCGTGCCGCGGATGCCGTCGGTGCCGAAGTAGGTTCTGCTCATGGCGTCACGGGTGCGCTCGAAGGGTCGCCGCGATTATCGGCGCGCGCCGCGCCAGACCGCGAGCGCCGCGACCGTCGCTGCGACGTCGTGGACGCGGACGATGCGGGCGCCGCGCTCGACCGCGATGACGGCGGCGGCGACGCTCGCAGCGGCGACGCGAGCACGCTCGTCGGCGCTGCGTTCGGTCGCCGGCGCCGCGACACCGGCGAGGCGCGCGAGCGTCGACTTGCGCGACCAGCCGACGAGGAGCGGCACGCCGAGCGCGGCGAGCGCCTCCTGCTGCGCGAGCAGCGCCAGGTTGTGCTCGGGCGTTTTCGCGAAGCCGATCCCCGGATCGGCGACGATGCGCTCGCGGGCGACGCCGGCCGCCTCGACCGCCGTGATCCGCTCGCGGAGGAACGCTGCGACCTCGGCGACGACGTCGTCGTAGCGCGCCGCTTCGCGCATCGTCTGCGGCGTGCCGCGCATGTGCATCAGGCAGACGCCGCAGCTGTCGTGCGCCGAGACGACGTCGAGCGCTCCCGGTCCGCGCAGCGCGGCGATGTCGTTGACGATGTCGGCGCCGAGGTCGAGCGCGGCGCGCATGACCTCGGCTTTCGTCGTGTCGATCGAGACCGGGCAGCCGAGGCGGACCGCTGCCTGCAGGACCGGGACGACGCGCGCGAGCTCGGTCTCGGGATCGACCGCCGGTGCACCGGGGCGGGTCGACTCGCCGCCGATGTCGAGGATGTCGGCGCCTTCGGCGAGCAGCCGCTCGCAGCGCGCGATCGCCTGCGCAGGCGTCGGGTCGCCGTCCGAGAACGAATCGGGCGTGACGTTGACGATCGCCATCACCCGCGGCCGTTCGAGATCGACCTCGAACCGGCCGGCGCGCCAGCGCGGATCGCTCATGAAAAACGGGGCCGAAGCCCCGTCCTGATCGCCGTTCGCGGCATTTCCTCAGGCGGCTGCCGGCGCGCTACCGGAAGACACCGGCGGTACGGTCGTCGGCCGCGCCGACGGCGGTGTCCAGTCCTTCGGCGGGCGCGGGGGCTTGCCGGCCATGATGTCGTCGATCTGGTCGGAGTCGATCGTCTCCCACTCGAGGAGCGCCGCCGCCATGGCGTGGATCTTGTCCTGGTTCTCCTCGATGAGCTTTCGGGCCGCCGCGTACTGCTCGTCGATGATCCGGCGGATCACCGCATCGACCTTCCTCATCGTCTCTTCGGACATGTTGGTCGTCTTCGTCACCGAGCGGCCGAGGAAGACCTCGCCCTCGTTCTCGGCGTAGACCATCGGCCCGAGCTCGTCGGTCATGCCGTAGCGCGTGACCATGTCGCGCGCGATCTGCGTCGCACGCTCGAAGTCGTTGCTCGCGCCGGTCGTCATCTGATGCATGAAGACCTCCTCGGCGATGCGGCCGCCGAAGAGGACGGCGATCGTCGAGAGCATGCGCTCCTTGTCGAGGCTGTAGCGGTCGTTCTCGGGCAGCTGCATCGTCACGCCGAGCGCGCGGCCGCGCGGAATGACCGTCACCTTGTGCACCGGGTCGGTCTTCGGCATCAGCCGCGCGACGAGCGCGTGCCCGGACTCGTGGTACGCGGTGTTCCGGCGCTCCTCCTCGGGCATGATCATCGACTTGCGCTCGGGGCCCATCATGATCTTGTCCTTGGCGCGCTCGAAGTCGACCATCTCGACGACCCGACCGTTCCTCCGCGCCGCGAACAGCGCCGCCTCGTTGACGAGGTTGGCGAGGTCGGCGCCCGAGAAGCCCGGCGTGCCACGCGCCAGGATGTCGGCGCGGATGTCCTGGCCGACCGGGACCTTGCGCATGTGGATGTTGAGCACCTGCTCGCGGCCGCGGACGTCGGGCAGTGTCACGAACACCTGACGGTCGAAGCGGCCCGGACGCAGCAGCGCCGGGTCGAGGATGTCGGGGCGGTTCGTCGCCGCCATCACGATGACGCCGAGGTTGGTCTCGAAGCCGTCCATCTCGACCAGCATCTGGTTGAGCGTCTGCTCGCGCTCGTCGTTGCCGCCGCCGAGGCCCGCACCGCGGTGCCGGCCGACCGCGTCGATCTCGTCGATGAAGATGATGCACGGCGCGCTCTTCTTCGCCTGCTCGAACATGTCGCGCACGCGCGCCGCGCCGACGCCGACGAACATCTCGACGAAATCCGACCCCGAGATCGAGAAGAACGGCACCTTCGCCTCGCCGGCGATCGCCTTGGCGAGCAGGGTCTTGCCGGTCCCGGGCGGGCCGACGAGCAGCACGCCGCGCGGGATGCGGCCGCCGAGCTTCTGGAACTTCTGCGGGTCCTTCAGGAAGTCGACCAGCTCCTTGACCTCCTCCTTGGCCTCGTCGCAGCCGGCGACGTCGGCGAAGGTGGTCGTGTTGTTGGCCTCGTCGAGCATGCGCGCCTTCGACTTGCCGAAGCTGAACGCACCGCCCTTGCCGCCGCCCTGCATCTGGCGCATGAAGTAGATCCAGACGCCGATCAGAAGCAGGATCGGTCCCCACGAGGCGAGGATCGAGAGCAGGAACGAGGGCTCTTCGCGCGGCTTGACGTCGAACTTGACGCCGTTGTTGATGAGGTCGCCGATCAGGCCGCGGTCGAGGTACGTCGCGGTCGTGCGCAGCTCCTTGTCATCGGTCGTCTTGGCACGGATCTCGGTCGAGCCGCCGACGCCTTCCTGCAGGGTCACGCTGCGGACGCGCTTGCCGCGAACCTCTTCGAGGAAGTCGGAGTAGCCGATCGTGCTGTTCGGCGCGCCGGTGCGCTCGAACTGCTTGAAGACGGTGAAGAGAACGAGGGCGATCACCAGCCAGACCGCCACCTTCGAGAACCATTGGTTGTTCACCGCGTCTCCAATCAGGGAAGAACCGGGCGCCCAGGGCGCTCGACTCACGGCATCTGCGGCCGATTTTAGTCCACGCAAGTCTGCCCCTTCGGGGCCGAAGGGCCGGGCATATGCCTCGCTACGCCCGGATATCGTTGCCGGATGCAACGGCCTTCAGGCCAATTCCGACGAGGAAAGTCTCCGCCGATTTCGACCGCGACGCCTTGGGCTTGACAGCCTTGACGGTGCGAAACGTCGCCTTGAAGCGCTCGACGAGCTGACTGTAGCCGCTGCCGTGAAAGACCTTGCAGACCAGACTGCCTTGTGGCCGCAGGTGGCGCTCGGCGAAGTCGATCGCGAGCTCGACGAGATCGGCCATCCGGGCAGCATCCGACGCCGCGACTCCCGACAGGTTGGGCGCCATGTCGGAGAGCACGACGTCGACGGCGCGGCCGGCGAGCCTGGACTCGAGCGCTGCGAGGACGGCTTGCTCGCGAAAGTCGCCGGCGATGACGTCGACGCCGTCGATCGGCTCGATCGGCAGGAGGTCGAGCGCGACAATCGTGCCGTGCAGCGGCCCCGGCGGTGCCGCGGGATCGGAGGCGGTCGCAGCGCGACCGAACTTGCGCCGCACGTACTGGCTCCACGCGCCCGGCGCGGCACCGAGGTCGACGACGAGCTGACCGGGCGCGAGCAGCTGCAACTGCTCGTCGAGCTCCTTCAGCTTGTACGCGGCGCGGGCGCGATAGCCCTCGCGCTGCGCGAGCTTCACGTACGGATCGGTGAGGTGCTCGTGCAGCCAGGCCTTGTTGAGCTTCTTGCCTTTGCCGCGCGTCGCCATCGGGCGCCGATAATAGTGGCGTGACCGCACTCGTCCTCTCCGCAGCCGAACGCAAGCTCAAGCGCGCCGAAGCGCACCACCTCGCCCCCGTCGTCGCGATCGGCCACGACGGCGCGACCGCCGCGGTGCGCCGCGAGCTCGACGCCGCGCTCGCCGCGCACGGCCTCGTCAAGGTGCGCGTGTTTTCCGACGATCGCGCGGTGCGCGAAGCGCTCCTAGCCGAGCTCAGCTCGACCTGCGGCGCCGCACCGGTGCAGCACATCGGCAAGCTCCTCGTTCTCTGGCGGCCTCCGGTGAAGAAGGCGAGCCGCGAGCGGGACGACGACAAGAAACCGGCGCCGAAGGTCGTCAAGATCCTCAAGTTCCCGAAGAGCGGCAACCACCGCCCTCAGGTCAAGAAGGTCACCGTCCTCGGCAACATGCGGCTGACCGCGAGCGGCACGCTCAAGCGCGCCCGCCGGCGCAGCACGAGCCTCAAGAAGTCGGTTCAGCAGCCGTAGCTCGGGCCGCAGCGGCGTCGCCTGAGAGGCGCCACGCCAGCACCGCGATCGCGACGAGCTTGACGACGAAAAAGACGCTCGTCACGCCGTGGAGCAGCGCGAACAGGCTGCGGTCGGCGCGCGCTTCGTCGAGCATTGGCCCGATCGCGTAGTGGCCGACGACGATGCTGAAGAGCGCCACGAGGACGAGCATCATCTCGACGCTGAAGCGCGAGCCGCCCGCCTCCGCATCGCGCCGGGCAGCATGGAGCGTCAGCACGAGCAGGATCGCGCCGACGACGAGGCCGAGCCCGGCGTCGACGCGAAAGAGGTGCGCCGCGGCGTCTCCGGCCTCGGCGCGCGGCAGCACCGCGAAGAGCACCGGCGCGGCGATGAAGCCGAGCGCAGCGACCGCTCCCGCCCACAGCCCCGCCAGCCAGGCGGCGACGCGGCGCGGCAGGGCCTTCGCGCTCACTCGTAGCGCACGCCGGTGATCTCGTAGCTTCGCAGGCCGGCGGGTGCCTGCACCTCGGCGACGTCGCCGACGACCTTGCCGATCAGCGCGCGCGCGATCGGCGAGCTGATCGAGATCAGCCCCTGCCTGAGATCGGCCTCGTCGTCGCCGACGATCTGGTAGGTCACCTTGGCGCCGCTGTCCTCGTCCTCGAGATCGACCGTCGAGCCGAAGAC